>Ga0310696_10001202_pt1 | contig 38027 bp, 30 predicted proteins | sample AusTroGonzalo_MG_4_FD_203885 | JGI IMG/M metagenome (GOLD analysis project Ga0310696, IMG submission 203885) | Bovine rumen microbial communities from tropical cattle in Woodstock, Queensland, Australia - Gonzalo_02 (v2) (version 2) | ecosystem: Host-associated > Mammals > Digestive system >... | reverse complement strand
ATCGTTTCCCATGGCGATCTGCTGAGCGTTTTCAATTCGATGTTCCTTGGCCTTGAAGTCGAGTCACTGAACGCATGTGAAATGTTTGGCTTTGCCGGCGGGGTATCCCAGATGATTGTGCGGGATGATGGGAAAAGAATAATAAAGCGAATCAGTGACATGTCATTTGTACGATAAATTCCCGTTTATTTTCTTGTTTGATATGAGATGCTCACCTCGAAATACTGTTTCCAAAAATGAACGGCTTCTGTACACAATGTATCCAATGGTTCTAGATGTCCTTCGTGCTCAAGAAGGATTCCGCATAGAAGAAAGAAGTAAAAAAAACAGCCTACATCGTGAATTGATGTAAGCTGCTTTCGTTGGACCCGCTTAAAGACTAGTCACTTTTGATAATCCCTAAGTGAATAGCCCTTTACGGTTGGGTTTCTTTGTTGTTGGGGACATGATGGGCGAGAAGCTTGGCGGTAGGAGAACAGTCCGGCGGACTGTTCGAAGCCAAGCCGGCCCGGAAGCCGGACATCCGGTAGGCGGAGGGCGAGCCCAAGTCGCCGTATCAACGAAGAAACCCAGCCTTTACGGTTGGGTTTCTTTGTTGTTGGGGACATGATGGGCGAGAAGCTTGGCGGTAGGAGAACAGTCCTCTGACTGTCCCGTTCTATGAGAAATGCGGATTCGTGCGCTCACATGTCATCCCGCACTTCTTCACGGACAATTACGACCATCCGATCCGCGGGTGCGGGGTTCTTCTGGCAATCGAATCCCTGGAGACCAGCTCGGTGTCAAGAAGAATCGACCTGGGTTTCGTGTTTGAATAAAGAAGCTCGAATATCGATTCGGCTGCGGTGAAACCGGTCTGGAAGCTGGGCTGGTTGATGGTCGTAAGACCGGGAGTGGTTATTGAGGCCATCTCGATGTTGTCAAAACCCACTACTCCGAGGTCCTCGGGAATCCTCTGGTTGAATCTGTTGGCGGCTTTGATGACGGAGGCAGCGAACACATCCGCGGCGCAGAACACGGCATCGGGTTTCTCTCCGGAGCCGAGAAGCTGGCATGCGGCTGAATAGCCAAGGTCGTAGGCGACATCCGGCAGAGAGATCTTCCATGACCTGGGAATCGATATCGCGCGGCTCTCCAGTGCGGCCTCGAAGCCCCTGAGCCTCTCCTGTGCGTAGTTGTACATTATGGGACCGTTGATGAGGGCGATCTTCTTGTATCCCATGTTCAGGATGTAGTCCACCGCACCCTTTGCAGCCGCATAATCGTTTATCCCCACATACGGGGCTGCCGATTCGCTGTTGTACTCGCAGCACTGGACCAGCGGAATATGCTCGAAGATCCTGTCCGCAGTGTCCCTGTCCAGTTTGCGGCTGAGACAGATGACACCCCGTGTGTTCGTCATCTGGACAACCTTCAGGAATTTGTCGACGTTGGAGGAAGTGATTGTGTTCTGGTAAATGACAACCTCGAAGCTGTGGGATGAGGCAGAAGACTCTATGCCCTTGAGTATCTTGTAGTAGAAGGGGTTGATGATGGACGGAAGAACGACGGTGATTATCCTCTTCGAGGCATCGGACTCGAGCTTCACCAGCTCCTCGGGATCATAACCGTACTCCTTCAGTTTCTTCTCGACGATGAGTATTGTCTCCTGATTCACCAGCTCCCTGTGGTGGAGGACCCTGGATACCGTGGCAGGAGACAACCCTGTTTCCTTTGCAAGCTTGTTGACCGGAATGTTCAATCTCTTCATGGTTGTGATGATATCACTATTTCAGAAATAACGCAATTATTTCAGAAAGACTTTCTTTAACCATTTTGCCTTGCATATTCGTATCTATATATCAATACATCCTTGCCACAAAAAAAATTTCTTGTGAAATCCGAAAACCCGTCCTATACTTTGAATGGAACGGGTGGGAAGATTTATTGTCTTTCTTATTTCATTCTATTTCATTAATTGCGCGAGGTTCGGATATGAAACTTGGTTTCGTCAGCGCCATTCTCGATGGCTGGACATATGAGGAAATGATGGATGTAGCATCTGAAATGGGCTTCAGATGCGTGGAGGTTGCCTGCTGGCCCCAGGGCAAGGCGGAAAGAAGATATGCCGGTGTCAGCCACATAGATGTCGAAAGAGTCCTTTCGGATGACAGCTATGCAAAGCAAATTCTGGACTACAGCAAAAAGAAGAACGTCGAGATCTCTTCCCTGGCTTTCTACCCCAACCCGCTTACCCCGGACCTGAAGAAGAGGAAGGAGACGATCGACCATCTCACCGTGCTCATCAAGGCAAGTGCGAAACTCGGAATCAACATGGTCACGTCCTTCATCGGAAGAGACCAGACAAAGACGGTGGAGGAAAACCTAGAGCTTGTCGCACAGGTGTGGCCTCCTCTGATCAGACTTGCAGAGCAGCTGGGCGTCAGAATCGGCATAGAGAACTGCCCGATGCTTTTCGGCAGGGACCAGTGGCCCGGCGGACAGAACATCTTCACGACGCCGGAGAACTGGCGCAAGGTCCTCGACCTTCTCAAGAGTGAGAACCTGGGCATCAACTACGATCCGAGCCACTTCGTCTGGCAGATGATCGATTATGTCAGACCCGTGTATCAGTTCAGGGACAGGATTTTCCATGTCCATTTCAAGGACATCAAACTGTACAGGGACAAGCTGGCTCAGGTCGGCACCATGGCCTACCCTCTGGATTTCATGGCTCCCAAGCTTCCGAACTACGGAGATGTGGACTGGGCCGCCTTCGTGGGTGCCCTCACCGACATCGGGTATGACGGATATGCCTGCATTGAGGTCGAGGACAAGGCCTTCGAGGGTTCAAGGGAGGAGATCCTTGATTCGCTGAGGATATCGAAGAAGTACATGGAAAACTTCGTCATATGAATGAGGTAAGGAAAATGAAAGTCGGAATTATCGGTTGCGGTTCAATTGCCAGACAGCGCCATGCCCATGAGTACGGACTCAACGGGAATGTCACCATCGCCGGATTCTACGACTTTGTCCCCAAGAGAGCCGAGGACATGGTCGCAACATTCGGAGGAAAGGTCTATCAGACTGTGGATGAGATGCTCGCAGACAAATCCATCGACCTTGTGTCCGTCTGTGTCGCCAACGCATATCATGCGGAGATCACAGTCAAGGCACTCAAGGCCGGAAAGAACGTTCTGTGCGAAAAGCCCATGGCTGTTACGTATGAACAGTGCCTTGAAATGGTCGAAGCCGCCAAGAAATCAGGCAAAAGGCTGTTCATAGGCCACAATCAGAGACTGACCCCCGCCCACAGAAAGGCAAAGGAACTGATTGCCTCAGGCAAGATGGGAAAGGTGCTCACCTTCGCATCGTCGTTCTGCCATGCCGGTCCTGAAAGCTGGGGAATCGACAAGGGAAAGGGAACGTGGTTCTTCAGGAAGGACGCCGCTGCCTTCGGATCCATGGCTGACCTGGGAATACACAAGATCGATCTTGTCAGATACCTCGTGGGAGACGAGATCAAGTCGATTTATTCGGAGATGTGCGTACTCGACAAGACATATGAGGACGGAAGCCCGATAGAGGTTGACGACAACTCGGTCGAGGTCATCCACTTCAGAAACGGTGCCTTCGGAACGGTGACGACGAGCTGGACGCAGTACGGCGGTGAGAACAACCAGACCCAGATCAACTGCAAGAACGGCGTTCTCAAGCTTTACATGGATCCGAAGTACTCTCTGACGGTCACCCACCCGGACGGAAAGGTCGATGAGTACGACCTGGACAGAATCCAGACGAACACCGATGCGCAGCAGGCAACAAGCGGAGTCATCGATGAGGTCGTGGAAGCAATCATGACCGGCAGGAAGAGCATACTGGACGCCGACTCGATAATCGGCTCCATGAAGGCTGTGTTTGCCTGCCAGAAATCCACGGAAACAGGAAAGGCCGTGGAGCTTTGAAAGGAATCAATACCCTATCGGGGTAATTAGGTTAAGTCATTTCTTTATTCACAGGAGGGAAAAAGACATGAAAAGATTAGTTTTGATTATGCTCGTTCTTGTTTGTGCATTTGCCGTATTCGCAAACGGTGCAAGTGAGAAGGCAGCCGAGAAGATCTACGTTCTCGGACCGACTCCCGACCACGGATGGACAGCCCAGGCCGGTGCATTCGCAGAGCAGAGATGTAATGAGCTCAAGGCCAGCGGCATCGATGCAGTGTTCATGCCGGCATCTTCTGGTGAGACACAGGTCGACTATGTCAACACAATCATCGCCAACAACGATGCCAAGGTCGTTGTCATCCAGGTTCTCGATGATTCTGCAGAGGCAGCTGTTGAAGGTCTCGTCGCAGCAAAGATTCCCGTAATCCAGTTCGACAGATTCGCCATCGCTCTCAAGCCCAAGGCAATCCTCAACTTCGCCGGAGATAACATCTCCTGTGGTGCAGGTATCGCCGCATGGCTGCAGCAGAACGGAATGAAGCCGGGTGATGCCATTGTCACTCTCTACGGAGACAACGGTTCAGTCTGTATCGACAGAGAGTCCGGATTCAGAGGCTTCCTCAGCGGAAAGGTCGACTACACCGACAACGCAACAGGAAAGACCGTCCACACCACAGAGGTCTGGGCAGAGAGCGACATCAAGGCTGCTCTCAGCACATACTCGGTCGTCTGTAACTGGTCAGCCGACGGTGCAGCCCAGTTCATGGAGCAGAAGCTCACCGACATCCTTGCAGATGCAAAGAAGAAGGGTGGAAACCTCTACATCTACTCAATGGATGATGAGATGACATTCGGTGTCCTCAACGTCCTCGAGGCCGCATCCGCAAAGGATCAGAAGGAAGCTGAAGATCTTCACATCTACATCTCTGCCATCGGCGGAATGCAGGAGCTCTACGATGTCATGAGCGGCAAGTCCGTTCAGGCAGCTGTTGCAGACAGATTCTTCGACAACATGATGTCTGTTTCTTTCAACCCGTCAATGATGATCCAGGCCATCAACTATGCAGTTGATTACTCAAAGGGCAACTGGAACTATCCTCTCGGAGCTGAAGAGAAGCAGCCTGTCTGGATTGTTGACAGAACAAACGCAACACAGTACCAGGGCTTCATGGGTCACTGATCCCGTTGTATCGTAAAGATTTAAACAGGCGGATGCGCGAGCATCCGTCTGTTTTAAACCATTTAGGAGTAAAGGATGAACAGAATCCTCGAAATGAGCCATATCTCCAAGGCTTTCGGTGGAGTCAAAGCACTTACGGACGTTCATTTGGATGTGAACGAAGGTGAGGTGCATGCACTTCTTGGAGAGAACGGCGCCGGAAAATCCACTCTGATGAACATCCTCACCGGTGTTCTCCAGGCGGATAAGGGAAAAATCACATTCCTCGGCAAGGACTACTACACACCGACGATCAAGCAGATGGAAGAGGCCGGCGTAGCCTTCGTCCATCAGGAACTCAACGTCATCAACGACCTGACGGTCGCAGACAACATTTTCCTGACCAGAGAACTGACAGGAAAATTCGGTATCATCGACGAGAAGAAAGAGATACAGACAACGAAAGATCTTTTTGAGAATCTCGGAGTGAATATCGACCCATATGCAATGGTGAGGACGCTCAAAACCAGCGAGAAGCAGCTTCTTGAGATTTGCAAGGCGCTGTATACGGATGCAAAACTCATAATCCTCGATGAGCCCACCACATCATTGTCAAACGAAGAAATAGACCATCTTTTCGGCATTCTCGGAAAACTCAGGGGCAAAGGCAAATCATTCATCTTCATTTCCCACAAAATGCCTGAGATTATCGCAATCGCCGACAGATATACGGTATTCAGAAACGGACAATTCATCTCCAGCGGAAACATAAAGGACACCAATCCGAGGGAAATCACATCCGACATGGTCGGCACCACATTCGTGGATGCGGACATGTACGAGCAGAGGGAAACCGGGGAGGAGATCCTCAGGCTTCACGATCTTTCAGGACGCGGTTTCAACAAGGTCAACCTTTCGTTCCGCAAAGGCGAGATAGTCGCATTCACCGGTCTGGCCGGAAGCGGTGCCAGCGAAGTCATGCAGACCATGTTCGGAGTTCTCCCGTTTGAGGGAGGTTCCATCGAGTTCAAAGGGAAAAAACTCGAAGGATCGGTTGCCCACTTCATGAAGAACAAAATCGCCATGCTCCCGTCGAACAGAAAGGAGAATTCGGTCATCAAGGACCTTTCCATCCTTGAGAACTTCTACATTGCCGAACATGTCCTGTCCTTCAGGCGGCAGATAATAAACAAGGCAGCCGAGGAAGCCAAGTACCAGGAGCAGAAGAAGATGCTGAAGATCAAGGCCGGAAGCAGCTCCGACGAGATCACTTCCCTCTCCGGAGGAAACCAGCAGAAGGTGTTCCTTGCAAAATGGCTGAACACAGGAGCCGAAGTGCTGCTTTTCAACAACCCCACACGAGGTGTTGACGTCGGTGCCAAGGCAGAGATCTACAAGCTCATCCTTGAGTTCGCGAAATCGGGCAAGACCGTGATCTTCAACACTCTGGAGATTCCCGAGGTTCAGAAAATCGCAGACCGCTGCGTAGTCTTCTACGCCGGACAGGTCGCCGCAATCCTGGACCACAAGGACGTCACGGAGAAAACGGTCATGAGCTATTCAACAGGTATACACAGTCAGAGGTGAGAATATGAAGGAAAACAAGTTTATCAAACAGGTCAGTGCTTTCTGGGCACATTACTCATACATCGTGGTAATGCTGGTGGTCATGATAGTCTATGCATTCACCATCACCGCGAACGGAAGCAGCTTCAGATGGAGCCACATCACCGCGATACTAAGCTCCCAGAACACATGTATCATCGGAACCATGGCAATCGGAATGGCCCTTGTCGTTCTTACGGGCCAGATTGACCTGTCGATAGGTTCCTCGCTGGTGTTTACTACCAGTGCATGTATAGTCGTCTTCAACATCACGAACTCTGTTCTTGCGATGATCCTCACCGCACTTGTAGTGGGTGCCATCCTTGGCTTCATCAACGGAGCGCTTGTAGGCCTGGCCAAAATGCCCCCGTTCATCGCAACCATGGGAACAATGCTCATCTACCGCTCCCTCTCGCTTTCAGTCGTAAGAAGCATGGACACAAGCATCTCCGGTTCAACATCCAGCCAGTTCGCAATGCTCAGGGCAAACAGCAAGTATGACTTCCTCAGGTTCTCGTTCGGAACCGGAAAGATTCTGTCGATTCCCTACATCACCCTCGTATTCCTCCTCATGGTCCTCCTCTTCATCTTCGTGACCAAGAAGACCAAGTACGGCAAGAGCATCTACGCCGTGGGATCTAACGAGAAGGCTGCACACCTCAGCGGAATCAACACAACCTTCATCAAGGTCTCGGTCTATGTCGTGACCGGTCTTCTGGTCGGAGTGGCAAGCGTTCTTCAGGCATGCAAGCTCGGAAACGTCACACCGGCATCATCCGGAAAGAGCTATGAGATGTATGCCATCGCCGCCATCGTGCTGGGCGGAATCTCGATGGCAGGAGGAAAGGGAAATCTCCTCGGAGTCATCTTCGGAGCCCTCTCCTACACCACCGTAAACTTCATCATCGTTTCCATACCTTCTCTCACGGTCGACATCCAGGACACCTTCCAGGGCCTGGTGCTCATCATCGTCATCCTCATCCAGACCCTCAGCCCGGTACTGAAGGAGAAGGCACAGATCGCAAAGAGAAGACGTCTTGCAGGATCCGGCAAATAAGTCATTGACACATCTTTTGTGACGGTGATAGGATTGCCCCATAAGGCAAGGGAGCCATGTTCGCATGGCTTCCTTGTCTTTTTTTATTGGTCCGACCCAAAGGAGGAGAAAGATGGGCAGGTACACAAAGGAAGACATAATCCGCATAGTCAAGGAAGAGGACGTGGAGTTCATCAGACTCCAGTTCACCGACATCTTCGGACAGCTGAAGAACGTAGCCATTACTTCCAAGCAGCTCGATAAGGCCCTGGACAACCAGATCATGATCGACGGCAGCTCGATCGAAGGCTTTGTCAGGATCAACGAGAGCGACCAGTACCTCTGGCCCGATCTGGATTCATTCGTCATCCTTCCGTGGAGACCTCAGGCAGGCAAGGTCGCAAGACTTATCTGCGACGTCCACAACCCCGACGGAAGCCCCTTCTCCGGCGACCCTCGCGGCGTCCTCAAACGTGTTCTGGAGAAGGCAAAGAAGATGGGCTACTCCTTCAACGTCGGCCCCGAGTGCGAGTTCTTCCTCTTCCAGACCGATGCCCAGGGCAACCCCACCACAACCACATCGGACGAGGCGGGATACTTCGACCTTGGACCTCTGGACCACGGCGAAGGCACCAGGCGTGAGATCTGCCTGGCACTTGAGGAGATGGGCTTTGAGATCGAGGCCAGCCACCACGAGGTCGCAGCCGGCCAGCACGAGATTGACTTCAAATATGCCGATGCCCTCACCTCGGCCGACAACATCATGACATTCAAACTCACAGTCAAGACGATCGCACAGAGAAACGGCCTCCATGCCACATTCATGCCCAAGCCCGTTGCAGGAATCAACGGAAGCGGCATGCACACGAACATGAGCCTCTTCCATGACGGAAAGAACATCTTCGCAGACCCGTCCGACAAGAGGGGCCTGAGCGCAGAAGCCTACTCGTTCATCGCAGGAGTTCTGGAGCATGTCAGGGGAATGGCCGCAATCACCAACCCGCTGGTCAACAGCTACAAGCGCCTGGTTCCCGGATACGAGGCACCGTGCTACATAGCCTGGAGCGCAAGCAACCGCAGCGCCCTGATCAGGATCCCGGCAGTCAGAGGACAGTCCACCAGGGTCGAGCTCAGATGCCCGGACCCGGCATGCAACCCCTACCTTTCACTGGCAGTCTGCCTTGCGGCCGGACTTGACGGAATCGAAAGAAAGCTCACTCCCCCGGCCGAGATCACTGACAACATCTTCGCCATGGACAGGCGCAGCAGGGAGAGACGGGGCATCAAGAACCTCCCGGGAAGCCTCGCGGAGGCCATAGATTGCCTGAAAAAAGACAAACTGGTCTGCTCAGCACTGGGAGAACACGTGCTAAGTCAGTATATTGAAGGAAAGGAAAAGGAGTGGGACGCCTACCGCACACATGTAAGCAGGTGGGAAACGGACCGCTACCTTGTCATGTTCTGATAAGAACAGTTCTGAAAAAGGAGAGAGGCGGTGCCGCGCATAGTAACAGCAAGTGCTTCCGAAGACAGGCTTTCGAGACTGTCGGGGGTACTCGCCTCTTCCGGTTATGAAATCTTCCGCCGCTGCATCTCGGGAACCGCCGTAAGACGTGCCGTGTACGACTGCGACAACGCCGTGGTCGTCATAGAGGGCAACATGCCCGACTTCCGTCTTGATGAGTTCGTATGGGACTTCAAGGACAGCGTCAGGGTCCTCCTGATTGCCGATGCGGCCGTCATACGTACATTGGACATACCCGAGGTGTTCACGCTTGGGATGCCCTGCAACAGCCAGATGATACTCGGAGCAGTGGAGATGCTTGTCCAGATGCTCCGCTCAGGCATGCCCAGGCGCACGGAAAGCGAAAAGACCTTGGTACAGGAAGCGGAAAAGATTATCATGGAGCGTCAGGACATGACCGAACCCGAAGCACACAGATTCATGCAGAGGCATGCGATGAACTTCGGGATAAAGCTCACAGACTATGCTAAGAGGATTCTGAAGGAGAACGGAAGGCTATGACAAAGTACATCTTCGTTACAGGCGGAGTCGTATCGGGACTCGGAAAAGGAATTACGGCTGCAAGCCTCGGACGTCTTCTGAAGAACAGGGGCCTGAAGGTCGCAGCCCAGAAGCTGGACCCGTACATGAACGTCGACCCGGGAACGATGAGCCCGCTCCAGCACGGAGAGGTCTTCGTCACCGACGACGGAGCCGAGACGGACCTTGACCTTGGCCACTACGAGCGCTTCATAGACGAGAACCTCAACAAGTACTCCAACCTCACAAGCGGAAAGACATACTGGAACGTGCTCCACAAGGAGCGTGCGGGCGAATACCTCGGCCGAACAGTCCAGATAATCCCCCATGTCACGGATGAGATCAAACGCTTCATCTACGCCGTGGGAAACAAGACCAATGCCGACATCGTCATAACCGAGATCGGCGGAACGGTCGGAGACATCGAGAGCCAGCCGTTTCTGGAGGCAATCAGACAGGTCGGACACGAGGTCGGAGAGCAGAACAGACTGTTCATCCACGTGACGCTGGTCCCCTATCTCAGCTCCAGCGGCGAGCACAAGAGCAAGCCCACACAGCATTCGGTCAAGGAGATGCAGAGCCTGGGTCTCTTCCCCGATGTGATAGTCCTCAGAAGCGAGCGCCCCATCGACCGCGACACGATGGACAAGATCTCCATGTTCTGCAACGTCGACGAGGACTGCGTGATAGAGAACCGCACCCTCAAGAGCCTGTACGAGGTCCCGGCCATGCTCCACGAGCAGAGACTGGACGACATAGTCTGCTCCAAGCTTCGCATCAGGGCGCCCAGGTGCGACATGACCGACTGGAACCGCATGGTCGCCACCGTCGAGGCCGCCGAGGCTTCGGACAAGAAGGTCACCATCGCGATGGTGGGCAAGTACACTGCCCTTCATGACGCGTATCTTTCGGTGGTCGAGGCGTTGCACCATGCATCGTTCTCAAACCGCTGCAACCTCTCCATCAAATGGATCGAGTCCACCGACATCGACTCCCCTGAAAAGGCAAAGGAGCTTCTGAAGGATGTGGACGGAGTCCTGGTTCCCGGCGGTTTCGGCGACCGCGGAATCGAGGGCATGATTCTGGCCGCACAGTATGCACGCGAGTCCGGAACCCCCTATCTGGGAATCTGCCTCGGAATGCAGATAGCCTGCATCGAGTTCGCCAGAAGCGTCCTCGGATGGAGCGATGCCGACTCAGGTGAGTTCAGCACCACTACAAAGCACCCCGTCATCGACCTGATGCCGGACCAGAAGAACATCCATGACAAGGGCGGCACGATGAGACTGGGAGCCTATCCGTGTGCCGTTAAGGAAGGAACTCTTCTCAGGGAGCTCTACGGAAAGGAGAGCATCTCCGAGCGCCACAGACACAGATACGAATTCGGAAACGAGTTCAGAAAGGACTTCGAGAAGGCCGGCATGGTGCTCTGCGGAACAGCTCCGGACGATTCGCTGGTCGAGGCCGTGGAGCTTCCGAAGAAAGCCCATCCGTTCTTCGTCGGCGTTCAGTTCCATCCGGAGTTCAAGAGCAGACCCACTGCCGTCCATCCTCTTTTCCACGGATTCGTGAAGGCCGCCTCCGAGAAAGCCTGACAAATCCAAATTGTCTTTTTCTCCTCATTACCTCGTGTAACCGCACCCACGCGCGCGGTACTTGAAACTTAAGGTAAATTTCTTATTGGAAGAATCACACTTTAGGGTCTACAATGTGAATCTATGGGGCCTAAGATTATGAGGAAATCTTACACATTCATTTTGCTGGTTATAGGAGTGTTATGCATGGTCATCGCAGGTTGTGCCACGGGCAACGCAGGAGAAGATAACGGTACCGCAACTGAAGTTCAGAGGCTGGAAGGCTACAATCTCCTGACATTCTACTGGAAGGGAACCGCAGACCTTGCAACAAGCGACATCTGGATCTGGTGGGACGGAAAAGACGGAAGCGGCTATCCGATGGAAAAATGCGAGTACGGCGGAAAGTGCACGATCAACGTCCCTGACTGGGTTGAAAGCGTCGGATTCATTGTCAGAACCGACTGCTCGGACCCTTGTCAGAACTTCTGGGGAAGTGCCAACAAGGACTGGGCCGAGGACAGGACCGCAGTCATCACCGGACCCGAGACTGAAATCTACCTGATTACGGGCAACGGCGCCCAGTACAGAAGCGACGACGGAGGCAAGACATTGACCCAGATACGTTTCTTCAACCTGGCGGGAATCATCTCCCCCACTCAGATCAGATATTTCATCGCACCCGGAGAGACCTCCATCGGTTCATCCGTCCACGTCACCGAGGGCGGCAGGGAACTTGAGGTCTCCAGCATCACCGACATGTGGCTCAACGGCACAAGCGGAATCATCAACCTGGCGGAACCCCTGGACATCTCCAAGGAGTACACCGTCTCCATCGACGGCTACGGCGAGAAGAACGCCCTGCCCACGGAGATCTTCGACTCCAAGGAATTCACTGACAACTACACCTACGACGGAGACGACCTGGGTGCCGTCATCTTCACCGAGAACGGAAAGACCTTCACCCAGTTCAAGGTCTGGGCCCCCACGGCAAGCCGTGTGGTCCTGAACCTGTTCAAGGCAGGCGACGGCGGAGAGGCCTTCGCCGAGGTCGAGATGCAGAGACAGGCAAAGGGCGTCTGGTGCGCAGTCTATGCATGCGGAAGCGGAACATACTACACCTACAGCGTGACAACCGCACTGGGAACCCAGGAAGCGGTGGACCCGTATGCCAGAACCACAGGCGTCAACGGAAACCGCGGCATGGTCATAGACCTTGACAGCACGGATCCCGCCGGCTTCGCACTGGACAAGTACGTTAAGCTGGACTCCTACTCCGACGCAGTGATCTGGGAAGTCCATGTGCGCGACTTCTCCAACAAGATCGCAAAGTCCAAATATCCCGGAAAGTATCTTGCATTCACGGAGACCGGACTTGTGAACTCAAACGGGATCCCCGTAGGCGTGGACTATCTGGCCGATCTGGGCATCAGCCATGTCCACCTTCAGCCCGTCTACGACTTTGCAACCGTTGATGAGACCAGGCTCGACACCCCGCAGTTCAACTGGGGATACGATCCCAAGAACTACAACACGCCGGAAGGCAGCTACAGCACAGACCCCTACCACGGGGAGGTCAGGGTCCGCGAGTTCAAGCAGATGGTCCAGGCCCTTCACGACGCAGGTCTGGGAGTCGTCATGGACGTGGTCTACAACCACACCTACGACATCAACTCCAACCTGAACAAGATCGTCCCCTACTACTATTACCGCTACACAACATCGGGCACCCCGTCCAACGGAAGCGGCTGCGGAAACGAGACGGCCTCCGAACGCTCCATGTTCCGCAAGTACATGGTGGACAGCATCGTCTACTGGATGACCGAATACCACATCGACGGCTTCAGGTTCGACCTGATGGCCATCCATGACATCACCACCATGTCCGAGATCGAGAAGGCCGTGCACGCCATCAACCCGGATGCCATCATCTACGGCGAGGGCTGGGCCGGCGGAACGGTCGGAATCCCCTCTTCCGAACAGGCCACGCAGGGCAACATCAACAAGGTCGGAAACATCGCCGTGTTCAACGACTCCATCCGTGACGGCCTCAAGGGCAGCGTCTTCAGCCTCATCACACGCGGCTACATCAACGGCTCGCCCTCCGACGAGACCGCCAACAAGGTCTCCTTCGGCATCAAGGGCGGAACAAAGACCAACGGCACATCCTGGAGCGTCAAGGACTCCATGGTCATCAACTACATGTCCGCCCACGACAACTACACCCTCTGGGACAAGCTCTCCGCCTCCAATCCCGATGCCTCCGAGAAGGAGCTTCTGGCGATGCAGCGCCTGGGTGCCAGCATCATGATGATCTCAAAGGGCACCCCCTTCATGCTGGCCGGCGAGGAGATGCTCAGGACCAAGCACGGGGACGGAAACAGCTACATGTCGTCCGATGCAATCAACAACATCGACTGGGAGACCCTCTCTCAGGGAAGCGACGCCTACAACATGGCGAAGTTCTACAGCAGACTCATAAAGATGAGGAACGAGCTGGGCTTCTTCGATGACTGCGACGTCACCTGCAGGACACTGGAAGGCCATGCCATAGAGGCCACCTACAGGGTCCACGGAAACGTCAAGGCCGTGGCCGTGATCAACCCCCAGGACCACCAGATGGGCTACACCCTGCCCCCGGGAGACTGGAAAGTTGCCCTGAACGGCGAGCAGTTCCCCGAACAAAGTATTTCTGTGTCAGGATATGTCACAGTAGCAGGTAAATCGGTTTTACTGGTTTACAGATGAAAAACTCAAGGTTAAAATTATAGGCAGATTCACAGGTCCGCTCTATAAGCGGACTTGTGTTTCCTATAAGGAATACTGATCTTTTTGGAGGTATTATGAAAAAACTCGGTTTGATCGCAACAGCGGTCGTACTGGTTGTCGCCCTTCTCGCAAGCTGCGCGACATCCGGAAAGGCTGGAGGCGTCACAGTCTCCTGGTATGACGGAACAAAGCTCCTCAGAGAGGACGTTGTCCCCGCCGGAACAAAGCTTGAGTCGTGGGAGCCTGAGAAGGCAGACGCCACGTTCATGGCCTGGTATGCAGAGGCATCCAAGACCATTCTCTTCGACTTCAGCCAGCCCGTAACTGAAGACACCGACCTGTTCGCAGGCTTCAAGGGCGCCTTTGTCGAGGACACGAACACATGGTGTCTGATCGGATCAGGTGCAGGAACGCTCAAGGACAGCAACTGGAACGAGAGCGAGGCAGTCGAGTCCAACTTCAAGCTCGCAAAGCTCGATGAGAAGAACCACAACATCTACGTCATGAGAGACGTTGTCCTCTATGAGGGCGACCAGTTCCAGATCCGCGTGATGGGAACATGGACAGGCCAGCACGGTGTAGGCTATGTCAGCGGCTACCAGGCACTGGCAGAGGCTGACGGAGACATCGTCGGAAAGGTCATCGTGGACGGAGAGCTCTGGTTCTACGCCAACGGCGGATTCGGCGAGCAGGCCACAGGATGGAACATCAACGTCGCAAAGAGCGGAATCTATGACATCTACATGGAGACAAACCCCGGCTCAAGCGCATACGACGAGATCTGGTTCGTCCGCACAGGCGATGCAGCTGAGATCGAGATCACCAACGACATGTACGTCGTCGGAACAGCCTTCGAGTGGGGCCCCACCGATGCAGGAAAGATGGATACCGATGCAATCAGAGAGGACTTCTCCCTGACCATCAACATCACAGAGGACGATTATGCAGACTGGACCGAGGGCAACCCCGTGTACGGATCGGCATGTGCAGCCATCAAGGTCCTGAACGACATCAACGGTGCATGGTACGGAGTTTCCAACCAGGATCCCAACGACGCCAAATGGACACTCACAAGGTCCGGAGAGGACAACCTTCTGCTCCAGGCCGGACAGTACGTCGTCACCTACAACGCCAAGAGCGACACGGCAACAGTCACCCTCTCCGAGAGAGGCATCTTCCTCGCCGGTGTCATCGACGGCGGAGACCACTGGGACTGCACGGCTGTCGACCACCAGTTCGAGAAGGTCGCTCCCAACACATACGTCGTCTACTACACATTCACACCCGCTGACACAGCATCCTGGATCCGCGATTCCGGACACAAGGGCGCAATCAAGGCCACATTCGGCTACAGCGGATGCGCAGCCGACCTCTGGTTCGGACGCGAGGGAGACGGTGAGAACCTGATGATCGACGATTACGGTCTGTATGAGATCACCTTCCACGTCACGGCTGACAACGAGGGATACATCACGGCTGAGAAGCTCGAGGGCTACTTCCTTGTCGGAACACTCGGCGACGGAGACACCTGGAGAGCAGAGAGCCAGTACCGCTTCCCCAACCCCAATGACCTTGTGGTCACAGTGACATGGCACACTCCCGATCCGGCATCATGGCTCGGAAGCGATGTCGCTGCCATCAAGATCATCTATGTCGATGCGGAAGGAAACATCTCATGGTACGGTGACAAGGACGGAAACAACGTCATGATCCACAAGCTCGGTACCTACGAGATCAGACTCATCAACGGAGTCGTCACAATCACGCAGTAAGACCGAAACACCGGGGGATTGCCGGGTCACGCCGGCACTCCCCCTTTTTATCAGTCTGAGGAAAACAAAATGAAAAAAACCATTGCTATTCTTTTGATACTGGCACTTGCATGCACAATGCTCTTTGCCGGTGGAGACGACGAGAAGAGCTCATCCTCGTCATCTTCAAAGTCGGGTGAGAAGATCACCCTCACGGTCTGGGCCTCCCAGGAAGACCAGGCCATGATCAAGGAGATGTGCAACGCCTACGCAGCTGCTCATCCCGAGAACTCCTACAAGTTCCTGTACGGAGTCCAGTCTGAGTCCGATGCAGCCGACAAGGTCCTGAACGACCCGGAGTCCGGTCCCGATGTATTCGCATTCGCAAGCGACCAGATCAACAAGCTGATCCAGGCCGGTGCCCTTGCCAGAGTCGGAGGATCGATCCTCGAGGATATCAAGGCATCCAACAGCGCAGAAAGCATCGATGCAGCAACAGTCACAATCGGCGGCGAGGAGAGGACCTATGCCTTCCCCATGACCGGTGACAACACCTACTTCCTCTACTACGACAGCTCAAAGCTCACCGCAGAGGACGTCAAGAGCCTGGACAAGATGCTTGCAGTCGCAGCAGCTTCAGGCAAGCAGGTCGCATTCAAGCTGTACGACGACGGATGGTATCTCTCATCCTTCTTCTTCGCAGACCCCGACCTCTACTACAAGGTCACCTACTCCGACGACCTGACAGAGTCCAAGGTCACCATCAACTACGACAGCACCAAGGGACTGAACGTCATGAAGGCTCTCAGAAGCTACTTCGCCAACCCGGCCCTCTCGGCCAATGTCGATGACTCCAAGATCATCGCCGGAATCCAGAGCGGAACAATCATCGCAGCCGTTTCCGGAACATGGAACAAGACGGCCATCGAGAGCGTCTGGGGCAAGAACATGGCTGTTGCCACAATGCCCACTGCCACAATCGGCGGAAAGGAAATCCAGCTCAACGGTTACTTCGGCTACAAGCTCATCGGAGTCAACGGCTACTCTCAGAACAAGAGCGAGGCCCTCAAGCTTGCACAGTGGCTCACCAACGAGCAGAACCAGCTGATCAGATTCCAGGTCAGAGGCTTCGGCCCGACGAACAAGATCGTCAAGGCCAGCAAGGAAGTCCAGAACGACAAGGTCATCAGCGTCGTCCTGAAGCAGTCCGAGTACTTCCGCACACAGAAGGGAGTCCCGGGAGCCTACTGGACACCCATGGCAAGCCTGACGAAGCAGTTCGCGGACGTCGACCCCATGTCGGTCACGGATGCCGAGCTCCAGGCCCTGCTTGATTCGCTCTGCGCGCAGGTAAGAAAGTAAGCGCCGCAGTTACGGCAGGCCACACGGCCTGCCGGTTTTATTTATCTGTCTACGGATAAGCTTATGGAAAAGAACAACTACTTCTTAATGAACCCCTTCCAGAAGTTCTTCCACAACGCCGGGAAAGCCATAAGGAACTTTCCAAGGGCGCTGGGTAGATTCTTCGTCTCAATCGGAAAGGGAATAGCAGGACTGTTCGTCCGTCTTTTCAGAGGAATAAAGGACTATCTCGTAGGTTTTGCCAAAGGAAACGCCCTGACAAAGGGTTCCTACGCCATCATGGGTCTGGGCCACATGGGCCGGGGCCAGGCGGTCAAAGGCCTCATCTACCTGATTGTCGAAGCCCTTTTCGTCCTCTACATGCTCTTCTTCGGAGCCCCGTACCTGGGAAAGTTCTTCTACGGCTTCTTCAGCAAGGGAACCGTCGGAATAACGGAGACGGCGGACTACTGGAACGACGACCTGGGAATCTACGAGAAGGTCGTCGGAGACAACAGCTTCAAGATCATCCTCTACGGAATCCTGACCATCTTCATGATCTTCTTCTTCCTGGCCATCTACCTGAGAAGCATCAAGGAAAGCAGGGAGCTTGAGGTTCTGGTCAAAGAGGGAAAGAAGGCCGTGGCCTTCCGCACGGAAGCGGCACAGCTGATGAACGAGAAGTTCCACATACCCCTCCTCTCACTGCCCATGCTGGGCCTGTTCGTCTTCACAGTCGTGCCACTGGTGACGATGATCGTCATCGCCTTCACCAACTACGACGCGTCGACGGAGGTCCCGCAGCACCTGTTCAGATGGGTGGGACTGGAGAACTTCCGTGAGATCTTCGGCGGAAACAGCGCCCTGAACGGAACCTTCCTCAGGGTCCTTGGCTGGACACTGATCTGGGCCTTCTTCGCCACCTTCTCAAACTACTTCGGAGGCATGATCGTGGCCCTTCTGATCAACAAGAAGGGAATCAAGTTCAAGAAGCTCTTCAGGACGATCTTCGTCATGACCATCGCAGTGCCGCAGTTCGTGTCGCTGATGATCGTCTCCAAGATGCTCGCAGCAGGCGACAGCATGGAGATGAGCGGAATCCTGACTCAGCTGATCTACAAGATCTTCGGCTTCCAGCTCAAGTTCGGAATCAACATCACGCACACCAGGGTCGCGATAATCCTGGTCAACATGTGGATCGGAATCCCCTACTCGATGCTGATCTGCTCGGGAATCCTGATGAACATCCCGCCCGATCTGTACGAGAGCGCAAAGATCGACGGAGCAGGTCCCGTGAAGACCTTCTTCAAGATCACGTTGCCCTACATGCTGTTCGTGACCGGACCCTATCTGATCACAACATTCATCGGCAACATAAACAACTTCAACGTCATCTACCTTCTCTCAGGAGGAGGCCCGGGAGACCTGTTGAAGTACACATCCGGAGCAAAGGGAACAGACCTCCTGATCACCTGGCTGTACAAGCTGTCGCTCGGTATTGACCGCAACTACAAGCTTGCATCCGTCATCGGTATCCTGGTGTTCATCATCTCGGCCACATTCTCGCTTCTGGTGTACAACAAATCCTCTGCAGTGAAGAAGGAGGATCAGTTCCAGTGAATTACATCGAAGAAACTACTCAGAAACCCAGAAAACGCGACAGGTTCAGAAACTATCAGACCGGAGTCATCACTCACAGCCTGAAGGTCCGCAACAGGATCTCCAACGGAATCACATACTTCGTGCTGATCGTCCTGAACATCCTGGCCATCACACCGCTGGTGTATCTGGTCGGACAGTCGTTCCGTGCGGAGGCCGGAGCCTGGAGCAGCACGTTCTTCCCCAAGACCTGGACGTTCGCCAACTACAAGAGGCTCTTTGCCGACACCCCGTTTTTGCGCTGGTACGGAAACACCTTCCTCGTGGCGACGATCTCGTGTGCCATCACGACGGCATTCGTGCTTGCAGTGAGCTACGCCTTCAGCAGAATCAGATTCAAGATGAGACGGCCCATGATGAACGTCATGCTGGTCCTGGGAATGTTCCCCGGCTTCATGTCCATGACGGCCGTGTACTTCCTTCTGAAGATCCTGCTTCCCAACAGCTTCCAGAGCCTTGCCTCGCTGATCATCGTCTACAGCGCCGGTGCAGCCCTCTCCTACTATGTAGCCAAGGGCTTCTTCGACACGGTGCCCAAGTCGCTTGACGAGGCTGCGTTCATCGACGGAGCAACAAGGTCCCAGATCTTCTGGAAGATCACGATCCCCCTCAGCAAGCCGATCGTCATCTACACCATCCTGATTTCGTTCATCGCACCCTGGTGCGACTTCATCTTCGTGTCGTTCATCATGTCGGGTGTTCCCGATGTGGGAATGTACACGGTGTCCCTGGGAATGTACAAATGGCTTGAACGCGAGCAGATCCAGCAGTACTTCACTACGTTCTGCGCCGCCGCGACCATAGTTGCCATTCCCATCACCGCCCTGTTCATCTGGCTCCAGAGATACTACGTCGAAGGAATCACAGGCGGTGCCGTAAAGGGTTGATTGAGGTTGATATGAAAAGACATCGCATCCTGTCCATAGCCGCCGCAGTCCTTGCACTTCTTCTGCTGGCTTCATGCGCCACCACGACGTCCAGGGCGACGGAGCCCGTGGACGACATGATCCGCAACTACTACGAGATCTTCGTATGGTCGTTCTACGACACCGACAACGACGGTATCGGCGACCTGAACGGAGTGACGGAGAAGCTGGACTACATCAAGGACTTGGGCTACAACGGAATCTGGCTCATGCCGGTGACCGTCGGAACCAGCTATCACAAGTACGATGTCGAGAACTACTATGACATAGACCCGCAGTTCGGGACCCTGGAGGACATGAGAAACCTCCTCAAGGAGGCCCACAGCCGCAACATCCGTGTCATCATCGACCTTGTCGTCAACCACTCCTCCAGCAGCCATCCGTGGTTCAGGCAGGCATGCGAATACCTCGCCGCCCACGGACAGCCCGGAGGCGAGTACGGCGACTACTATATCTTCTCGCAGACTCAGCGCCAGGGCTTCCAGCGCGTTCCCGATTCGGCATGGTACTACGAGTGCCAGTTCACTTCCACCATGCCGGATCTGAATCTGGACAGTCCTGCCGTGAGAAGCGAGATCCAGTCCATCATGCGCTTCTGGCTTGAGGACGTCGGAGTCGACGGCTTCAGGCTGGACGCCGTGACAAGCTTCTACACGAACAGCACAGCAAAGAGCATAGAGTTCCTGTCCTTCCTCAACGACACGGCAAAGGCCATCAGAAGCGACTGCTACATCGTCGGAGAGGCCTGGCTTACCAACAACAAGGCTGTGCGCGAGTACTACTCAAGCGGAATCGACAGCTTCTTCTGCTTCCCGCTTGCGATGGGAACAGGCCGCATCGCCGACGTCCTGAAGGACATCAGAAGCACCCCTGGAGTGACTCTGGGGGACCTGATGAAGGAGATTGATGAAGTCTACGACACAGGCATCCTTGCTCCGTTCCTCTCGAACCATGACACGGCCAGAATCGCATCCTTCACCGGACGCAGCCAGATAGACAAGATCAAGATGTCGCAGGGCCTTCTTTCCCTGATGAGCGGCTCGATCTTCACCTACTACGGCGAGGAGATCGGAATGATCAACACCGCGGACGGTGCCGACCCGTACAAGAGAATAGCGTTCAAATGGAGCGACAAGACAGTCTACGAGGGCTGGTGCTACACTACGCCGCAGGGAATCCCCGTCACAAAGGACAACTACTTCTATCCTTCGGAGGAGGCCCAGGCAGCAGATCCTGACAGCATCCTGAACTACTACAAGGCCTCGCTTGAGATGAGAAACTCCAACCCCGAGATCGCCAGAGGCGAGATCGAGGTCCTTGAGCAGTACTACAATCAGAGCAAGTACGTCTGCGTCATGAGACGAACCTGGGACGGAAGCAGCGTGACGATCGCCGTGAACCTGGACAGGGAGTGGGCACACGACCTTGTCATGGAAGACGTCTCCTCAATGACATATGAGCTCTATGCCTCAAAAGAAAAGGAGAAGGCCTCGTTCAATCCCAAGACGGGTGAACTCCACCTTCCCCCCTATTCCATAGTGGTTCTGAAATGATTATTCGGTGATTCCGATATCCTCGGCGTTCAGGACATCGAGTCCCGCATCCGAAAAGACCTTTCTGTCCTCGTTGGTCTGGAAGACCATCACGGCCCTTCCTGCGGGTTTTGAGCTGATCATGGAGTACATGTACTCGATGCTGATGTTCTTCTTTGCTATGACCTCAAGAACCCCTGCAAGTCCGCCAGGGCTGTCCGGTACGTTGATGGCCACCACATCCGTCAGCGAGCAGACCAGACCTTCCTTGTTGAGCACTCGGACAGTCTCCGAGGGTCTGTCGGTGATGAGGCGAAGGACTCCGTAGTCCGATGTCTCCGCGATGTTGAGCGCCCTGAGGTCGATTCCCGCATCGGCGAGGATCCTGCAGATGCCGGCCAGCTGACCCGACCTGTTCTCAATGAAAACCGAAACCTGTTTCACGTTCATGGCAGACCTCCTCAGATCTTTCTCTTGTCGATGACCCTGACGGCCTTGCCCTCGCTCCTTGCGACCGTCTTGGGGGCCACGAGGTGTACGTTGGCGTAGATGCCGAGGATGGCCTTGAGCTCGGCCACGAGCTTCTTCTCCTGAGAGGCGATCTTTCCGAGGTTGTCGGAGAAGTTCTCAGGCGTCATCTCTATCATCACATCCAGTGTATCACTGTTGTTGACCCTGTCGACCACAATCTGATAGTTGGAGTTGTAGCCCTGCTGGATCAGGACGGTCTCGATCTGTGACGGGAAGACGTTCACACCCTTGATGATGAGCATGTCGTCGCTTCTTCCCATGGGACGTGACATCTTCACGAACGTGCGGCCGCAGCTGCACTTCTCCTCCGAAAGGATGCAGATGTCGCGTGTCCTGTATCTGATAAGCGGGAAGCCCTTCTTCGTCAGGGATGTGAAGACCAGCTCTCCCTTGGAACCCATGGGAAGGCTCTCGCAGGTATCGGGGTCAATGATCTCGGCGAAGAAATGGTCCTCGTTGATGTGCATGCCGTGCTGCTCGTGGCATTCGTAGGCGACTCCGGGACCGCTGAGCTCGGTAAGGCCGTAGATGTCAAAGGCCTTGATTCCCAGGTCCTTCTCGATTGCGCGCCTCATGTTCTCGCTCCAGGGCTCTGCTCCGAAGATTCCCCTCTTGAGCTTTATGTTCTTCTTGATGCCCGTCTCGTTGATCGTCTCGGCAAGATAGGCGGCATAGGACGGAGTGCAGCAGAGGACGGTGGAACCCAGATCCTGCATGAACTGAAGCTGTCTCTCCGTGCTTCCGGACGACATGGGAAGTACCAGGGCTCCGATCTTCTCGGCTCCTCCGTGAAGGCCCAGACCTCCGGTGAACAGGCCGTAGCCGTAGCAGACCTGGACCACGTCCTCATCGGTGATGTCGGCCGCAGTGAGGGCACGTGCGACGCATGTGGACCACAATTCGAGGTCTTCTCTGGTGTAATAGGCCACTACACGCTTTCCGGTGGTTCCGCTCGTGCTCTGGATTCTGACGCAGTCCTTGAGCGGTGCGCCCCTCAGGCCGTCGGGATAGGCCTCGCGGATATCGGCCTTGGTGAGAAGCGGGAGTTTGGAGATGTCCTCTATTCCGCGGATGTCGGAAGGTCTTACCCCGGCCTCCTCCATCTTCTTGCGGTAGTAGGGCACGTTGTCCCACACGTGGGCCACCTGAGCGACGAGAAGCTCGCTCTGCATCTTCCTGATCTGCTCTCTGGGAGCACACTCAATGTCTTTCTGATAGTAATGTTCCATCAGGGAACTTATAGCATTTACGGGTGCAACATGACAATATTGAGGCCCCTGCTATTGAAAACATGGGAGATTTGGAGGATAGTTTCACCATGGAAAAGGGAATGAGAAGAAGCTTCGCCGCGCTGATGGGTCTGTACCTGTCGTACTTTCTGAGCTATTTCATAAAGCTCTCCCCTTCCATCATCATGCCCGTTCTTCAGACGCGCTATGCCTTCAGTTCTGCCCAGACCGGTTTCATAGCCAGCATGTACTTTCTGCCGTACGCCACGATGCAGTTCTTCGTGGGGCCGCTTTGCAGACGGTTCGGTGCGGGACGGCTCATCGGTATCGGCCTTGCAGTATCGGCTGCGGGAATCCTTGTTTTCTCCAACGGCAGTTCGGTGGCCGTCCTTGCCGCAGGACGCTTTCTCCTGGGGCTGGGAACGAGCCCCATTTTCATCGGAATGCTCCATTTCATGCGTGAGTCCTTCGAATCCGAGCGCTACGCACGCTACTACGGACTTGGAATCTTCATAAGCAATCTGGGAAGCATCACTGCCGCGGCTCCGCTCAAATCGCTCCTGCAGGTCGTTTCCATGTCGGACTTCTTCCTTGTTCTGGCTGTTTCGACCTTCATTCTGGGCATCTTCATGTTCCTTATAGACAGACGTCCCTCATCCGAGGCTCTGACCATCGGCGGTGAAAGGCTCCTTGTCGGAATCGGAAAGAGCTTCAAGCTTGTCTTCATAACCCCGATTCTTCTGGCAGGACTCTGCATGTGGCTTGTCGAGGCCCCGAGTTTGGTCTGTTACCAGGGCCTGTGGTGCACCAAGTGGACGGAGACCGCCTTCCCCTCCCTTGAAAGACTGTCCGGCCTGAGCGGGATTGCGATCAGCATCGGAACCATGATTTCCAGCCTGTTCACCGAGGGTCTGGTCAACGCCTATGCAAGAAGAAGCGGCAAGGTCCGCGGCAGAATCCTTGCGGAGATCGGAATCATCCACGTGTTCGCAACCATCCTTCTGGGAATCTCCAAGATCTCCGACTCCCCGGCGCTGTTCGCATTCTCCATGGCATGCGACGTATTCTTCGGATTCACCACCGGTTCGATAATCGTACAGGGCGGAGTATTGGTGAAGGAGAACACCACAGCCGGCATGAACGCCTCGGTCATGGGTGTTTACAACGGAATCGGATGCCTTTCCCAGCAGTTGTCACAGTGGATTACGGGAATCTCGGTGGACCTGTTCATTCTTCACACCACTTTGAACAACGCCTTCTTCCTGACCTTCGGCTGGCTTGCTGTGCTGTTCCTTGTCCTCTCACTCTCCTGCATAGCCCTGATCCGCAAACAGAAGTCTTGAAAAAGGCCATGGCAAGGATTAGTCTGAACCCATGGAAAACAACAACATCGAAAGCGAATCGAGGCTCACGTTCTTCGAGGCAACGAGCATCATAGTCGGACACGGAGTCGGAAGCGGCATCCTGGCCGTCCCCTACATCGCATCAAGGACATCGTGGGTTGACATCATCTTCATCATAGTGATCGCCTACTGCATCAACCTGCTCATGCATCTGATGATTGCAGAGCTCTCGCTGAACAACGGCGGAAAGCAGTTCATCAAGTGCTTCGAGGTCGAGCTCTTCAAGGGCAAACTGAAGCAGATCTTCACGGCCTTCGCCTTCGCCATGCTGGGTCTTTCGGTGCTTCTGAACGTCAGCGGCTTCATCGTAGGAAGCGCTGCGGTGTTCAACACCTGGTTCGGCTGGAACACACATCTTTCCATGCTTGTCTACTACGTCATAGCCGCAAGCGTCGTATTCCTGGGCATGAAGGCCGTCGGAATCTGCGAGAAGATCGCCGTTTCGGCAATGTCGGTCGTCATCTTCATCCTCTTCGTTGCGACACTCAGGTCTCCCATGAGCGACCTGCCCTCCACTCTTGTGGCCTCGCAGAACCTTCTGGCCCTGTACGGAGGAATCTCCTTCTCGCTTTCGGCCGTCATGTCGGTTCCGCAGGCGGTCAAGGGTCTCAACGGAGATGTGAAGAAGATCCGTCTTTCGATCATCGCGGGAACGGGCGTCAACGTCTTCCTTCTTATCCTTGTCACGTTCATGACTCTTCTGGGCGCAGGTTCGGCCATCACCCAGAACGGAGCCCTGGTCGACCTTTCGGCACATCTGGGAGGCTGGGTTTCGGTGGTGGGATACCTGTTCACTCTGCTTGCCCTGTCCACATCGCTGTGGGCCAACACCCTGAATCTCAGAGATATTGTCCATGAGCAGACCAAGATCGGACTCAGACCCAGCTGGATCATCGCATCGGTTCCCAGCCTTGTTCTGGCTCTGATCGGAATCCAGAGCTTCGTCGGATTCACCCGCCTTGCGGGAATCATCCAGGTCCTGACCGGAGTCGGAATCATCCTGGCCTACAACCGCTCACGCAAGGAGCAGAACATGGTCTCTCCGGTCTGCGGTTTCTTCGGCAAGGTACCTTTCCAGATCCTGGTTGTGGTCGGCTCGCTTCTGGCAACCGCCGGTTCTGTGATTAAAGTTATCTGATTAGACAAATCTGAATTCCTCAAATCCTGCCTCTGTGATATCATCCGAACCGTACAGGGGCAGAACATGCATTTGAACGAACTCAAGACAGGACAGTCGGCAAGAATTCTTACAGTGGGCGGCACCGGGTCGCTGAGACAGCACTTTCTGGACATGGGAGTCATCCCGGGAGCCGAGATCAAGCTGGTCAAACTGGCTCCGATGAAGGACCCCATGGAGTTCCGCATCCAGGGCTACGAACTGACGCTCAGGGTAGCAGATGCATCGCAGATCGAGATCGAACCGATTGAGAAGAAAGAATCCGAAAAGCCTCAGGAGGATGAGCGCCGAAAGGACATCGAGCACCCCGGTCTGGGTGAGGAAGGACGCTTCCATGTCGAAGGTAGCGGCAATCCCCTGTCTGAAGGCACCACGCTGCGCTTCGCCCTTGTCGGAAACCAGAACAGCGGAAAGACCACCCTTTTCAACCAGCTGACAGGATCCAACCAGCATGTCGGAAACTTCCCCGGAGTCACGGTGGACAGAAAGGACGGAATGATCCGCGGCTATGAGAACACTGTGGTGACCGACCTTCCGGGCATCTATTCCATGTCTCCCTACTCCAAGGAGGAGATCGTCTCCAGGAACTTCGTTCTGGACACAAAGCCCCACTGCATCATCAACATAGTGGACGTGACGTCCATCGACAGGAGTCTTTACCTTTCCATGCAGCTTCTGGAACTGGGCATCCCCATGGTAATTGCCCTGAACATGATGGACGAGATGAAGGGAAACGGAGGTTCGGTCGACATCAACAGCATGGAGGCCATGATGGGTGTTCCCGTCGTCCCCATCTCCGCGGCCAAGAACCAGGGTGTCGACGAACTTATCGCCCATGCCATCCACGTAGCCCAGTACCAGGAAGGACCTCTGAGACAGGACTTCTGTGACTCGGATGCAGAAGGAGGTGCCGTCCACAGATGCCTTCATGCCGTCATCCACCTGATCGAGGACCACGCAGTCCGCGCAGGAATCCCCCTGAGGTTCGCGGCAAGCAAAATCGTCGAAGGCGATGAGCTGATTCTCAACAAGCTTGAGCTGGACAACAACGAGAGGGAGATGCTGGAGCACATAGTCCTTCAGATGGAGAAGGAGCGCGGGCTTGACCGCAACGCGGCCATAGCCGACATGAGATACTCTTTCATCAAGAAGGTCACCTCCGCATGCGTCACAAAGCCTCGTGAGAGCGGCGAGAGAAAGCGCAGCCAGAAGCTGGACAACATCCTCACAGGAAAGTACACGGCCATCCCGATGTTCATCCTCATCATGGGTCTTGTCTTCTTCCTGACGTTCGCCCTGATCGGACCTTTCCTTCAGAACCTGCTGGAGATGGGAATCGGAGCCCTGGCGGATGTGACAAAGCGTGCCATGGTGGCCGCCAACGTCAACAGGACGGTCCAGAGCCTTGTCCTTGAGGGCATATTCGAGGGCGTCGGAAGCGTTCTGAGCTTCCTGCCCATCATTGTGACGATGTTCATCTTCCTCTCATTCCTGGAAGACAGCGGATACATCGCAAGGGTTGCCTTCGTAATGGACAAGATGCTGAGAAAGCTCGGTCTTTCAGGACGAAGCATAGTCCCGCTTCTCATAGGATTCGGATGCACCGTCCCTGCCGTCATGGCAACAAGGACGCTTCCCAGTGAACGCGACAGGAAGATGACCATCCTCCTGACCCCGTTCATGTCCTGTACTGCAAAGCTTCCCATCTACGGATTCTTCATCACATCGTTCTTCCCCGGCGCCTGGTGGCTCATGATAGTCGTCTACGTAACCGGAATAGTCGTGGGAATAATCATGGCCCTTGTCTTCAAGAAGACCCTGTTCAAGGGCGAGGCGGTCCCGTTCGTCATGGAGCTGCCGAACTACAGGTTCCCCAATGTGAAGAACGTTCTGCATCTGATGTGGGAAAAGGCCAAGGACTTCCTGCACAGGGCCTTCACCGTGATCCTGGTTGCAACCATCGTCGTGTGGTTCCTCAAGAGCTTCGACTTCCACCTGAACCTGGTGGACAACCCCCACTCAAGCATACTGGCATCCATAGCCGGCCTGATCGCTCCTCTTCTCAGACCTGTGGGACTGGGAGACTGGAGGATTGTCACATCGCTGATCTGCGGCTTCCTGGCAAAAGAGAGCGTGGTCTCCATGATGGGACTTCTGTTCACAACAGGCGGCGGAATCTCGGCCATGATCAGCGGACTTTCGGCTGCATCGATGCTGGTGTTCAGCCTGCTCTACACCCCGTGCGTGGCCGCCGTGGCATCAGTCAGACGTGAGCTGGGACACGGATGGGCACTGAGCATGGTCCTGTGGCAGTGCACGGTGGCCTGGATTGCTGCACTTCTTGTGAGACTTGTGGGTCTTGCTTTCGGAGCAATGTAGCTTTCAGAGCCTGACGGGCCTTCCCTCTCTGGCACTCTGATATGCCGCGCAGATTATCCTGACGGCCTTGCTTGCGCTCTCTCCTGTGATGTCGGGTTCCTTTCCCTTGTCCAGGGCATCGACAAAAGCCTCGAACAGCCTCTGATGGCCGTGGAAACCGATTGCAGAAGGATCTGCGGCACCGCCTCCGGTGGCCGTGGCGTCCGAATACTTCTCACGGATGGCCTTGTCCTGAGGAGTCTCGTTCTTGAACTCCCACTTGATCAGGTTCTCCTCCTCCATCACGGCGGTTCCTTCGGTTCCCATTATCTCGATTCTCTTGAGGAATCCCGGGTAGGCACATGTGGTGCCCTCTATGGTGCCGACGGCTCCGTTTGCGAATCTCAGAGTTGCCGCACAGGTATCCTCGACCTCGATTCTCTCGTGGCCTACGGTGTTCATGAAAGCGGAAACCTCCTCCACCGGACCCATGAACCACTGCAGAAGGTCGATTGCATGGATTCCCTGGTTCATCAGGCATCCGCCTCCGTCCATCTTCCAGGTTCCTCTCCAGGCTCCGCTGTCGTAGTACTCCTGGGTCCTGTACCACTTGATCTGTGCATCTGCAAACGCAATCTTGCCGAAGCGTCCTTCGTCTATGGCTTTCTTTATCACCTGCGACACCTCATGGTATCTGGATGGGAAGATTCCTGAAAGCTTCACGTTGTTCTTCTTGCAGGCGTCGACAATTGCCTGGCACTTCTCCGGCGTTACATCCAGAGGCTTCTCAACTATGACATGCTTTTTGGCATTGGCGGCGGCAACGGCTCCGTCCATATGGAGGCCGGACGGAGTTGCGACTGTGACTATCTCAAGATCGGGATCCTTGAGAAAGTCCTCGATCTTATCATAACCGCGGCAACCATGGTTCTTGGCAAAGGCCTCGGCCCTTCCCGGAACCGGATCGAACCCGGCAACAAGTCTGGCACCCTTCATGTTCTCAATTGCCTTTGCATGGAACTCGGCAATCATTCCAAGTCCGATTATTCCGAATCCTCTGTCCGCCATTTTCAACCCTCCATTGCCTTTCTAGTCTTTGAGAAGATCTGTCTCATATGCTCCTGTGTGGGCGGAAGCTCCGTCTCGAATGAAGCGGTCCCTTCGTAGCCCAGTTTGTGAAGCAGTTCCAAAGCATCGAAGATGTACTTGTCTCCGTTTTCCGGTACCCTTCTGTCGGGTCCTGCTATATGAACGTGTTTAATGTGCGGGAAGCACTCCTCGATCTCATTCAGAGGCTCACCGTTGCTCAGCATGTGGTAAAGGTCAACCATCAGCTCAAGCCCGTCGTCGTTCAGGGCTTTGACCAGTTCAAGGCCCTCCGTAACGGATATGATCAGATTGCAGTAGTTGCGCTCGAACGGCTCGATGCAGACCAGTATTCCATACTTCTTGGTTCGCGGCAGAATCACATCCCTCAGAACCCCGGCGAACTGCTCAAAAGCCTCCTCCCTGGTCTGGTCGGGACCGAACGTTCTGGCCGGTCCGCTTCCCAGGATGATCTTACCGATTCCAAGCCTTTTGAGTTTTGGAAGAATCTCATCCAGATAAGAGGCAATGTGTCCCTTGTCCAGATCCTTTCCCACCAGTCTGACGCTTCCGGGGAAAAAGTTGCATGCCACATCGCAACCAAGTCCGTGGTCTGCCACAGCTTTTTCAACCGCGCTGAATTCCTTTTCTCCCATACCGGAGAAATTCATGAGGGGAAACTCAACGTAATCGAAACCCTGCTTCTCTATCATTGGAAGAAGATCCAGTCCCAGCTGGAAATGCGGGTCTGTGGAGAACCCCGTGCAATATCCGTATTTCATCTCATCTCCATTTGATTCCGATGCCATCCATAATCGAGCGAACTGCATCGACGGCCGAAGCATACTTCTCCGGAGCCGTGAATCCGCCGAACTGGCCGGCCACATCAAGATGCGGCTCCATGGAGATGAAGAGATCCCTGTCCTTCAGGCGTTCGAAGACCTGCGGGATGCATGAGACGCCCTGTCCCGGAATGCTCATATCCAGGTCATGGCCGGCGTAATCCTTCACGTGGACATATCCGATGTAGGGATGCATGGTCTTCTCCGCTTCAAGTGCGTTCTCTCCGGCAACCGAATAGTTGGCGGGGTCGAAGACCAATCCGAAATGATCCGATTTCAGGGTGGCGGCTATCTCGGCGCTCTCACGGCTGTGCTCACCGTAGATTTTCGCCTCATTCTCATGCAGAAGGACAATGTCGTTCTTCTGAGCGTAGTCCGACATGGCCCTGAGCCTGCGCATGACCTCATCGCGATGGTCCAGGATGTTCCCCTCCCTGCTGTAAAAGGAGAACACACGGACATAGCGGCAACCGAAATAGTGGGCAAGGAACGCCGCCCTCTCCAGGCGCTTCATCTCGAACTCGGGAGGATCCTCGATGAAGGTCTTTCCAATGGGCGATCCGATGCACGAGACCCGCACACCTATGGAATCGATCAGACCTTTGATCCGCGCAATCTGCTCGTCCGTGAGGGACATCACGTTGGTCCCCCACGCAGAGCGTAACTCGAACCAGGACAGGCCCATTTTCTTCCAGTGCTTCATCTGGACTTCAAAGTCGTTGTCCAGCTCGTCTGCGAATCCGGTGATTGTAAACATGTCAGTCCCTTCTCTTTGCTTCCTTTGCTGCGAATTCGGCTTCCTTTTCAGCAAGCTCGGCTTTCTTCTCAGCTTCTTCTGCCTTTGTCTCTGCTTTCTCTGCCTTCTCCTCGGCCTTCTTAGCCTCTGCCTTCGCAAGTCTTGCGGCTTCCCTTCTCACATCACGTTTACTCTGCAACCTTGCATAAACCGGTGTCTGTGTGAAGATCAGGTAGGTAATCAGGATGATGAAGAAGATCGAAATCGGTCTGGTGAAGAAGATCGAGATATCCGCATCCGTAAGCAGCAGTGCTCGCCTGAGGTTCTCGTCGGCCATGTTGCCCAGAATGATTCCCAGAAGGAACGGGGCACCGGGCATCTTCAGGAAGCTCATGATTATTCCGAGTATTCCGAATACGAACATCAGCTTGATGTCGAAGATTCTGTTGGACACTACGAAAGCACCGATTGTACAGCATATGAAGACAATCGGCATGAGTATCTTGATGTCGACTGAAAGCACCTTGACGCTGAATTTGGCGATGACCATTCCGAGGATCCACATCATACAGGATGCAAGAACCATGAAGACTATCACATAGTACAGGAACTGCGGGGTATCCTGCATGAGAAGCGGTCCCGGTCTGTAGCCGTGCATCCAGAATGCGGCCAGCAGAACCGCCGCAGACGTGGAGCCCGGTATTGCCAGAGAAAGGACAGGAATGATGGCGCCTCCGATCGCGGCATTGTTTCCCGTCTCCGCGGAGATGACTCCGTCGATACAGCCGTGGGTCCACAGTTCCGGGGTCTTGGAAACCTTCTTCTCAGACCAGTATGACAGCCATCCGCCGGTATCCTCTCCGACACCTGGAATCGCACCCATCAGCATTCCCATGATTCCGGAACGCAGGATGTTGAACCAGTTGCGTTTGAGAATCTTCAGGCCCTCTATGATGCTGTACTTGTTGTTCTGCTGCATCGCAGTCGCCTTGGCACCGCTGAAAGCCTTCACCACCTCCGGGAAGCCGAACAATCCTATCATGACCGGCAGAAGCGAGATACCTCCGGCAAGGTTTATGCTTCCATAGGTGAAGCGCCTGTAGGAATAGATGGTGTCCATTCCGACCTGGCTCATAAGAAGCCCTATGAATCCGGAAATCCAGCCTTTGAGCGGGTCGCCGTTACTTGTGAGGTTACCGCAGATGACGATTCCGAACAGTGCCAGGAGGAACATCTCATGGCTCATGAACTTCAGAGCGAACTTGGTCAGAAGCGGAGTGAACAAAGCGACACAGATGATGCTTATCATTGTTCCGAAGAACGAAGCACCGGTTGCGACGAAGATTGTGAGGCCGGCCTTGCCTTTCAGGGCAAGGGGATAGCCTTCCATGGCCGTCGCGGCCGATGCCGGGGTTCCCGGTATGTTCAGCAGAATGGCGCTCTGGTTACCTCCGGAAATGGCTCCGATGTAGATTGCAAGGAGCGAGAGAATGGCCAGCGGGCCGCTGAAGTTGTATGTGAGACCCGTCAGAAGGGCAACGGCCATGGTTGATGTCAGGCCGGGCAGCATTCCGAAGATGAGTCCCGTGAAAACAGAAAGAACCAATGCAAGGATTCCGGTTGGTGTGAATGCAATTGCAAAGGCTTCGCCTATAAATCTCAATGCGTCCATTCCACCCTCCTCAAGGCATCGGAACCTTGAATATTATCTGGAAGACAAGAATGATCATGAACGTCGCCACCGCCGAAATGAGCAGCAGGATGATGATCTTCTTGAATGATTTCTGCCAGTTGATGAACAGCAGCAGCGCGGACAGAGTAATGAACGTGGCAAGCCAGAACGGCATCCTGCCCAGCATGAGGAAGATGTAGATCCAGAAGATTGCTATTCCCACAAGAGCCTTGTGGACGTTCTTGCTCTTAACGAATTCGATGCTGAAGTTCTTTATATCCTTGAGACACTCTTTAAGAGAATGCTCTTTAAGTGTCCGCCTGATGTATAAAGCCGAAAAGATGAATAGACATGCGCCAATCATCATCGGCATGAGGCCGGAGGAATAGTAGAAGACATCTACGAAATCCTCCTTCCAGAATGTGATGCTTTTTATCATCACGTAGATTGATACTGCAAACGTTACGACTCCTGCAATCAGGTCAATGCCGTATCTGGTCTGCGGTCTGGTAGGTTTCTCTGCCATAACTGTTTCCCGAATAATAAAAAGATGTAGACAAACAGGAACGGGCAGGATAAACCTGCCCTGTTCCATGTAGAATCAATGATCCGTTACGGTCTGGCGTATCCGAGATCTCCGGGTGAACGCTTTCCGACGCCAAGGTCATACAGGGTGTATCCGATTGCCGAAGCGGCTGCATCCTTGAGTGCGTTGGACTCGGCGATTGTTGCTCCCATGAGGACCATACCCTTCTCATCTGCGAAGGACCTGACGCTGTCAGTCTTACATGCCTGAACGAATGCATCCTCAAGGACCTTCTTGGTTGCCTCAGGAACATCTGACGGGAACATGAGACCGAATGCATCTCCGATGGGCAGGCTCTTGGCCAGCTCGGGGATGAAGTTCTTGATCGAGGGGATTGTCTCGGCAACGCCTTCGAGCTTCAGATCTTCTTCAGTCAGAGCACAGAGGGCAACGAGGTCTCCGGACCTGAGCTGATCGATCATCTCGTTCGAGAGCTGGGATGTGAAGTCGACCTCACCGGCGAGCAGAGCCTTGATGGCATCGGCACCGCCTGCGTACGGGGTGTTGAGTCCCTTACCCATTGTTGCATCTGTTGCTGAGAGGACCATGACAGCGTTGTAACCGGATGATCCGATACCGGCGATACTGTTCTTGATTGTGTTGGCCGGGTTTTCCTTGAGGGCATTGTACAGATCCGTGAAGGTCTTGTACGGGCTGTCCTTGCGGACTGCGATCAGACAGGGAACATAGTAGGCTGCCATGAAGTCCCAGTCTTTCGGTGACCAGTCGGCTGTTCCCATGACATAGTGGGTATGCGGTGTTGCGTTGGCAATCAGCGTATATCCATCATGCGGCTTGAGAAGACAATCGTTCATTCCGACTGTTCCGGTTGCACCGGGTGTGTTGACGACTGTGATGTTGACTCCGAGAATCTTTGCCATCTCGTTTGTCACTCTTCTTCCGACAAGGTCGGATGATCCGCCTGCTCCCCAAGGAACGATCAGGTTGATGTCCTTTGTCGGGAACTTGGCCTGCTCAGCAGCTGCCTGAGCGAACACTGCAGTGAAGACCACGCAGAGTACGAGCAAAACTGTAAGTAGTTTCTTCATTTTCCTTCTCCTTTTCCGACAGTCATCTGCCGGTTATTGAATTATACCATCTGTCTCTCAGGGGAGGGAGTAAAAAGTTTATCAAGTTATATTAATGGAAGTACTCCACCTCAAACCCCATCAATTTGCCGAGTTTCTGGATTTCCCTGACGTGGTTTCCGTAGACAATGGCCTGGTGATGTCCGTAGCTGCCTTCGGCAAGGGCCTGCCTGAACTCTCGGACACCGCCCTCCACATCGTAATAGACCGCCGGCGAGCAGTAGTAAGGACGGAACTCGCAGCCCAGTGTGTGACCTACGGCAACCATCATCTTTGTTCCGCGTCTGTTGAAGCGTCCGAAGGTGACCACCTGGCCCTCCTCCTCAGCCATGTTGACCTGCAGGTGTGTTCCCCAACCCTGGGTCGTGAAGTGAGTCAGGCTATAGCCCTGCGGCTTCTCGTCGAAACCCCTCATCTTCCGGACCGGAACCGCATGGTGGATCTCAAGCACATCACGGTCAAAGACCCTGTCAGGCTGCTCAAGAAGCTTGGGCATGCCCAGCTGCTCGATGGTTTTGCTTCCTGCCATGACCAGGACGGGGTTGCCCATGTAGACGCTCTGGCGTGTGAGATACATCATCACGATCATGGCCATCAGGGCGGCAAGGTCCTCCTCGCAGGCCGAAGGGATTCTGTCATCCTTGTTGGTAGTATGGGTCAGACAGGGTACGAACTTGAGCTTCTGGGGGATCCTGCTCGCGCAGAGTTCCTTGCAAGCTGTGGTGAATGCGTTGCAGCCGTACTTCTCCATCATTGCCCTGACCGCATGGAAGTATCTGTAGTCGTTACAGACGAACTCCTCGGTGAGGTCGCATGTGTCGGCACCTTTGATCAGCGCCCTGGCCTCGGCCCTGATCTTGTCATCCACCTCAATCTCGTCCATGTACTTGAAGACCTGCCTGAAATCGATGCGGTTGTTCGAAATGCCGTAGCGCGTGAACAGGCCCATAAGGTCATAAGTGCTGGTGTTGACGGCGAACGGGGTCTGCTCGCAGTTCGACAGAATCAGGATCTTTGTGTTGCGCACCGCCTTTCTGACCTGAAGCAGTTTCAGGATCTCGTTGTACTCCTGATAATCGTGTGCCATGTAGGCGTCAAGACCGATGTCCTTGTAGAAGCCCACCACATCGATCGGGGTCGGGCCCAGATTGATCATGGACACCGCCTTGCCCAATCTCTCGATGCCGGGGACCCTGTAGGTGATCAGGTAGATGTCGACAAGATGGTTCTCCTTGCGCAGCTTGTCGAACTCCTCCTCCGGGATTACGAAGCTCTCGTCGTACTCCAGGTAAACCGGCTCCAGCAGATTGCACCTCGAGCTGTCGATGTTGGCCTTAAGCTCGTCATACCAGATCTTGAACTGCTCCTTGCCGGCCCTTCTCTCGACTTCGGGGTTGTTCTCCTCGAAGACTCCGACCCTGCACGGGCCCTCCCACCAGTCGGTGTGGACAAGATTGCTGAAAACCGGTCTGAGATTGACCTTCACGTCCATTGCATACTTCATTCCTGATCCTCCTTTGAACCGGAAAGCATTTCATATATCCGGTGCATACCGTTTTCCTTTATCTCGGGATACACCACTTGCTCGGAAATAACGTCGAGGAATCTGATCGGGTTGGCCCTTATCTCGGAGGCCGGTCTGCCGTCATACATCTGGGAGAGAATGGCAAGCAGGCCCAGAACCATCAGCGAGTCGGATGACGCTCTGAACCTGCGACCATTCAGTCTGATCCAGATGGCTGTCTTGCATCCTGCCAACCTGTTTTCAGGCATCTCCGTATCACCGTCACGGCCGAATGCGACACCAAGGTCCACCAGATAGTCGAACTGGCCCAGTTCATCCAGTGCACTGAGGCTTAGGATGTGTCTGTCCTCGGTTTCCCTGATGCTCATCCTCTGCCTCCGTACCGACCGTATATCCAGACCAGTCCTTCCACGAGACGGTCGATCTCCTCTCCGGTATTGCAGAACGAAACGGATGCCCTGCACACTCCCTCGACCTTCAGGGCCCTCATGAGGTTGTATGCGCAACACGCGCCTGTCCTTATATAAACTCCTCTCTGCGCAAGCAACGTCCCGATGTCATAAGCTCCCAGTCCATCCATGGAAAAGGAGACTATCGGAGATGGCAGGACGTTGACCGGTTTGACGAAGCTGAGTTTTTTCAGAGAAGAGAAAAGATACTCCGAAAGATCTTCTTCGACTTGTTTTATTGCATCTTCATGCTGTTTCAGGTAATCAATCGCCGTGCCAAGACCCACAAGACCGGCGATGTTCCTGGACCCGGCCTCATAGCCTTCAGGACTTTCCTTGGGTCTGTAATCGGATTCCACCGACCCTCCGCCCAGCATCAACGGATAAAGAAAGGTCCGGGCATTCCTGGCTGCATAGAGCACACCTGTCCCCTGCGGTCCGTACAGCTTGTGTCCGGAAAAAGCCAGGAAATCACACCCGATTTCTTTCACATCCACCTTCCGGTGGACGGCAAGCTGGGCGGCATCAATGACGGAAAAAGCTCCCCTGGCCCTGGCTGTTCTGCAGATGGCGGAGATCTCCGGCATGAAGCCTGTGACGTTGGACATTCCGGTGACCGACACCGCTATGGTCTCTTTGTCAATCATGTCCGTGACGGACCTGGAATCCAGACTTCCGTCGGGGTCAGTCTTCGCAACCCTTAATTCAATTCCGTTTCTTCTGCAGTGCTCCATCCAGGGGGCAAAGTTCGAGGAATGCTCAAGTCCGGTGGTGACTATGTTGCCCCGTGTCCGGGAGCGGCATAACGAGGAGGCAACGATGTTCAGCGCTTCGGTGCTGCCGCCGGTAAGGATAATCTCATCGGAATCGGCATCGATGAATGAGGCGATCTTCGACCTGGCATCGGAAAGCAACCGTGCCGCATCGGATGAAAGAGGATACAGCGAGCGCCCCGTATTGGAGTTCTGCTCCGTCATGAATCTGACGACGGAGTCAATCACGCACTGCGGTTTCTGAGTTGTGGCGGCGTTGTCCAGGTAGGCCATGCCGGAATTGGCCTTGAAGAACGGGAAGTCTGACCTCAGGTTGCCTTTCATGCGCGGACCTCCTCCCTGAGGGCCCGCAGCAGAAGTCTGCACAGGTCCCTTACGGTCTTAGCATCCACCGCCTCGTCATCATCGAGACTGACTCCGAGGTCATGCTCGATTCCCAGAAGCAGCAGCGCCTTCTTCTTGGCCACAAGACCCGTCTGATGGCAGTCGTATTTGTCTACCGAGCTGAGGAGCCTCTGCTCCGAGATGCCCAGGGTCTGGATCTTGACGCTGAGGATCACTAGGTTCATCAGATTGTCTTCCTCAAGCTCCGGCAGATGCAGTCTCTCAAGCACAACGGACTTGAGAAGAACATACGGATCATCACCATTGAGGAAGTCGGAACGATTTAGCCTTTTTTCCACATCTTGAGTCACGGAATCTTCCTGTTACCCTTACAATGTGAAATTATCGCAATCAGGCAATCAAGTTTTTTATCTTTTTTTCCTCGGTTTTACCTTTTTTTCTTTCCCTGTGTTATCATAACGTTATGAATCTGAACCTGAAGCGCTTCGTCGAACCTCTGGAACATGACATAGATGTCAGACACAAGATCTCATCGGGAACCGACAAGAGGACCTACCACCTCCATCAGCAGTTCGAGATAGTCTATGTGATGTCGGACGATGTTTTCTGCAGATTCGAGCAGAACGGGGAAAAGATCCGCATCCCGAAATACAGCATCCTGCTTCTGGACACCATGACGTTGCACTACATGTTCACCGAACCTCTGGAGCACAGCTGCAACCGCTACATACTCTACTTCCATCCCAAGCTGATCATGGACCTGCAGCTTCCGCAGATGAACCTCATGGAAAGTTTCTCGGTCAGAAGAGACATCAGGGAGTCGTTCTTTACAGTTCCGGAGGGCCTCCGCTCAAGAATCGGGGAGATTCTGGACACGATGTGCGAAGCCTTCAGCGCCATGGAAG
>Ga0310696_10001201_pt1 | contig 38036 bp, 24 predicted proteins | sample AusTroGonzalo_MG_4_FD_203885 | JGI IMG/M metagenome (GOLD analysis project Ga0310696, IMG submission 203885) | Bovine rumen microbial communities from tropical cattle in Woodstock, Queensland, Australia - Gonzalo_02 (v2) (version 2) | ecosystem: Host-associated > Mammals > Digestive system >... | reverse complement strand
GAGTACAGTTCCCCGAAGTGGAATTCTCCACCAAGGGCATGGATAACAAGAAGTTACGCGAATTCCGCAAACAGATGAAGGAGTATCTGACACCGCGCAAGGAGCGTGGCTTGAACGGCTATATATTCGGAAAGGCGCGGCGCATGCGCGCCCTCATGAGCCTTTCAGGCTCCGATGAGGGCCGCCAGCTCGCCGCCGCCTGGGGCATCCGCCTCGGCACGGCCACAAAGCTGCGTAACTCCCTGATCAAGGACCTCGCATCCATACTGGAATACGCTGTTGGGCACAAGTCCGGCGGATGGTACTACCCCAATGCAGTGATGCCGTTCCGCGGCCTGATGGAGAGCGAAGCCTATGCCCACGCCTACATCGCAGATATGCTGCGCGACTGCGCATCTGTCCTGGACGGTAAATCAAACGCTTCTGAAGCCATTTCTATCGCCGACGGCATCAGCCTCTGGCTTATGGTCCAGAAAGAGACTCAGCAGTGGGACGAGGATGCAGCTTTCGTCGATGCCATCTCCAGCGTCCTCGACGCTTCGAAGGAAACCCTTGACACCAAGGTCATTACATTGACCAAGACCTTCACCAGGCCATTCGTCGAAGTGAAGGCCTACGGCAATGGCTTCACAGTCGAGCGCAGCTTCTTCGTGGAGCGCACAATTGACGGCAAGCTCACTCGCACCAGCCTGGCAGAAGGCGACATGCTCGCCATAGGCAACAAGGTATTCGCCGAATATCGCATCTGGAACGAGGAGAACCGAAGCTTCGTCAAGCTCACGGCGCCCCGCCCGGCTTCCCTGCGGCCTGCCAACCAGCTCTCCGGCCATTACGGCTGGTGGCTGCGGCCGCTGTCCATCGCCGGCTGGCATACGTTCAGCCCTCACGGCTACCGCTGCGTCATCTCCGACCGCACCGAATACTGGTTCGACGCTTATCCTGAGGAGAATACCACCATAACCGAAGAGTTCCTGGTCACCCAGGCGGGCTCCTTCCAGACGCCCGCCGTCAGCATCGAGTCGCTCTACGCCCCGCACTACCGCGCCGCCGACAACGGCCGCGGTCCCCTCCTCTCCCGCTAATAGCGGATAAAACATCAAGTTGAGCCTAATGTGTGCTTGGGGGTACGGCTGCATTTACCCGGGTAGGGTCCGCATAGCACGAATGTGCTCATAACGGATCGCAGCCGTACCCCCAAGCACACAAACCAACGGCTGTATTTACCCGGGAAGGCTCCACCTAGAACGACAGTGCTCATAACGGATCGCAGCCGTACCCCCAAGCACACAAACCAACGGCTGTATTTACCCGGGAAGGCTCCACCTAGAACGACAGTGCTCATAACGGATCGCAGCCGCAGCCCCTAAGCACATAGAAAGATAACTATCAATAGGCATAAAAAAGCCGGGGTGGAAGACCACTCCGGCTTTTTTAATATTGTCTGAAGGAATTATTTCACGAAGCAGACAGTCACACGGTTCTCCTCAGGAGTTGCGTAAGGGTTCGCAGTGTCACCCTTGAATTCGGAGGAGATACGGGAAGCAGCGACACCTCTCTTGATGAGCTCGTTGGTGACGACCTCGGCGCGCTTCTCCGAGAGGAAGAGGTTCCTCGCGGCGGTACCGGTGGCCTTGTCGGCGTGGCCGGTGAGCTTAACCTTGGTGTCAGGGTTGGCAGCCATGAAGGCAGCGATCTCGTCAAGCTTGGCAACCTCGGAAGCCTGAATATTCCACTTGTTGATGATGAAGTAGATATTCTCGGTGAGCTCCGGAGCCGGAGCGGGAGCGGGCTGAGGTGCTACAGCAGGCTGCTGCGGGGCAGGCTGAGGAGCCGGCTGAGGAGCCGGTCTCGGAGCCGGGGCGGGAGCCGGAGCCGGTGCCGGCGGAGGAGGAACCACTACCGGAGCAGGGGCAGCCTTCTTGCCGAACGCGAACTTGAGACCTACGAGGCCGGTGTACTGGTAGTCCATATCGGGCAGGAAACCGGCACGCTCGTTCTTCTTGGAGTTGAAGTGATCGCTGAGAGCGTTCACGGCAGCCTCAAGGTTGAGCTTAATGGCATCGGAGAGACGGATGTCAAAGCCGAGACCGAAACGGCCGGAGGGGCTGAACTTGACACCATCCCACAGATACTCAAAGTAAGCACCCTTGGTCTTGAGATCCTGAGCCTCACCGTTGTTGAAACGGGCGTTAGCACCGACACCGAGGAAGGCATAAGGGCTGAGGAAACGCTTCGAATTCACGTTGAAGAGATTGGCGATGTCGAAAGTGGCATCGAGAGCGCCCTGAGCGGTATTGAACTTATAGAGCTCAGTCTGGCCCTTGCCATACATGGCGTTCTGGGCACCCTTGGCCTGCCAACCCATGAAATTACCACGGAGGCCGAACACAGGGCTGAACTGATAACCGATGGAGAGATCGGCGGCAGGAGAGATGAGCTCTGCGAAAGAGGTCTCACCGACGGTCTGGGCAGCACCACCGCGAAGCTGGAGATACCAGCCAGGATTGAAATCCTGAGCGGAAGCAGCGATACCCATCATCAATGCGGAGGCAAGAATAAGTATAGCTTTTTTCATAAACGCGAAATTAAGATTAAATATATCCTTCTGTCCACTACTCAGGTCTCTTGTTCAGACGGGGAGCACCCGGTGCAGGTGCGAGCTCATGGATCTGCTTCTCAACCGGAAGGTCTCTGCTGGACTGGCCGGCATCCTTGAGAGTAAGGTACCAGTGGCCGTCGATAAAGACCGGGTTGAACATGACCTTCATGGTCTGGGCTGACTCAGTACTGGTCGCAGGACTGATGATATAGGTATAGGATATATCATTGTTCCCTTCAGTAGAGAAAGCATAATAGACACGCTCGAACGAACGGACCGGAAACATTTTGAACCGGCTGACAAGCTGTGCAGTATAAGTATCAGACTTCCTATAGAGCACATCGTTATAGAGGACGTAAATCATATCTACAGCCTCATCCACCTGACCGGCCTGCAGCTTGCCCATGCACTCGTCGGCAAGGGCCAGCACGGCCTGCTCGTCAGAGTCGGACAAAGAAGAGACAAACTCCTTTTCAGCATCCTTCTGGGTCTTCTGTCCGTTAGAACCGGAGTATTTAGGCCCGCAGGAAACCAAAACAGCGAAAGCGGCAAGCAGAATAAAGAGATTTTTCATGCGATATGATTTTTTGATTTGGAAAAGGCGCGCCTTCAAGACGCGCCCTTTCTCAAATCATTAGATACAATCTAGAATCAGTGACCAGTGGTGGAACCGGTGTCCTTAACCTTGACAACCATCCAGGCAGTCAGAGTACCCCAAGCGTAGTCAACCTCGACAGGGATCCTCAGGGTGAAGGTCTCAACGAAGGCCTTGTCATTCCTGTAGTTGATCCACAGCTTCCTGAACTGGGAATCAGCACCGATATCGGTGATATCCAGCTCGTACGGGTTGGCAGCACCCTCGAGAGGACTGAAGACACCCTCAGCGGTATTGTCCTTGGTCGTACCAAGAGCGAGCTCAGCCTTAGGAGCAACGGTCTTCAGAGCACCGAACTCAGCAGGATTCTCGGTATTCCAGTTGTCACGCTCGGCAGCGAGCAGGTCGATGCGCAGGGTCTTGAAGCCATAGTAAGCATACATGTCGACCTCCTTGATGACGTTCGGCACGAAGTACTTGTCGTTAGGCTTCTTGTCCGGGACAATGACCTTCTGGTTGTTCCAGTCAACGATGCCGGAGATGAACTTGGCGAGCTGGACATTGAATCCGTCAACAGCAGACTCGTCGGAAACATCCTGAGCAGTGAAGTTGACATCGAGAGGACGGATGAAGCGGACATGGAAGTTGCCATCCTCAACCGGAATCTCGCAGAAGCCATAGCTGTTCTTTGCAAGGATGTTGGCATAGAGCATCTTATCCTGCGAGGTCTCCTTGTAGCTCCAGAGGTTCAGGAGCTCCTTGGACTTCTCGGTGCAGAGATACTTGAGAGTATCGTTCGGGAGAGGATTGTCATACTCATCCACGAGCTCAGCATCATCGACGCGCGGCATGATCCAGGCGACGAGAGCGTCGGCGAAGATAGCAGGATACTCTACATAGTCATCGTTCTCATCATAGTAGCCATCCATGACAATCTGACCATCAGCACCGTAGGTAGCGGTGTAGAGGAGCTTGGAGGCCTCATAAGGAGTCTCGAGCTCGGTATAATCAACATTACCATCCTCATCCTCGGTGAGCACATAGTAAACACTACCGAACCAGTTGGTGTAGAGAGGATACTCGACAGCACCGTTCTTAATGACAGGCTGAGTCTTGTCGAAGAAGAACTCAGTCTTGGTAACAAGCTCCCTGTCGTCGTAGAGCAGACCCATCTCACCCTCATCAGGATCACCGGCCTCGGTGGCGTTGAAGAAGTTGGCATAGACCTCGAGGGACTCATCGTTCAGGCCAAGGATAGGCTTGTAGCCGACGAACCAGTGGTTGATATCTCTCTGGAACTTCAGGACATCGCCACCCTTCACAGGGCTGGTCAGGTTGGCAACCGGAACAGGAGCGTTGAGACGGACGGTGTTGAGAGGCTCAGCGTCGATATCAGCATACCACTCATTGTTCATCTTGTTCTTAGCGAAGTACATGCTGGCCCTCTTGGCGACATTGGCGGTCATACCGAAGTAGACGATATCCTCACCATTGTGGAACCTGAAGTAAATCGTAGCGGACTGGCCTTCACCAACACCACTAGGATCGACATCCCACTGGAAGACATCGTTGATACCGGAACCAGTGTAGTCCTTGTTATACGAGGCAAATCCCCATCTACGATCAGCCTTAGGATAGTTCGGGACAATGATCTGGCCAGGGAAGCCACTAGAAGCAACCTTCTGGAAGGAACGGGTAGGAATACCATTCTTGTTGACAATAGCGTAAGCCCAAACACCATCGTAAGTGTAGGTGTTGATGAACTGCTTGTACTCGACACCCATCTTCTCAAGTACGAAGAAGGAGAACTCATGCCAGTTGGTAGCAAGCCTGAAGTTACCGCAGATGAAAGGAACGACCGGACGATCGGGCAGGTTGAATACGCGAGGAGCCTTAGGATCCTTGGCGATGAGGATTCTGAACCAGCCAAGAGTCTGTACGATCTCAGTCTCATCGTTAACGAGAGTGACGAGAACCATAGGCATACGGCCGACTGCGGAGATACCCTTAGCGGACTCGCTGTCCTTGGCGATAGGAACGCTGGTAGGAGTAGTTCCATCAGACTCGACATAGCAAGGAGTGAACATGGAACCCTCGATCTGGCCATAATACTCCTCACCGGTGAGGTAGTCACCAATGGTGTAAGGAACAAGCTCGAACTCGAAGTGGAAACCAGGATACTTCTCGGTGAACTCAGCGAGAGTATAGTTGCCGTAAGAAGCGTAGGTCTGGATATCGAAGGTATGGATAGCGATGAGCTTCTCGAGGTCGATAGGACCGCCGTTGTACTTCACAGGGACGCTAGGATCGGCGTCAACAGCATCGTAAGCGTTGGCGAAGAGATCCTTCTTAGCTTCGGCAATGCCGAGGCCGCAGTCACGCCAAGCGACATAGGAATTGTCGTTGCGGAAAGCGAGGTGGGAAACGAACTCCTCGAAGGAGGAGATGGCGTGCCAGTCAGAGTAGATGCTGCGAGTCTCATCGAGAGCGCCGACGAGCTGCATGGTGGCGATGTTGTTGTAATCGTAAATCTCAGCCTGGAGCATAGCACTCATCATATGCTCATACCAGTTGCCGATATGACCATCACGCAGGATAGCGCTGAACATGTAGTCGCGGATAGCGCCGCAGATGCAGGTGAAGAGGTACTCAGGATTCTCGATGCGATAGAGAACGGTAGCGAGACCATCCTCGTCCTTGCTGATGCCCTCGAAGATAGGAGTCCAGTAAGAGGTCTCGTCAGACTTCAGGACATACTTGACATTGCGGCCCTTGAGGCTCCACTGAGCCTTATCGACAGGGAAGCTGGAAGGGTTGAGGTTGTACCTGGCCTTGCCAATCTGGCCCAGAACGAAGGAACCAGGATAGTAGACCTCGGCGCCGTTATCGTTGGGCTTGGCGGGGATGAGATTGCCATCGGCGTCATAGAGCCAGTCGCCGGTCATAGGATCGGTCTTGAAATAGAGGGCGTTGCCATCCTCATCCATAGCATAGAGGATATCGGCATCAACCTTGGCACCCACAGGGAATACATACTTGACACCATCAGTCTCGCCATAATATACATCGTCCTCTTCCTCGATGGTCTCAACATAGAAGCCCATGAAGGAACCGAAATCATAGGTGGTAGCCTCGATACCGGCGAAGTAGAGGTCAGGCAGGAAGACGATGCTGCGGAGCTCGTCGGAGAGGAGAGCGAAGAGCTTGTTCAGTTCCTCCTGAGCTTTCTTGAGCTCATCGATCTTGGCATCGATCTCTTCCTTGGTGTAATACTTGGCGAGGAAAGCGTCGATCTCGTCCTTGGTGTAGTAGCCCTTGAGCAGATTGTCGACATCAGTCTTGGTGTAGTAGTCCTCGAACATCTTGTCGATCTCAGCCTTGGTGTAGTAGTCCTCGAGCATCTTGTTGATCTCGTCCTTGGTGTACACCTTGTCAGCGTCGGCCTTCTTGGCGAGGAGCTTGTCAGCCTCATCCTTGGTGTAGTAGCCCTCGAGGAGCTTCTCAACCTCAGCCTTGGTGAAGTAGTTCTGGAGAGTCTTGTCGATCTCAGCCTTGGTGTAGTAGTCGGCGAGCTTCTTCTCGATCTCCTCCTTGGTGTAGTAACCGGAGAACATCTTCTCGATCTCTTCCTTGGTGAAATAGTTACCAAAAGCCTTGTCGATCTCTTCCTTGGTGTAGTAGCCGGAGAGAATCTTGTCAGCCTCCTCCTTGGTGTAGTAGTTCTTGAACATCTCATCGATCTGGGCGGAGGTGTAGTAAGCCTTCAGGAGATCGTTGATTTCGTCCTTGGTGTACACCTTGTCAGCATCGGCCTTCTTGGCGAGGAGTTCCTCAACCTCTTCCTTGGTGAAGTACTTGGCGAGGAGATCCATGACCTCTTCCTTGGTGAAGACGGAGTTCTTGTCAGCCTTCTCAGCGAGGAAAGCGGTGATCTCATCCTTGGTGTAGACAGCGTCCTTGTCAGCCTTCTTGGCGAGGAACTCATTGATTTCCTCCTTGGTGAAGTACTTGGCGAGGAAAGCGTCGACCTCATCCTTGGTGTAGACCTTGTCGGCATCGGCCTTCAGCTTGAGAGCGGCATCCAGGGTGTTGATCTGGCTCTGCAGATCCTCAGCCTTGGCGAGGAGCTCGTCCTTGGCAGCCTTGATGTCATCGGCGATCTTCTTCTCGAGAGCTTCCTTGGTGCTCTTGAGCTCGTCCTTGGTAGCGAGGGCCTTGATAGCCTCCTCGATGTTGGAAACCTTGGACTTCAGACCGGAAAGGTCGCTCTTGATAGACTCATCAGCGGCCTTGTAGGCAGATTCGAGAGAGGAGAGACCACTCTTGAGAGTGGAAACCTGGCCCTCGAGGTCCGAAAGCTTGCCGGAAAGATCGGTCTGGAGAGAGGAGACCTTGTTGTCAAGGTTGTTAATCTCTTCCTGATAATCTTTCGTACAGCTTGTGTACATCAGTGTCGCACCCGCGAGGGCGAACACCAAAGCCATTCTAAAGATTTTTTTCATAAATGAATAGATTAAAAATTAAAGAGTTAAACTATAATAGTATTCTTTCACTTTGTTTCTCAATAAAATACGGCGATTTGTGCCCGTCAAGACACAATACACCACAATGGGGGTATTACGCTCAATGCACAAAGGTATGGAGTTTTTTTCTCTTTTGCAACAACTTTATTTAATTTTCTCATAGGCACAGCCCCGCTGAAAGGGCTTGCACGACCATAAGATGCAGATTCGGTACAATTCGTTGCATGACCCCCTGAACTTTTTTAAACTTTTTCCCGAAAGGGGGCCCGGGACGGCTCCTATACCTATTTATATTATACATTACAGTCGTTTTTTGCTATCTTTGTGACATGGGACGATGGACGACGATACTCCTCACGGTGATGGCGCTGACGGTGTCAGCCTCGGCGTGCGGCCAAGGGGCGGCGCCTCCTGCCGTACGGGGCTGGGTGACGACGCCGGCGGACTCGCTGCTGGCGGAGGCCGTCCTGGCGGACCTGGCCTCGCACGCCGGCGATCCTGTACCGGAGCTGATGATCCGTGCGGGGAAGGCTCTCGAAGGACAGCCCTACGTTGCCGGGACCCTGGACGAGAGGCCCGAAGGCGGAGGAAAAGAAGAGCTGCGGATATTCCTGACCAGGACAGACTGCATCATTTTCGTGGAGACATGCCTGGCGCTGGCGAGGACTGCCGTGCAAGGAGGAGGTTTCCAGATGCTGGCAGACGAGATAAGGCAGAGCCGCTACCGCGACGGACGGGTGGAAGCCTATGCGGACCGGCTGCACTATACGACGGAGTGGGCGCGGCAGGGCGAGGCGCGCGGAGTCCTGAAGGACGTCACGCGCGCGCTCGGCGGCGAGCGCCTCGACCGCCCCGTCCACTACATGTCCGCCCATCCGGACTCCTATCCCCTGATGGACGACCCTGACGCCATCCGGGCAGCCGAAGACCGCATCAACTCCGAGCCGAGGTATTATGTCCCGAAATCAAAGATCGCCGGAGCCCTCAAGGACATCCGCACAGGCGACATCATCTGTCTGGTCAGCGCCGTGGACGGACTTGACATAGCGCACGTAGGCCTTGCCCTGGTCGAAAACGGTGAAGTCAGGCTCCTACACGCCTCGACGGGCACTATGAACGTAACGGTGGACAGCAGGACTCTTCAGGAATATCTCCGGGAACGCAGTTCCATAACAGGCATCCAGGTCCTCCGCCCAATTTAACGACGCAGATTAAAGGTCTACCTTGTGGCACCAGCCGTGGTTGTCCTCGATCTCGCCGAACTGAATGCCGGTGAGACGCTTGTACAGGGCGTTGCACACAGGGCCGACGGTGCCGTCGGGACGGAAGGTGAAGGTACGCGAGACCTCCGGGGCACCGAGCACGGGCTTGATGTCGATGTGCGACATCGGAGTGATCACCACCGCCGTGCCGCAGGCGCCGGCCTCCTCGAAGGTATCGAGCTCGTCCAGGGGGATGGGCCTCTTCTCGACTGTCATGCCGAGGTCCTCGGCCACAGCCTGCAGGCTCTTGTTGGTGATGGACGGGAGGACGCTGTCCGAGAGCGGGGTGATATATTTATTGTCCTTGATGCCGAAGAAGTTGGAGGATCCGAACTCGTCCACGAACTCGCGGGTGCCGGAGTTGAGGAAAAGCAGCTCGGTATAGCCCTGGTCGTGGGCCATCTTGTACGGGCGGAAAGTGGCGGCATAGTTGGCGCCTACCTTGTAACTGCCTGATCCATGGGGAGCTGCGCGGTCGAAGTCGCCCGGTATCACGGCCGAGAAGGTGCGCAGGTGCTCGCCGTAGTACGAGCCGGCAGGGGCGCACATGACGGCGAATACGGCCTCGGGATAAGGCACAAGCTGCATCTGCGGATGAACGCCGAAGAGCAGCGGACGAAGGTACAGGGAAGCCTTGTGGCCGTAAGGGGGAAGGAACTCGAGATTACCACGGATGCACTCCTCGCACATCTGGATGAACATCTCCTCGGAAGGGCAGGGCATGCCGAGATAGTCGGCGGTGCGCTTCATGCGGCGGGCGTTCTCTTCGGGGCGGAAGATAACGACCCGGCCGTCCTTCTGAGTGAAGGCCTTGAGGCCCTCGAAGCAGGAGATCGCGTAATGGTTGACCTGTGCGAAGGGGTCGAGGGTGAATGAAAATGTTTCTGTCGATTCGACCGGCGACCATGCGCCGTCCTTGAAATGGGACTTGACGACCGTCCTTGTGCGGTATGCGTCGAAGCCTAGGGAATCCCAGTCAATCTTTGACATGATATGGAGATTTAATTGTTAAGCCATCGGATATATCCTCACAAATATAACAATCCGGGGTGAGAAATGCAAAGACAGGAATAATTTTTGTATATTTGTCAGCATTATGGGAGCATTTCACGCATACGACATACGCGGAATCTACGGAGTGGATTTCGACAAGGACACCGCCTACAAGGTTGGTTATTTCATCCCCGGACTCCTCGGGGCCGACAAGGTTCTGGTAGGACGCGACTGCCGCGTCTCTTCGAAGGAGATCCATGACGCCCTCCTCGAGGGCATAACCGATGCGGGAGCCGACGTGTACGACATCGGCCTGAGCAGCACGCCGATGGTGTATTTCGCCACGGCCAACTACGGTTTCAAGGCCTCCGTGCAGATCACCGCCTCGCACAACCCTGCCGAGTACAACGGCATGAAGGTCTCTCGCGAGAACGCCCTTCCGGTCGGCTTCGACACCGGCCTCGGGCAGATCAAGGCCTGGATCGAAGAGGACCGTCCCACGCCGCCCGCCGCCCGCAAGGGAGAAGTCCACGCCAAGGAGATCCTCCAGGACTACCTCGACTTCCTGGCGAAGTACAAGGGCGACTACAGCGGCCTGAAGGTCGCCTTCGACCTGTCCAACGGCATGGCCTGTCTCTTCGCGAAGCAGGTCTACGGCGACGGCCCCGCCTACATCTTCGACGAAATCGACGGCCGCTTCCCCAACCATGAGCCCAATCCACTGGTAGCCAAGAATGTACAGCCCCTCAAGGAGCTCGTAGCCCGCGAGAAGGCCGACATAGGAGTCATTTATGACGGCGATGCCGACCGGGTGATGTTCGTGGACGAGAAGTCGCAGTTCGTGGCCCCGGACCTCGTCATCGCCCTGATGTCGGAGTACTTCATCGGGGAGCGCGGCGAGAAGGCTCCGCGCGTCCTCCAGGAGATCCGCAGCTCCAAGGCCGTGGGCGAGTACCTCGCCCCGATGGGAGTGGAGCTGCACACCTGGCGCGTCGGCCGCGCCTTCGCAGCGCCCAAGCTCCGCGAGATCGACGGACTGTGGGGCGGCGAGCTCGCAGGCCACTATTATTTCAAGGATTTCTTCTACTCCGACAGCGGCCTGCTCGCCTCGATGATCGTGCTGCGCATCGTCGCCGCCCTCAAGAAGCAGGGCAAGACCCTGAGCCAGGCCATCGGAGAGATTGCCAAGTACCAGAATTCCGGCGAAATCAATTTCAAGCTTGAAGACAAGAAGGGAGCCATGGACGCCCTGAAGGATCACTTCATGGCCCAGGAGAAGGCCACGGCCTTCATGGACTTCGACGGCTACCGCGTCGAGTTCCCCGACTGGTGGTTCAACGTCCGCCCTTCCAATACAGAACCTTACCTCCGTTTTATCTGTGAGGCCTCGTCCGAGGAGCTGCTCCGGCAGAAGATAGCCGAGACAAAGGAGCTCTTCATCAGGCGTTTCGACGCCATAGTGTAACAAACAAACGAACCATGACATTTAGAGAAGCACTGGCAGTGATGCTGTTGCTGGCTTCGGCGGCCGTATATGCCCAGGAGTCCCCCACCGACTCCATCGTCCGCCCCAGACTGACCATGGCTCAGGCGGAGATCCTCATCCCCAGGCCCCGGCTGCAGCCCGTAAAATCGATGATTCCGACCAATGCCGGAGCCATCGATACGCTCGATACTGCCAACCCCTTAGTAAAGCTCGTCCTTTACAGCGACAATACCTGGAAATACATCAAGGACGGCGACAAGCTCAAGCAGGAAGACTACTTCACCCAGAACTGGGAGACCAATGCAATGGACCCGTACCAGGTGTCCTTCGACAGCCTCCCGTCCAAGGTAACCCTCTGGCTTGTAGACAATTCCACTGACTTCTGCGTCCCTTATCAGGTCAAGGTCTTTTCCAAGTTCGGCGTCCGGCACGGCCGCCGGCACCAGGGCGCGGACCTGCCGCTCAAGACAGGCGATCCCGTCCGCGCGGCCTTTGCCGGCAAGGTACGCATCTCCGAGTACTCACGCGGCTATGGCAACCTGATCGTCATCCGCCACGAGAACGGCCTGGAGACCGCCTACGGCCACCTTTCCAAACGTGAGGTGGAGGTAGGCCAATGGGTGGAGGCAGGTACGGAGATAGGCCTCGGCGGCTCCACCGGCCGCGCTAGCGGTCCGCACCTGCATTTCGAGACCCGTTACCAGGGCTATGCCTTTGATCCTGAATGGCTTATCGACTTCGAGACCGGCACGCTGCGCAGCGGCGTGTTCACCCTCAAGAAGCAGTACCTGAACGAGCACAGCAACTACGTCCCTCAGTCCGAGGACGAGGAGGAGGAGATCCTCCTCGCCGAGGCCGAGGACCGTGCGGCCGCTGAGAAGAAGGCCGCCGAGGAAGCAGCCAAGCAGTACTACACCATCAAGTCCGGTGACACCCTCGGCGCCATTGCAGGCCGCTACCACACCACAGTGAGCAAGCTCTGCTCCTTGAACGGCATCAAGTCCACGACCACTCTCCGTATCGGCCAGCGCATCCGCGTGAAATAATCACACATAGAGCATATAAAAAACACCCTGCGGGCGAAATCCCGCAGGGTATTTTTATCCGTGAAGTAGTGTTCAACTATACACCCATGATGGCCTTGACGAGGAAGTACACCAGGGGAACGGTGATGGCGAACACTCCGATGATGTCGAGGATGATACCGGCCTTGATCATCTTGGTGATCGGGATGTAACCGGAAGAATAGGTGATGGCGTTCGGAGGAGTCGAGACCGGGAGCATGAAGGCCAGCGATGTACAGAGTGCCATGACGACGCAGACGGGAACGGGGCTGAAGCCCAGGGAAACGGCCGTAGCGATGGCGATGGGGCCCATCAGGTTGGCGACTGCGGTGTTGGAAGTGAGCTCGGAGAGGAGCAGGGAAGTGACAGCGAAGAGGGTGAGGAACACGTACTCGGACGGGTGGCCGCCGAGAGCGCTTGTCAGGGACTCGCCGATCCACTGCGACAGACCGGTGGAGAACACCATTCCGCCGATGGACAGACCGCCGCCGAAGAGCAGCAGGGTGCCCCAGTCGATACCCTTGACACCGTCTTTCCAACTCATCGTCATCTCGCCCTTCTTGATGTCGGTAGGCATGAGGAAGAGGAGCAGACCGCCGACCATGGCGGCGATGGCCTCAGGGAAATGAGCGTTGTACTTCTTCAGGAAGTCAGCATTGATGGCATCGGGCGAAATGTTCTGGATGGCGCTGAAAATGCCGGGGAGAACCCACAGCACAACTGCCACGATGAAAGCGATGAGGGTGTTCTTCTGGGCGCGGGTCCACTTGCCCAGGCCCCTCTTGTGCTCCTGGATGAACTCCTGTGCACCGTCAATGTGCTTGACGTCGGCGGGGAACATCTTCCAGAGGACAAAGTAAGTGACGACGAAATAGAGGACCATGGCGATGAAGCCCCAGATCATCCAGTTGAAGAAAGTGATCTGAGGGGCGTCGGGTGCCAGCTCCCTGATGAAGCCGATCATGATGATGTTCGGAGGGGTACCGATCGGGGTGAGCACACCACCGATGGAACAGGCGTATGCGGTCATGAGCATCAGACCGGTAGCATATTTGTAGCTTCTCAGGTCAATCTCCTTGCCGTTGGCAGCCATCATCTCGCGGATAGCCTCGAGCAGACCGAGGGCGATGGGGAACATCATGGCGGCAGTAGCGGTGTTGCTGATCCACCCGGAGCAGAGCATACACGCCAGACCGATGGCCAGGAAGATCCTGCGCGGCGAGTCGCCCACCCATTTCATCGACATGATGCCATAGGCGATGCGCTTGTCAAGGCCGTTCACCATCATGCCCTTGGCAATGAGGAAACCGCCCATGAACAGGAAGATCATCGGGTTGGCGAAGGACTTGAAGGCATCCGTAGCCGAAACCACGCCGAAGATGACGCAGAGGGTAGGTCCTATAAGGGAGGTGACAGGGATGGGAACCGGCTCGCAGATCCACCAGAAGGCCACGAAGGTCACGATGGCCAGAAGTTTGTGGGCTTCCGGGGAGAGTCCGGCAATGGGAATAAGGTAAACCAGAAGCGCGCAGATGGGGCCGAAGATGGCACCGATCATGTGGCGCTTGCGGTCAAAGGAAGATTCCTGTGCAATCGAAGGCTGTATACCCGCTGCACTTTTTTGTCCAAGTTTGCTCATACTATGATATCTAGAATTTCTGTGCTTCGCAAATCGGGTACAAAGTAACGAAATAATACGAAGAAAAAGTAAATTATTTTAAAAAACTTCTCCCTAACGCATTAATAAACAAAATACCCCGCGGGCGAAATCCCGCAGGGTACTTTCGTGTCTCCTGAAACGCGTCAGACCGGAAGATGTACTTCAGCCTCTGACGGACGCAGGGAAGATACTTGACTGTTTTCCGTTAGAAACGGATATAAGCCTGGAGCCAAAGGTCATTGTACTGAGGCGCCGCCAGCTGCTTGTTCTCATGATGACGGAACTCCACCTGGAAGTTCAGGTTCTTGTGAAGACGGAAGTTCATGCAGGCAGAATACATGTCATGGCTGCTTTCCGCAGTGCCCTTGGAACGGAACTCATCCCACTTGGCATAAACCTTAAACCAGTCCGTAACGGGTATGCCGGCAGTGACATACAGTGCATCGGCAGCACCGCTCTGCTCCTTTTCACCGCCGATGGCGGTTGCATACTCGGCGCGAAGCGTCCAGTTATTGACATCGTATTTGAGGCCGGCGCTGATGCGCTCACGCTTGAGGGTCGTCCCGGAACCGTTCACCCAGTCTCCCTTCCAACCGAAAGCACCTACGTACAGGCCTTTGACGGGCTGGAACTGGATGGTACCGATGATGTCCTTCGCCTTGTTGGCATCGGCCAGATTGATGCCCTGACCGTTATACAGGCCCAACTGATAGTGGATCAGGCGATACGAGTCATCCGCCATGGGGAACAGGTCTCCCTGAACTTGAATACCCTGGTCACGGCCGCCCATATTGGCCTCTCCGAGACGGTCACCCATTCCGGCCATCTTCTGGACGAGGAGGGAGAAATCACCCACGCCCACATCCCAAGGGTTCATCGGATTCTCAAAGGTGAAGGCACGCTTGAACTGGCCGACCTTCACGGAAAACTCCTTGTACTTCGCCCACTCGATGTAGAAATCCTTCACGTGGGGCGTACCGTTCGCCTGGAACTGGATGCGGTATTTGAAGTCGTTGAAAATACTGCCGTCCACATACAGGCGGATAAGCCTGCAGTTGAATCCCGGACCACCGTGCGCACCCTCCTGGTCCGTGTATTTGTAGCTGCCGATGATGTAGCCGCCCACCTTGGGAGCGCTCATGAAATCGGACACCTTATAGCCATATTCCGGTTTCTGACCATCCTGTGCGAAAACGGAAATACTCACGGCGGACAAAAGCGTCGCCAATAAAATGATAGTTTTTTTCATATACATATAGTGTATTGATTAGGCAAATGGGAATATCTTGGTAAGCCAGAAGAATCCGAGCACGAGGCCTATGGCGCCGATGATGGCACCCACCTTGATCATGTCCTTGCTGTCCACCAGTCCGGTAGACGAAGCAATGGCATTCGGAGGAGTGGAGATCGGGAAGAGCATTGCGACGGAGGCCGCCGTGGCAATAAATACTATCATGGCCTGCGAACCGCCCAGTGCCATGAACGAAGCGTGGTTGGCAGCGGCAGGGTCGGCCATGCCTTCGGCGACGACGATCAGGATCGGGATCAGCAGCGAAGCCGTGGCGGAGTTGGAGATGAAGTTCGAAAGGAAGTAGCAGACGATGCCGGCGATGATCAGCACGACGACGACGGACATTCTGCCGAAAGGAATGGCCTCGATGAGGACATTGGCAAGGCCGGTGCCCTGGAGGGCGGTACCGAGGGCGAAACCACCGGCGACGAGCCAGAGGACCGTCCAGTTGATCTCCTTGATGTCTTCCTTGGTGAAGATGCCCGTGCAGGTCAGGACCGCCAGCGGGATGAGGGCGACGATGTTGGAATTGATGCCCGTCAGCTGCTCGGTGGCCCACAGGAGGATGGTGCCGGCGAAAGTGATCCAGACTACGGTGGTCTTCCAATCCTTCTTGCGGTCGTTCTCAGGGATGTTCAGGACAATTTCCTCGGCCTTGAAGGGGAAGAAGAACTGCAGCAGGATCCAGGCTATGAAGATCATGATGATCACGAAGGGGATCATATGGATGGCCCAGGTATCGAAGGCGACGTCGCAGCCGGTCTCGGCCAGGAACCTGACGGCAGTGGCGTTCGGGGGAGTACCGATGGTGGTACCGATGCCGCCCAGGTTGGCGGATACGGGGATGGCGAGCGCAAGACCGATACGGCCCCTGTCGTCTTTCGGGAGGGCTGCAAGCACGGGGGCGAGCAGAGCCAGCATCATGGCAGCGGTAGCGGTATTGCTCATGAACATCGAGAAGACGGCGATGACGATGAGGAATCCGAGGAGGACCATCTTGGGCTTCTTTCCGAAAGGTTTAAGGAGAATGCGCGCCAGGGTCACATCCAGACCGTACTTGGAGGCCATGATAGCGAGCACGAAACCGCCGAGGAAGAGCATGATCACCGGATCGGCGAATGCGGCCATCAGACTCTTATAGTTGACCAGAGTACCATACTCGGGCTTGCAGAGGAATCCCAGCCCCTTGTCGGACACGGTCAGAAGCGAGAGGACGATGACAAGCAGGGAAGTCGTCCAGTTCGGGACGATTTCGAACATCCACATCAAGGCGGCGAAAACGAAGAGGGCGATTACACGCTGATGGACCGGGGTAAGGTCGGCGATACCAAAGAACGAGGTCGGGACGGCCAGAAGGAAGATTGTGATAATCAACACGATAGGAAGAATGACACAATACTTCGGGTTTAGTTTCTTAGTAGCCATATAACAATCAATTGCTTTCTTAACAGTCTGCAAATGTAGCCATTATTTGTGAATAATCCAATCTTCAGTCTTTTATGCAGCGGACCTGCAGGCCCGTCTTACCCAACGTGGCGAAACCGAGGGAGACTTTTCCAAGGTGGTTGGTGGATGTGAAGGTCGTCATCAGGGCGAACAGCTGGGTGGGACTGTTGGGCGAGGAGCCGGCGATGTAGGCCATGCGCGGCCTGCCGTAAAAGTCTTCCACCGAGCAGACTCCGGAGTCGATCATCAGGGCGCTGTAAGCATTGTTGGCAATGCAGCCTGTAAGGAGATTGCGGAAGCCGGCGGCCACGAAGGCGCCCACGGGGGCATAGCCGGCATCCTGGTCCCAGAAGAGTGCTTTGGCGTCGGTCTGGGCACCGGACTCGCCGAGATACTTGCTGGCGTTGGAGTAGCCGCAGAGGGTGAACCATTCGGCGCGAGTGGGGATATGCCAGCCCGGCGGGCATATGCCGCGAGCGCCTTCGAGCTTGTCGTAATTGTCCTCCCCTATCGCCGTGCCGAAAATGGTGTCATAGCTGTACAGCAGACCCCATTTGGCGATGGACTCTTCGTCCTTCAGGACGGTGACGGCCGTGCCGTCCGTGGAATAGGGATACCAGACGCCGCCCGAAGAGGGATTGTCCGAGATGGTCTTCCCTGCGGGAAGGTAAGCAAGGGGCGTGGCCATCCATACCTGGCCGTTGGAGAGGGTGACGGTGTCGTAGCGCAGGCCGGCGTAGGAGAACCATCCGTCGTGCTCCTCATACTCCGGTTCGGACGGTTCGTCGTCGTCCGGTGTGATCGGGCCGCCGTCCTCCCAGGCGCTGATCTCGCCCGAGAGCTTGAAGGCAATGCCTTCCGCAGTGACCTTGCCGGTGATGGTGTAGCTGTAACCGGGCTTCATCGTCACTTCGGTGAAGGCCTGGACGAGGGATGCGCCGCCGCGTGTCTTGACGCTGACGCCGAAGGCCATGGTCTGGGGGACGACGATGGCCCTGTAGCTGAGGCCCGGCGTCACCTCTTCCATGATGATGTCGGCCTTGGGGTCTTCTTCATTGATATACGTCACAATACCGTCGCAGTCAGCATCTTCCGAAATGTAGACGGAAGTGCGGAGTCCCTTGAGAGTTATGCTCTCCAATTCTATTCCGGAAGGGTTGTCCAATGTCATCACGATACGCGACAGCATATGGCGGAAGACCATTGTGACGGGCTCCTCCTGAGGCTTCACCTTGCGTTTGGTGGATATCATCAGGTCGTTCTCGCCGGCTCCGCCGCGCTGGTCGGTCGCGACCTTGAAAGAAGTCGGGAAACCGGTCTGGGCGTAAGGGTAGAAGGCTTTCAGCGAGCAGGCGCCGTCGTCACCGGAGTACCATTTCAGGTCGCCGGAGAAGGCCGTGCCGTCGTAGGTAAGCAGGGAGTTGTCGGCGTAAACGCTTCCGTCGTCCTTGGTTACGGTCAGTCCGATGCGGTCGCCAGTCTCGAAGTCGACTTCCGTAGCCCTGGTTATCACAGGCTCGATCCGCAGGTCGGTCGGCAGCCGCTCCGGCTCCGGCTTCTGGCCGCACGCCGCCATCATCATCGCCGCCGCACACAATAACACAATCCTTTTCATATCTCAATTAATCGTTTGTTATTCTTTCTTTATCGTACTCCGCCGGTCGAAGGATAACGGTCCTCAGAAGGTCCAGCCGAGCTTCAGGGTGGCTGAAGCGCGGGAGGAGCCGCCGGGGAAGCCGGCGCCGAAGGCGTGGCGGAAGGCTCCGTCCGCCTCGACGTAGATGCCCCGGGAGAGATTCCAGCGCAGGAAAGCGGACAGGTCCGCTTTCGGCGCGGTGAAGTACTTCATTTCCATATCGTAATAATCCTGCAGGCGGAAGGGCTCCGTGAGGACGCCGCTGTCCTCCGCCGCCAGGCTATCCTTCTCATCGGTCCATCCGGACCCGAAGCCGGCACTGCCTCCGAAATCGAAGCTCCCGCGGTACCAGGCAGGCGCATAGGAGACCTTCCAAGTGCCGTATCCGCACTCGGTCACGTAAGGGTACATCTGCGATGCGGTCACATCCACGGACTCCACTTCGAGGTCCATACGCTGCTCGAAGCCCGGGCGGACCACCTCGGCCTCGATGCTCTCGCGGCTGATCTCCCGGGCTAGGATGCGGTTGGAGCCTAGTTCCTCGGTGACGGTGACGCCGCCGGAGACGACCTTCTCCAGGACGGTCTCGTCATTGGTCTGGTATCTCCACTCGTAGGATTCGCGCAGATAGAGCGTCCTGTCGGGGAAGGAGAATATCTCCACGAGGCGGCCATTGACGTTGTGGCTCGGGAAGCGGTACCACACCGACTGCTTCTCCCCCGCCGTACCGGAACCGTAAAGGTATTCGAAATCAGCATAATAACTCTTCCCGAAACCGGTCTGCAGCCCCACTCCGTGGAACTGTTCCTGCTGCGGGAAGCCCTGCACTCCGGCCTCGTCGAGGTGTACTCCGCTGCCGCTCCACACCTCGTATTTGCCGTAATACAGGCCCTTGTCGAGGAAGGCGTAGTACGAAGACTCTCCCGTTCCGACCTGCTCCGCTACGATGCTCTCGCTGGTCTTGCGGTAGATGTAATTGAGTCCCAGGGTAAAAATCCCGGAAGGGACGGTATATGTCAGGCCGGGCGAGACGGTCATGTCCAGCAGATAATCGGTATGCCGGAGGTCCTTTCGCTTGGCGTAGTTGGCGGAGGTGAAGTCCATCGACGCGCCGAGGCGCCAGCCGCCGGCGAGGTCTATAGACACGGCTCCGTCGAATGCGTAAGTCTGCCGCGTCTTGCGCCCCGGCGTGAATTCCAGCACGTCCAGTGGGAAGTATCCCGGGCGGATGGACATCGAGCCGCACATGTCCGGGCCGGACATATGTCCGAAGGAGAATCCTCCCTTCATCGAGAAACGCTCCAGATGCTTGACCGTGGCTGCCTGGGCGCCGGCCTCCCAGGGGGAGGCGGACTCCCAGGTCCGCCGCAGCCCGCCGGCAGCGGCGCCCGAGTACAGCTCGGCATAGGAGACGTCCGGGGTGACGACCTCCCTCAGCCCGGCGGAGTTAGTGCCGTAAAGCCAGGGATTGTCCCGGAGAGCCCGGTCGTAAGGGCGCGTCTGCGCCAGGGCGGCCAGTGCGAAGCACAGGGCCGCCGCGGCGGCGAGCGCCCGCCTACTCGTGCAGTGACTGTACTTCGCGTTCATAGAAATCAACGGATGAATTGTTCGTATCCTTCAGTACTTCGTAGCCGGCGGAGGCGCTGAGCGCCTCGTCCGTCCGGCGGAAGAGGGTATGGCCGAGGAAAGTGTCCGACAAGGTGACGTAACCGGCGTCCAGCGAGGGCGCCAGACGCTTGGCGTTGGCGGAGGAAGTGCCGCTGAATACCTCCACGGCGTCCACCACCCAGTCGAGCGGCACGGCCGCCACCTGGGCTGTCGAGCCGCCGGGGATGGGTATCACCGCCCCTTCGGTCTGCGCCCATTCCCGCATGGTCGTACCCTGCGCCCGGTAAAGGACCACTGCGGGGGAATTGATGGAGAAGGTGTAGGCATTGGCTATGCCGGTCTTGACGACCACCTCAAGGTAATGGTCCCGCGCGATGTTTCCGCCGGGAGCGGGATGGTAGGCGGTATTGTTGAAATACGTGCTGTTGTAGCACACGAAATATCCCGGCCTGTCGAGATTGACAGACAGCGGGAACTGCGCCGAGTGGTCTATGGCGCCCTTCAGGCACACCACTGCGTCCTCTCCCGGCTGCAGCGGGAAAGAAGTCCCGTCGCCTCCGAACTGCCAGACTGCCTCGGACACAGGCACATACGACGGGAACACAGTCTCGCCGGTCGACGGATCCTTGGACAGGAAGGGATTGGTAGCCATGGCGTTATAGGGATGGAGCGACCCTATGCACAGGCCGTCGAGGTACTGCACGCGGAAATCGTTGTTGTGCAGGATGACGTACTGATCGTACTGGTAGTTGCCCTCCTGCGGCAGGCGCTTGCAGCCACCGCAATATATTTCTTTAATGACTATCGTCCCGGCCCTGGAATGCAGCAGGTTCAGCGAGACCACCGCTCCCGTGCGGCTCAGGCGGACCTTGTCGGCCGCGCCGTTGAATATATCCTCCCCGTCCATGTCGCTGACATTCACACGGTAAAGGCCGAGAGGCAGGGAGAATACCGCAGTACCGGCAGCATCGGTCGCACCCTCGTACACCGAGCCGAGATTGATCTCCTCAAGCCGCACAGGCACGCCGGCGCGGGCCCTGTCGGCAAAGCCCGAAGGGTACTGCGCCACCACCGTCAGCGTGCAGAGCGTATCCCCGTAAGGCTCCCCGACATCAGGCAGGGTGCAGGCCCGGACGAAGGGCAGCAGGGCAAGGAGTATCATCAGCGTACGTCTCATTTCCATCAGAATCTGAGCCTGCAGGTCAGGCCGTAATAGAATGCAGGGGTGAAGATGGCGCCCACGCCCGTGGCCCTGGAGACCACGTACGGACGCGAATTGGTGAAATTGTTGGCGAAGAACGACAGGCTGACGTGGTCGCCTATCTCCTTCGTAAGGCTGAGGTTTGCGGACATATACGGGCCGTAGCCGTCCTGAGCGAAAAGGTAAGCGTTGGCGGACTTAAGGATAAGGTTCGAGAAGGCGGGATCGGCCGCCTCGGCATCCGTGAAAGGATGCACGGCTCCGTCCAGGTCCATGTACGCCACAGGTCTCACTGCAGTGTAAGAGCCTCCGTCATAGATGCTTCCGCCCGAAGGGGCCTTCCCTTCAGCGCTGACGTTGAAGGCATACTCCCCTCCCTCGTACACCGAAAGGTTGCGGGAACGAGTCAGCAGGGACGCCTCCAGACGGCAGGTAATGATCAGACGGGCCTGGGGTATATGGGTAATGGCCGTGAGGTTGGCGTCGAGGTTCTGAGTCTCCTTTCCGTTCACGGTCGCCGTACCGCTGCCACCGTTGGCGTAGATGCCCACGTAAGGGTATGAGCGGTCGGGCAGCGAAGGATGCGACCATCCGGTCACGTAATAGTACGACAGGGCCTCGTCCACGGTCCGCGTCCACACATACGACGCATCCAGGCGGAACTGCGTGAATACGGGCTCTATCTGCGGGAAATCCACCGTCAACTCGACACCGGCGCGGTCCATGTCAGCGCCGTTGTCCTGCCTGACGGACTTCACGAAGGTGCGGTCAGTGACCTTGAGATCCATCGGTATCCACCACTCGCCGTCACCTTCCCTGACGAAGACTTCTCCGGACTGATTGTCCACCCGTATCTGCGGCTCGTCCGGCATGGAGAGCCCTTCGGGCCGCTGCATGATGTTGTACGAGAACGGCTCGTAGAGATTGGAATACTTGTACGGGAAGGATGTCCTGTTCCAGAACCCGACAACGGAAATCTTTGTCCCCAGGACACTTGCATCGAGCCCCACTTCAGCGTTGCGGCCACGCTGCCAGCGGAGCGACGGGTTGAAGACGGTCGTGTAAGGCTGGGTATAATACACGTAGGAAGAGGAACTTCCGTGCGCGAATCCGAAGGTCTGGATATCGCGGTACTCCGGCTTGGGGTAGAGGATGTAGAAGGACGGAAGCTTCTCCGTAATGCCCCACCCGGCCCTTACGGAGAAAGCATCGGAGAGCTGCCACCTGACGTTCACGCGCGGCGAGAGCGTCTGCATCCCGTCATACTGAGTCCCGGCTATGTACACGTCCTCGAAGCGCAGGCCCGCCACGGCCTGTATCCTGGTCCTTCCCCTTCCCAGAGGGACGGTAAGGTCCTCCTCGGCATAGGCCGAGATATTGTGCATGAAGGGGAAATCGGTATAAGGCCGCGGCCTGTAGCTGTTCGCGGCCAGGGCGGGGTCTTCATAATATTCGCCCGCGCCGACGTTGCCGTCGGCCTTCCACTGCACTCCGGCCTTGGTATTGCTCTTCCATTCGCCGCTGCGCCGGTTCAGCTCGTACTTGAGCGAAGCGGCGAAGTCGAGCTCCTTGGAATCGACTATCTGGTCGGAGAACCAGGTCAGCGGCAGGCGGTCGGCTAGGTAATATCCTTCCCTCTCGACGTGGACCGCCGGCTGGTTGGAACCGTAAGTGTTGAACTTGCGCGTATGCGAAAGGTTGTCGGCGAAGTTGACTGAGGCATCCAGCTTTAGGTTCGTGATCCACGGGCGGTTCACCAGCCAGGTGAGGGCGGTATTGGCCCTGAAGGTATTGTCCCTGACCTTGCTGAACTCGCCGGAGAACGCATCCGGATCATCCTCCGAGTTCATCCCGCCGAGGTTGCCTGACAGGCCGGCCTCGAAGCGAAGCACCTTCGCGAAGGTGTTGGAGTATCCGAGCGTGAGGCCTCGGCGCGTATACGACTCGTAGGGCGAGACGAGCTTCTTCGTGGCCCTGGCCCACTCGACGCCGAGATTCAGAACGCCGCGGCCCTCCTGCAGATCCAAACCCTTGGAGACCGAGGTCTGCCAGGTCCTTGGATTGACGGAGAAGGAAACGTTCAGCGGCGTGCGGCCCTTGCGGGTATGGATGCGGACCATGCCGCTGTTCAAGTCGCCGTATTCGGCTGAAGGAACGCCTGTTATGACTTCCACAGACTCGACGTTGTCCACGGCGATGCTGCGGGTGTCCACGCCGCCGGGCGCGCCGAAGCCGGCGTTGTTGCCCAGGCGGACTCCGTCCACCTCAAGCGCCGTGGCGAAGGCGGCGTTGGCGGCGCCGGAGCCGCCCGCACGCAGCGAAAAGGCTTCGGAGCTGGTGAGGTCGGGGTTGGAAGTCTTGCCTCCGGGCAGCAGGGCCGCCATGTCCGTCATGCTGGACAGCTGGAGATGGTTCAGGGCGTCGCGCCCCAGGGTGTGCGACGTGCCGACGCCTTCCTTGGGCTTCTGCGCAGTCACGACGACTTCCTTGAGCGCGAGCGAGCTCTCCTGCATCTTGATCAGCAGGTCCTGGACATCGGTCTTGACCTCGATCTCCAAGGGAGTATCGACATATCCGAGACAGGTGACGGTCAGGGTGTATTTTCCGGGCTGTACGCCCTTGATGGCGAAACGTCCGTCAGCGTCGGTGACGGCCCAGAGGCCGCCGTCCAGCGTCACGACCGCGCCCGGCAGCGGAGCGTCTCCGGCCGCGTCTACGACACGGCCGGAGACCCCGTTCGCTGCCGGCGCCGCCGACGACACGGCGGCCGCCAGAAGCGTGAGCAGCAGGGTTATGAACACCCTGCGTATCACATTATCAGTCCTTTACGCAGCGTACGCTGGCGGCAATCCTGTAGCTGAGCTTCGAACCGTTGGCGGTATATTCCGCTTCCGAATCCTTGTTCGACATAGGCATGAGACCGAAGAACTGGACATTGGTCATACGGTTGTTGCTGTATGTTACACCGGCGTATGACGATCCGCAGATATATCCGGAAGATATGTATTCGTACTTACCGAGCTTGCCCATGAGAGTGGCCACCGTCTTCGTATTGTCCTGGATGGTGACGGCGCCGCAAGGGAAGAGATTGAAGCCGTCGGCGTTGAGCATCTGCATGGAACCGTTGTTACCGTCGAAATACGGGGCGGTGGTGACGGTCGAGGCGCCGACCGACTTGCCGACCAGGCCCAGATAGTCGGAAAGGGTGGGGATATGCCATCCCTCGGGACAGATACCACGCGTACCTTCCAGCTCCTTGGCTGCATTTTCATTCCTGATCGAACCCACACTGAGGCCCAGCGCCACCTCGGACTGATAGAGATAGCCCTGCCTCTCAACGTCCTCGTCAGTGCCGAAGGCAGGCTTTCCGTCCGCCCACACGACAGGCATATAGATGCCGGCAGTCACATTTTCCAGATCGGAGCTGGGAACGAGTCCCTCAGGGATATAGCGGAGGTTATCGGTCATCCAGACCTTGCCGTCCGCCATCTTCTTGATATGGTAGGTCACACCGGCGTAATCCAGGCCGGAGCACTCCTTGTTCAGGGGAACGAAAGCCGAAGCCACTTCGGAGACGCCGTCGGTGAAAGTCGTAGCGACGGCTGCGCCGCATTTTCCTGCGAAGAAGTCCGCGCTGAGTCCGGAAGCGTCGACAGTCACCTTGAGCAGGCCGTCAGCCTCGATCTCGAAGAGCTTGGCTTCCAGCTTGGTGAGTTCATCCGCGAGCGAACGGGTGGCGGGATGCGCAGCCAGGGGAACGACCTTGAGAGTGCCGGCCTCCACAGCCTTCATGAGCGTGACCGCAGCATTGGTGGGAGTGATCATATACTTCAGCACGACGGTGGCATCCTCAGGCTTGAAATAGTTCACCGTGGCATAGCCGTCCATGTATTCGGGGATATAGGTCAGGGACTTGACGGCCTTCAGGGGATAGTCTTCCGCAAGCGGCAGACGGTACACGGAGCCGTCCTTGAGGGTGATGACCACTACGCCGTCCGACGCGACGACGCTCTCGAAGAACGAGTCGCCGTTATTGAGGGTGATGGAACTTCCGTTGGACAAAGTGAGAATATACCCGTCGGAGGTCTGCTGGATGGCAGAGATGGAATAATGGTTCTCCACTGCGGCACGCAGGCTGGCCACGTCCGATTTGAGGGAGCTGATGTCGGTCTCCGCCACTTTCATGCGGGACTCGAGGTCGTTGATTTTCTGACAGCCGCAGAGTACGGCAGCAGCCAGTGCCAATCCGATAAACAATCTTTTCATATCCTTGATTTTTAAATGATTAACTTTCAGTGACGGCCTCGTGGCCCAGGGCGATGACGCACAGCACGCTGTACTCTTCCCTGATGCCGAGAAGCTCGCGCAGATACTGCTCGGAAGTGCCCTTGGAAGGGTCGGTGCTGCAGCGCAGACGGTCGCGGACGTGCACCCAGCAGCTGCCGAGGTCGAGGGCCGTGGCGGCAAGCTGAATGAACGTAGCCGAGATGGAGGCGTTCTCCACCCAGATGTCGGTCTTGACGTGGTCGCCCATCACCACGATGGCGGCGGGAGCGTCCTTCAGGAAAGCGGAGCCGCGGTCGCGCATCTCGGAGACGGCGCGGAGCGTGTCCTTGTCCTCGATGACCATGAAGGCCGAACTCTTGGAATTCTTGGAGGAAGGTGCTGTCTCCGCAATGCCGATGATAGCGTCAATAAGCTCCTTCTCCACGGGCTCATCGGTGAACCTTCTCACCGAATGGCGTTTTTCAATGACTTCTAGAAAATCCATTTCGTGTCAGTTAAGTCCTATTTCTTCAAGTATTCTGTCCATGTGCGCGTAGTTCCTCAGCGTCCAGATGACGAAGCGGATATCTACATTGACGCACATATTGTATCCAGGTACATAGCTCACGTCGCTGGCGAGCGACTCCTTGTTGCCGTCGAAGGCCAGTCCTATCAGACGGCCCTGTGCATCGAGCACGGGGGAACCTGAGTTGCCGCCCGTGATATCATTGTCCGTCAGGAAGTTGGCATTGAACTCTTCTGCAGCATCCCTACGGCCGCAATGCTCTTCGAGCAGAGCCTTCCAGTCCGGCTTGAGATTGAAATCGTACGAGTCGGGATCGTATTTCTCCAGTATTCCGGCAGGCGTGGAGCGCCACGAGCACCAGACTCCGTCGCGGGGCTCATAGCCTGCGACGGTTCCGTAGGTGATGCGCATCGTGCTGTTGGCGTCGGGATACTGCGTCACCCCCTTGTCCACCCGCATGCGGTAGAGGGCGCGGGTGTACTCCCTGCCTAGCTCCGTCACTGTCTCCTCGCCCGGCGTGGCGGCGATGGCGTCGTTGAACACGACCACGCTGACATCCGAGAAGAAGCGGTAAAGGGGATCGTCGTACAGTTCCTCCATCTCGGAGCCCTCCATGGTCAGGAAGCGGGTGATGCGCTTCTCGTCCGTCATCCAGCTGACATCCCAGGTGTGGGCGCAGAACTCCTCTATATCATCCCCGTACAGTGCATAAAGCTCCTTCTGGTAAGGTCCCCAGTAACAGCTGTCTACGCGGGAATAATAGGTCTCGGCGGCGTAGCGGAAGAGCTCACGCTCGACGCGGAGGTCCATCTCGGCATACTGCGCGGCGTCGGTGGACTGCATGTTCTTCACCCGCTGCGGATCGCCAAGGGCGCTGCGGATGGACTTGAGGCGCGTGGCGATGACGCCCAGGCGGGTGCCCCTCACCATCGTCTCGCGATAGCAGACGAGGTTGGCCTCGGCTTCGGAAATGGCCTTGTACTTGGCGTCGAGTTTGTCCAGAAGACCGCCCCAGCGGGCGTTGCGCTCCTGGTCGGAGGCGATCCAGCTCCGGAGCTCCCGCTCCTTGTCACTCCTGTCGGCCACGACGCCGAAGCGGGTGAAGCACTGCACCATGCCTTCGTTGTTCTCCTGAACGTTGGACAGGCTGAAATAATAGTCGGAGTACTTCAGGCGCACTTCGGGGTCTGCATTCATCCAGGCGTTAACTATGGCCATCTGGTCGGCGCGGATGACGTTCGATATCGGATAGTTTACATTCTCCAGATAATTAATCTTGGCGGAAGAAGCATAGCGGTCGGTGCTGCCGGGATAGCCGATGACCATCGCGAAGTCGCCCTCGCGGTAGCCGTCGAGCGAGATCTCGAGCTTGCGGGCGGGCTTCAGGGGGACATTGTCCGGAGAATATGCCGCTGGCTTGCCGTCAGGGCCGGCGTAGATGCGGTACAGGGCGAAGTCGCACTTGTGCTGGGGCCACTCCCAATTGTCTATGTCGCCGCCGTAGGCGGAAATGCTCACGGGCGGGGCGGCGACCAGACGGATATCGGTATATACTTCATACAGAGCGAGATAATACTTGGAGCCGCTCCACATCGAAGAGAGCGAAGCCTCGAGGCCGGTCTGCTCGGAGTACTTCCGCTCGATGAGGGAGCCAAGGCGGCGCGAGCCGAGAGTCTGGCCAGTCCGCTCGGCCTCGGCCAGCATCTCCTCGGCCTCGGCCGTGACGTCCAGGACACGCTTCAGGAAGTAGATGCTCTTGCCGCGGATGGGGATCTCGTCACGCTGTGCCATGGCCCAGAAGCCGTCCTCGAGATAGTTGTGCTCGGCGGTGCTGAGGGCGTGTACGTCGCTGTACGCGCAATGGTGGTTGGTGATCACGAGACCATTGTCGGAGATGATGCTGCCGGAGCATCCGAAGTCGAGCGAGAGGACGGCGTCCTTGATGGAAGCCCCGTCGGCGTCGGCATTGTAAATCTCGTTCGCCTGGAGCCGCAGACCCTTGGCCTGCATGTCGGCCTCCAGGGCCCGCGTGATGGCATTGATCATCCACATACCCTCGTCGGCAGATGCGGCGGGGCCGGCAAACAGCATGGCAGCGGCCATAAGTATCATCGGGACTGTCTTCTTCATCGCAAAGAGTTGTTGGTATCAAACAAAGTTAACCATTTTCATATAAAATATGAAGAAGACAGGCGAAGAATCATTATATTTGGGGAGGCGGAAACGCCAGCTTATCCTCAGAATCATGGCAACTGTCGTCAAAGGATCATCCAGGGAGACCGGCGCGCCCGGGCACCGCGTCCTCGTCCTCGCCGCATGGCGGGAGGAGGACCGGGCGCTGCGCGCGATGGTCACCCGGCTCAAGGAGCAGGTACCCTGCACGTTCGAAATCATCAACTTAGAGAGTCCCACTACGGTGCGCTACCGCGACTCGTCCCGGGCTCTGTACGCGCGCATCCGCCGCTACGACGCGGCTGTCTGCGCCCTCACCGCCCGTGACGGCTCCCACTCCCCCGCCCTCATCCTCCCCGGCGAGCGTCTCCCCGTCTCGCGCCATTTCCTGCGGCGCATCCCCGTCTGCTACCTCGTCTCCGGCCCCCTCACCGAAAAGCTTGAAGCCGCGGTCGACGCCCACGCCCGCGCCTGGCACCTCCTCCCCTTAGGCATCGCCTCCGACTCCGACGAAGACGGACAGAAAAGCCTTGCCGCCTCCCTCCTCCGCGCCCTCGGATTATGACCCCGCCCGCTTCCCGTGGTAGACAAGTGACTGATTTTTAATACAATAACACATCTTGATACCCCTGATAACAGCCGTATCATAATAGTTTATTCACCACATAACCAACGACTTAACTACCACGACATATACCTTGCTGAATAGCCAGAGAACCATTATCGACTGAGTCGGAATCATCATTAACGGGAAGGTAGTTTTTCCTACTCTTTGATACAGTTTCTTGAAATCAGGGCCATTCTCATCAACGAGACGGTTGATTATATGATTCCGTTCACGTTATTGATTATACGCCCACCGTTGATATAGCATTCTTGCAGGAACTGGCAGGTATCGCACAATTCATTGTCGGCGGCTGACCGCAGCTCTACCCGTGAGGATACCCTTGGGGATTAAGACCTTCCTGTCTTGATCCATAGTGCGCTGCACAGGCTTTCATCCGCGTTGACAGGGCAAAGGAGGCTGGACACCAGGAGAATCCGTGGCGGCCGGGTTCGTGATCGTACGTCCGGACGACCAGCCGCAGCCTAGGATCAAGCAGTGGGTCGGCGACGGTGCCTGGCGGACGCTGGAAAACTACCCGTCCAAAGCCGCCCGCGACCGCGTCCTGGCCACCATGCTGCAGAACCCGAAGACAGTGAACCTTTGAGATAAAGAATCCGGCCGCTCGGAAGAGTGACCGGATTTTTTTTGATGAATATGTTGATTATTAGGGGAGAATAACTATATTTGCAATGTCAGCAATGACTAGGTTGGTAAGTTCCCAATGGAACAGGTAATTATATATAGCCTGTTCGAACGGTCTCTGTCGGGGCCGTTTCTTTCTTATTTATACTTCTTTACAAAATCTTTTTCGAAGCCCTTATTCAAAGCTGATCTTCTGATAACCGTTAATCCCTTTTTCCCTTTTAGGACTTTCACTTCAAGGGCATCTATGTTGTAGTCAAAGTAGGATTGAATTTCTCTGTCTATCGATTTGGGATTATACTGACTCGTTATATTCAGTATTACCCTATGGGGTTGTCCTACAGACTCAATAAGCCTGTTACCGATACTATTGAGACCTGTTATTGTTTTGACATCATACAATCCCACGTTTATTTCCTTTTGTAAAATACAATCTCCTGATTGGGTGGAATTTGGATTAGGAAGAATAAACACATGGTAACCTTTTGCAGCCATCGTTTTGGCAACCTTTAAGATATTGGGGTAATCTGGATTTGTTTTCCCCAAAGCGCTATAGACCCCTTCAACGTCATCTACAGGTTTAAATAACCTCAAATTTATAATATCCCTAAAAGTATATATATATTCCTCTCCTTTCTTGTCATGTAGAGATTTCAAGAGCCTTGTAATATCATATGCAGCTTTATTACCTGTAACGTCACAAACTGTACATACCTGATTATCGGATGCTTCCTTGGCGAGGTTGAGTTTGCGGGTGCAGGTGCGGCACTTGGAGAGGGTGTAGGGGTTGTAGTCGGGGAAGGTCTTGCCCTTGCCGGGGTTGAAGGCGAACATGCCCTTCTTGTCCTTTGCCAGGGCCTCGCCACCGCGCCTCATGGCCTCAGAGTGGTCGGTGACGGGGTACTTGTCCTTGAGGACCTGTACGACGGTGCAGCGGCAATTCCAGCCGTTCGGCGGGTAGTAGGTGTCCCAGAAGGAGTCCTTCATCGGGAGGGTGATGCCATGCAGCGCTGCATGCTCCGGACAACGACAACTTCCAGAACGTGACGGTCGATGCCGAGTCACTGGGCAAGGCTATTGACCAGGTCTTGAACAGTTCGAGTGAGCTGGCATCCTCGTTCGTGTAATTCGCGTCCATCTCCCAAATTGCGGAGAATGCTGCGTCCGCCTTTGGCCAGTTATATGACGCCATGAAAGGGCTGACGGAAGCCTATTCCGCCCAGTCAATCGCGGAAACACGCCTGGCTCAGGCGATGGCTACAAGTTCGACGAGGCCCAGAAGCAGATTCTTCAGTTCGGCACGGAAGCAGAGCGTGCTGCAGTCCTCGCGGCGCGTAAATGACTGACAGACAACCTATTATAACATTATCTCCCCCTCGTACTGAGGGGGAGACAAACCGTTAATGCGTTAATTATCAAGAGATTGCGTGCTGCAGCACAATGCCGGCAGGACTAAATCGTGCCCTGCTCGAGCATGGCGGTGGCGACCTTCATGAAGCCGGCGATGTTGGCGCCCTTCACGTAGTCCACGCTGCCGTCGGGCTGAGTGCCGAACTTGACGCACTGCTCGTGGATGGACTTCATGATGAAGTGCAGCTTCTCGTCGACCTCCTTGCCGCTCCAGCTGATATGCTCGGCATTCTGGGTCATCTCAAGACCTGAGGTGGCCACGCCTCCTGCGTTGACGGCCTTGCCGGGGGCGAAGAGCACGCCGTTGTTCTGGAAGTAGTGGATGGCACCGGGCTGGCATCCCATGTTGGACACCTCGCAGCAGCACCAGCAGCCATTGGCTTTCAGCTCCTTGGCGTCGTCCTCGGAGAGCTCGTTCTGGAAGGCGCAAGGCAGGGCGATGTCGCACTTCACGCTCCAGGCCTTCTTGCGGGGAGTGAAGAAAGCCTTCTCCGGGAAACGGGTGGCCATGTCCTCGACGCGGTCGCGGTTGGAAGCGCGCATGACGAGCATATAGTCGATCATCTCCTTGGTGATGCCTTCAGGAATCTCGCAGACGCCGTCGGGACCGGAGATGGCGACTACCTTGGCGCCCAGCTCCAGGGCCTTGATGCAGGCGCCCCAGGCGACGTTTCCGAATCCGGAGACGGCCACCTTGCAGCCCTTGATGTCCTTGCCCGCGTGATGCAGGAGGTTCTGTGTGAAATAGAGGGCGCCGAAGCCGGTGGCCTCGGGACGGAGGATGGAGCCGCCCCAGGTGCCGCCCTTGCCGGTCAGGACACCGGTATTGTACTGGCGGGCGAGTTTCTTGTACATTCCGTAGAGGAAGCCGATTTCGCGGCCGCCCACGCCCACGTCGCCGGCCGGGATGTCCTGGTCGGGGCCGATGCACTGCCAGAGCTCAAGCATGAAGGCCTGGCAGAAGCGCATGATCTCGTCGTTGGACTTGCCCTTGGGGTCGAAGTCGCTTCCGCCCTTCGCTCCGCCCATAGGGAGGGTGGTGAGAGCGTTCTTGAAAGTCTGCTCGAAGCCGAGGAATTTCAGCATCGAAGGGGTGACGGCCCTGTGGAAGCGGAGACCGCCCTTGTAGGGACCGATGGCGCTGTTGAACTGGACGCGGTATCCGGTGTTGGTACGGACTTCGCCCCTGTCGTCCACCCACGTCACGCGGAAGGTGAAGATGCGGTCGGGCTCGACCATGCGTTCGACTATCTTTGCCTCTTCGAATTCAGGATGCTGGTTGTAAACTTCCTCGACGGATTCCAATACCTCCTGCACCGCCTGGAGATACTCGCTCTCGCCGGGGTACTTGGCCTGGAGTCTGGCCATAATTTCAGATGTTTTCATCTCGATGTGTTATTTCTATGCAGTTGATTGTCAGTTAAAGCACCTCCCAGGTCGAACCGCTGTGCAGGAGCTCGTCCATGGAGTGGATCTTGGACTTGACCATCACGTCCTTGACCTGGTCGCGGACGCCGTCGTCGTAGGTGATGTCCTTGACGTCGCGGATGACGCCGAGGGCCACCGGGTAGTCCGGCCCCTTCATGTCGGCCAGGGCCATGTGGATGCTGATATTGTCCTTGTGGGCGTCGTGGACGAGGATGTCCTCCTCCGTGAAGCCGCCCTCCCCTATACGCACGACGCGCATCTTCTTCCCGTCATAGACGAGACCCTTGTCGCGGTTCTTGCCGAAGATCATCTTCTCTCCCTGGCGCAGGACAATGGTATTGTCCGCGCGCACGGCGGGATCGGACAGGCTCTTGTGGGCGCCGTCGTTGAAGATGACGCAGTTGGTCAGGAACTCGACCACGGAGCAGCCGTCGTGCAGGGCGGCCGCGGTCATGATCTCCTCGTTGAGCTTGAGCTCCACGTCCAGCGAGCGGGCGAAGAAGGTGCCCTTGGCACCCAGCACGAGGGAGCCGGGGTTGAACGGATGCTCGACCGTGCCGTAAGGGGAAGTCTTTGTGATGGCTCCGAACTTGGAAGTAGGCGAATACTGGCCCTTCGTCAGACCGTAGATCTGATTGTTGAAGAGCATGATGTTGATGTCGATGTTGCGCCTTATGGCGTGGATGAAGTGGTTTCCGCCGATGGCGAGGGCGTCGCCGTCGCCGCAGGCCTGCCACACCGTGAGGGTGGGATTGGCCACCTTGATGCCGGTGGAGATGGCCGTCGCTCGGCCGTGGATGCTATGGAACCCGTAGGTGTCCATATAGTAAGGCAGGCGCGAGGAGCATCCGATGCCGGACACCACCACGTAGCGTTCCTTCTCGTAATTGAGGGCCTGGCTCACCTTGGGCAGGGCCCGCTGGAGGGCGGCCAGCACCGCATGGTCTCCGCAACCGGGGCACCAGCGGACTTCCTGGTCGCTCTTGAAATCCTTGAATGTCAAATATGCCATGGCCTACAATGCTTCTTCTATGGCCCCGACGAGCTCGTTCACTAGGAACGGCTGGCCCTGGACCTTGTTGAACTGGAGATACTCGTACTGCGGGAGAAGTCCCCTCAGGTAATTCACGAACTGTCCGCTGTTGAGCTCGCACACGATGATCTTCTCGAAACGGGAGAAGACCTCTGCTGTATTCTTCGGCAGCGGGACGATGTAGTCGAAATGGGCGAAGGAGAGCTCCCTGCCCTTCTCGCGCAGCTCGTGCACGGCGGTGAGGATGTGGCCGTAAGTGCCGCCCCAGCCCACTACGAGGAGCTTTCCGGACTCAGGACCGTCCACTTCGAGCTCAGGGATGAAGTCGGCGATCTTCTGCACCTTGGCGGCGCGCTCGGCGACCATCATCGCATGGTTGGCAGGGTCGGTGGAGAGCACGCCTTCGTGGGTCTTCTCCAGACCGCCTACGCGGTGCTCGAAGCCTTTCTGGCCCGGCAGGGCCCAGCGGCGGACGAGCGTCTCGGGGTCACGCTGGAACGGATAGAACTTATGGCCCTCCTCGAGCACACCGTCGACGAAGGGCGGCTTGATCTCGGGATAGTCGGCCATGGCGGGGATGCGCCAGGGCTCGGAGCCGTTGCCCAGGAAGCCTTCGGAAAGGAGGATGACCGGAGTCATGTGCTCAAGGGCTATCTTGGCGGCATTGAAGGCCGCGTCGAAGCAGTGCGCGGGCGAATGCGAGGCCACGATGGGAATCGGGCACTCGCCGTTGCGGCCGTAGAGGGCCTGCGTGAGGTCGGTCTGCTCGGTCTTGGTGGGAAGGCCCGTCGAAGGGCCGCCGCGCTGGACGTCCACCACGACGAGCGGCAGCTCGGCCATGACGGCCAGGCCCAGGGCCTCGCTCTTCAGCGAGAGGCCGGGACCGGAAGTGGTGGTGACGGCGAGGTTGCCTGCAAAGGAGGCGCCGATGGCGGTACAGATGCCGGCTATCTCGTCTTCCGCCTGCAAGGTCTTGGCACCCAGACTCTTATGTATGGCCAGCTCCTCCAGGATGGCGGTGGCGGGCGTAATGGGATAAGAGCCGCAGAACAGCGGCAGGCTGGACTTCTCGGAGGCGGCGAGCAGGCCCCATGCGGTGGCCTGGTTGCCGGTGATGTTGCGGTAGGTGCCCTTCTTGAGCTTGGCGGGAGCCACGGTGTAGGTGTTCGCTATGGCCTGGATGTTGGCGGCATAGTTGAAGCCGTCCTTCAGGACTTTCTTGTTGGGCTCGATGACCTCGGGATGCTTCTTGGCGAACTTGCGCTCGAGGTACTGGAAGATATACTCCAGCGGCCTGCTGTAGATGTAACAGGCCATGCCCAGGGTGAACATGTTCTTGCACTTGTGGATGGCCTTGGCGTCCATCCCGGAGTCCTTGAGGCTCTCCTCGGTGAGGGTGGTGATGGGCGCGACGATGAGAGTCCTGTCCTCTACGTGCAGTTCAGTGAAGGGATTGTCGGTAGCGAAGCCGGCCTTCTTCATTCCGGAGTCGTCGAAAGAGTCTTCGTCGACCAGGATCATCGCAGTGGGCTTGCACCATTTGGCATTGGCCTTGAGCGCTGCGGGGTTCATCGCGACCAGCATGTCGCAGAAATCGCCCGGAGTGTTGATGTCTCCGCTTCCGATGTGGACCTGGAAACCTGATACTCCCGAGACGGTGCCGTGAGGCGCGCGTATCTCCGCCGGGTAATCCGGGAATGTGGACAATTCGTTTCCGTATATGGCCGACATATCGGCAAAAAGAGATCCGGTGAGCTGCATGCCGTCACCTGAATCTCCCGCGAAACGAATTACAACATCTTTAGTATCAATTACCTTGTGTTGCATTACGGTTATGTTGGTTATTGGTTTATGTGGTTAGAAAGGGGCGGAACATCCCGTTCCGCCCCCTGTAAAAGAGTATGCTACAGTCCCTGTGCCGCAGCCTGGAGCTCGGCCTGGAGGGTCTCGAGGGTCCTGCCCTCAGGGATATTAAGTGCTTTCCTTGCGGCAGGAGTGAGGTCGGTGCTCTGTGCGGGATCGATATAGAGCATCTGGGAGGACTCGAACACGTAGATGTATCCGCCGGCCTTTGCAAGCTCGGAGACGGCCTCCTGGGCCTTCTGCACGAGCGGTGCCATCAGGCTGTTCTGCTGCTCGGAGAGCTCCTGCTGGATGCTCTGCTCGAACTCGGCGATGCGCTGCTGCATGTCGTTAAGCTCCTTCTCCTTGCTCTCGCGAACGGTCTGGGTCCAGGTGGAGGCCTTCTGCTGGTACTGGGTGGCCTTGCTCTGGTACTCGTCGATCATGGTCTGGTAGGTCTCCATGGCCTCATTCTGTGTGGCGGTCATGGTAGCCCTGGCCTGGTCGGCCTCAGGCATGAGCTGATAAAGCTCCGTGAAATTGACATGGGCGAACTTAGGCTGTGCGAAAGCCGCCACAGAAACAAGCGCCATAATGGCGAAGAAGAGAGTTTTTTTCATATTCAAATAACGATTTTGATTTATTCTGTTTAGAACTGTTGTCCGATTACGAAGTGGAACTGGCTCTTGCCGTTCGTGGCATCGTCGAAGCCGTAGCCCCAGTCGACGCCGAGCAGACCGACCATAGGGAGGTACACGCGCACGCCGACACCGGCTGAACGCTTGATCTGGAACGGATTGAAGTCGCGGATGTCGGCCCAGCAGTTACCTCCTTCGAGGAAGAGCAGGGCGAAGATTGTGGAAGAAGGCTGGAGCACCACAGGATAGCGGAGCTCGACGGTAAACTTGTCATAGACGTTTCCGGAGTACGTGGCATTGCTGGTGTTGTACTTGGAAATCAGGCGGGGCGTCAGCGAGTAGTTCTGATAGCCTCGGAGAGATACGACCTCGGTACCGTAAGTGGAGTATCCCGACATGCCGTCGCCGCCGACCATGAAGCCCTCGAACGGGGAGTAACCCCAGTTGCGGTTGTAGTAACCGAGGTATCCGAACTGGGCGCGGGTCATGAGGACGAGGTTGCCGGCAAGCTTGGTGTAGGTGGCTCCGGAAATCTTCCACTTGTGGTACTCGGTCCACTTGTAGCGCTGCTGGGCAGTGTAATTGTCGTAGTCGATGTCACGCCAGGAGTCCACGTGCATGGGATTGCCGTTGGCGTCCAGACGGCTCAGGTCCTTGTGGCGGAAGAGCGAGAACGGCGGGGTGAGCTGCATCGAGGCGGAGAACTCGGAACCCTGACGGGGGTAGATCTGCTGGTCCGTGGAAGTCCTGTTCAGCGACATGGTGTAGCTGATGTTGTGCGTGATACCGTCGTTGAAAATGAAGTATCCGGAGATCCAGTCGGTCAGCCTGTAGGTCTGCCAGCTGAGTCCGTTGTAAAGGACGAAATAGTTGTCAGGCCACTTCAGGCGGTTACCGAGCGATGCGGCGAAACCGAACACCTCGAAGCTCTTGTCGGCGTTGAACATGCTGTCCCAGTAGGTCTCGTCGGTGTTGTAGTACCCGTAGTACTGGGCGTAATAAGGGTTGTAGTTCGTCTGCTTGGTGTAGTACAGCGAGAAACTCAGCGAGGTAGGCTTCTTGCCGAACAGCCAGGGCTCGGTGAAGCTCGCCGACAGCGCAGTGTAGTAACGGCCGTTGGTCTGGAAGCGGAAGGAGAGATTCTGCGCGTCGCCCAGCGGGACGGGACGCCATGCGCCCTTGTCGAACATCCTCCTGGTGGAGAAGTTGTTGAAGCTGACACCTGCCGTAGCCACGAAGGTGCGTCCGCCCCAGCCTCCCGACAGCTCGAGCTGCGAGGAAGGCTTCTCGGTGACGTTGTAGATGAGGTCCACGGTGTTGTTCAGCTGGTTGGGGATGACGGAATAGCCGCCGTCGCCCATGATGGCCTCGGGGTCGAACTGGCCCAGGGAAGCGATCTCGCGGATGGACCGCTCGAAGTCGGTCTGGCTGAAGAGGTAGCCCGGGCGGGTGTAGATCTGGCGGCGGACGACCTTCTCGTTGGTCAGGTCGTTGCCGTTGATGACGATGTTGTTGAGCGTCGCGGGCTTGCCCTCGGAGATGCGCATCTCGACGTCCACGGAGTCGTTCTGGATGTTGAGCTCGACGGGCTCGATGTGGAAGAAGAGGTAGCCGTTGTCGCGGTAGAGCTTGCTGACGCCGTAGTCGGACTCCTTCTCACCGCCTTCGAGGCGCTTCTTCATGGTCACAAGGTCGTACACGTCGCCCTTCTGGATGCCGAGGACCTCGTTGAGAGCGTCCGTGGTGTACACGGAATTGCCGGTCCAGGTGATGTCGCGGAAATAGTACTTATCGCCCTTGTCGAATACGAGGTCGATGCCCAGGCGGTTGTGCTCGATGTAGTAGACGGAGTCGCGGATGAGGCGGGCGTCACGGTAGCCCGCTTCGTTGAAGGCGTTGATGGCCAGGGTCTTGTCCTTCTCGTACTCCTTGCTGTTGAATTTCTTGCTCTTGAAGAAGTTGTAGATCTTGTTGGACTTGGTCTTCTTCATCTCCTTGGCAATCTTGAAATCCTTGATGTCGTCGTTGCCGATGAAGTTGATGTCCTTGATGCGGATGCGCTCGCCCCTGTCGACGTCGAAATTGACCACGATGCCACCCCTGACCAG
>Ga0310696_10001200_pt1 | contig 38036 bp, 15 predicted proteins | sample AusTroGonzalo_MG_4_FD_203885 | JGI IMG/M metagenome (GOLD analysis project Ga0310696, IMG submission 203885) | Bovine rumen microbial communities from tropical cattle in Woodstock, Queensland, Australia - Gonzalo_02 (v2) (version 2) | ecosystem: Host-associated > Mammals > Digestive system >... | reverse complement strand
AGTAGTACTACGTGGGCCAAAGCATCGGCTCTTTCTAATTCCACTTATACTTTGGAAGGAACGGCAGCGCAACTTGGTACTTGTTATATCTCTAACAAGAAAAATGTGGTGCCATCAGCTTCCGCTACTGAGGTTGATTTGGAGTTCCGTTCTTTCTTGTCTCAAATTGAACTTAAATTTTATGAGACCATTCCAGGTTATTCTGTAAAGAGTTTGTCGTTCTATCCTTCTTCTACTGGGTCTTCATCTACGACTCCATATTTATATACTAGTAGTAAAGTACTACCTATAGGAGGTAAGTATACCATTACTTTCGATTCGAATGGTAAGGCTCAGCTTTCTTTTAGTACATCGGAAGGGTCACCAACTTATGCTTCTAACATTGCATTCAGTTCAACTTTAACTAACTACAAAGGTGCTGAATACAAAGAAGCTACTGCAAGTTATTTAGGTCGGGCTTCAAATGAAGCAACTTCCACCAATACCATCACTTCCCTTCCAAATCCTAATGCTAATGCTCTGAACCTCAAGATGGACTTCACCCTTGTCTCTCGTGACGGTACTGGTGAGGAAATTAGCTGTACAGGTGCAACAGCTGTTATTCCTGCAGACTATGCTAAATGGAGCCCTAACTACAAATACACCTATATCTTCAAGATTAGTGATAATACAAATGTTCAAATAGGAACCATTACTGGCCTGTATCCCATTACCCTTGATGCCGTGGTTATCGACAGCGAGGACGGTGTTCAGGAGACCATCACTACTGTTTCTACGCCTAGCATCACTACCTATGCCAAGGGTAAGGTCGTTACTTCCAACAACGAGTACGTAGCTGGTGTTCCTATATATATTATTGTGAACAACGGTACTGCAAATGTGACACTGACCGGTAATAATGCAAAACTTTACACAGTTACGCTTGCAAAAAGTACAGACGATGGTGATACTCCTGCCGCATCGGCTTCCCAGCCTATCTCTGAGGAGTCTGTTGCCAATGTACTGGCTAATGGCACAAAGGACAACCCAACTACACCTACTACATGGACAGTTAAGGATGCCAACAAATGGAAGATGGTTGTTACGAAGAGTGATCTGATGTCTCTGCCTAGCGCAATTGCCGCTGAGGACTCTCCTACTGGCAATGAGATTTCACTTGGAACGACAGTTGGTAAGTTCACCCCAGCAGCAGGAACAACGTATGTCTTCCAGTATGAGGTAAAAGCAGCCGAGGCTGCAGGTACACACGATGCCGCATCTGCAGCAGCTTATAATGCAACCTTACCAGGTGCTATTTCAACTACCGATGTAGCATATTCATTCAACTCATACGGTTCAGCGGACGATAGTACTCCGTATGGAAGTGGAAAAGTGAAACGTGTTTCACAAAAGGATGGATGGACTACTGTTCTCGTAACTCATAATACTCCTGTTGATCAAAATGCAGTTAATTTTGTTGGACAACAATTTAAAGTTAATGCTACAACAATCACAGAAAATACTTATTATCCATTATATACAACAGGAGGTACTCCAACAGGTGTTTATGTAAAAGTAGAATCAGCTACTTATACAGCAGATGAGGTTAAATCCTATAATGCAACATTACCAGGTGCTGCCGCTGTTGGCGACACGAAGCCTGCCGTACCAGCCAAGTACCAGTACAAGGTTATCAAGGTGGCAGCTGGCTCCTAATCCCTTCCCCCGCTCGGACGGATTTGCAAATCCGCTCGAACAAGCAACACCAAGCTCGTCGGGGTGCGACTCCCCGGCGGGCTACAATAAACAACAAACAATAGACAATAGACAATAAACGGTAAACAATAAACGATAGAGGTGGACTTAAGGTTTAGACATATAGCACTGTTGATGATGTTGGCCTTGGCTATAAGCTGTAGCAAGGACGATGGCGGCGGCATGTCTGGAGGTAACGAAGAGCCGGTGACTCCCGAGGTGTTTACGCCCATCGTCTTCTCAGCTATGCAGCAGGAGGAACAGGCCGTCACGCGCTCTGATGCCCCGCTCAGCACAGTGGCCAACACTTTCACCGTCTATGGCTACAAGAACATGAGCGAAAGTGGCGACAGCTACGGTGACGAGCAGCTGGTATTCCCTGGCTACACCGTCAAGTGGACGGAGAACAGTGCCGCCACCACCACCACGAACACCAATGGCTGGGACTACGTGAACCAGCGTTCCAGTACCGGCGAAGAGCAGACCATCAAGTACTGGGACTGGAGCGCGAAGGCTTATCGCTTCTTCGGGGTGACGGGAGCAGCGAGGGGGACTATAGTGACTCATGAGACTAATGAGACTCATGAGACATATAAGGCATACGATATTTCGATGATGGCGGATGGCTCGTCGGATGCCGACATCGCCGAAACACCCTACTATAGCCACCTGTGGTTCTCTACCGGTAATACGGGTGTCTATCCTGATAAGCCATTCGGGAAGCCCGTGCAGCTGAAGTATCTGAAGCCCCTGGCGAAGGTGCGCTTCAAGTTCATCTTCGAGAATCCTGATGACGCATCGATTACCACGCTGACGGAAAAGAGTTTCCGTCCTTCCAACGGTAAGGGCATTCTGACAAGAGCTCGGATAACCGTCAGCTATCCGCTGACAGGCACTGCTATTAATGAGACGGTCACCATTTCTTATGATCAAACTTACCTAGGGGGAATTTCGGCGTTCACGGAGGACTACTACGGGGCAGGGGAAGTGAGTAAGCAAACTATTAATGAAGTAGAACACGTCGTTTCTCCTTACTACGATGCATCTGCAACAGCACTTAATAAGGAGTACGCCGTCCTCCCCGCCACGAATCAGGGCACGTATACGTTGACGGTGAGCGTGAACGGTGAACCGAAGACCACCGTGGTGCCAGAAGAGTTTATGAACTGGAAGATTGGCTACCTCTATACTTATGTATTCAAGGTACACGTGGATGGTGGTGTGAGCATAGATGTTGTACAGTCGGCATTCACGCAGTGGACGGTTCATCCGGCAGACCATACGGTGTACAACTGGTAATGCGCTTCGCTAATGAATAAAGAATAATGAATAATGAATAAAGGCGCGGCGCTGCGCTTCGCTAATGAATAATGAATAAAGAATAATGAATAAAGGCAATCTGATGAAACTGACGAAAACATATAATTACTTCCCGGTATGTGTGCCAAGGCTCTTGTCACGCCCCTTGCGTTGTTCGCTGGGTTTATCCTTTATTCTTTATTCATTATTATTTAGCGCAGCGCTGCTGACCGGCTGTTCCGACGATTCCTCATTGGATGAGTCACGGCATGTCACCTTTGAAGCCAAGTCATGCGCCACAGTGCTGGAGGAGGAAGGCTTGGACAGCGACAGTCGCCTCTACACTCCGACGGCTCCCTACTTCACCACCCGCACCGACGATCCACCTGCTTGGACACCGCCATCGCCATACGTCACCTACGACAATATCAACAACAAGTTCTTGCAACAGAAAAACCTGGTGAACAAGTCCATCAATGTGTTCTTCACCCAGGACAGACTATCCCCTATGGAGGGTACCTTCTTCTACAAAGATTTTGATAACACCTGGCGTCTGAGCATGGAAATTGAAAATACTGGCACCTATTACCTTTACGGGTACATCCCCAAGGAGGATGCCAGCTCGGCCACCATCCTCAGATATGACGGCAGCGCAGCCGATGGCAACAACAGCTACAGCAATGGTTCCGTGCTGACCATCAACGGTCTGAATTCTGTAACTCCCAGCGATGTCTGCGTCGTTATCGGAGCAAAGGATGGCCGTCTTTCAAATGATGATACTGGTGACATTAACGGTGAATCTGATGGTAATCATATTAAGGCCGGTCAGTTTGAAGTCTATGCCAAAAGAGCGGTAATGGGTTCTGAGGGTAGCCCTGAGGGAGGCAACCATATCTTCCTGCTCTTCGACCACCTGTATTCCTCCCTGCGTTTCCGGTTCATCGTCGATCCTGTTTATGCCGCCCTGCGCACTATCAAGCTGCGCAAACTGGAACTGACATCCTACGACGATCAAAGGGGAGGCGTAAGGTCCAAATACAACGCAACCATCACCTTGCAGTCAAACAGCACGGGTGCATCGCCCGTCGTGAGCGTAAGCTTCGAGCCCGACAACACCAGTGCATACGTTTCGCAAGCGCCTATCTTCGACGGCGAGGTGTCAATTCCTGTTTATCCGAATCCACCAACGGAATTCATGGGCTGTTTCGTCCCCGGCGACTACACCAGCTTTAAGCTGCGCAGCACCTACGATGTTTACGACTATCCCGATGGCAACCTCATCCGTCAGGGATGCCAGGCCGAGAGCACCATCGACCTGACCAAGAAGTTCGGCAATGACGTCCATGTGACGCGCGGCCACTGCTATTCATACACCATCACGGTGCAGCCTACATACCTATATGTACTCTCTGAACCCGATATGGACAACCCGACGGTGACGGTCAATTGAGAATTGAGAGTTGAGAGTTGAGAATTGAGAGTTGAGAGTTGAGAATTGAAAATTGAGAATTGAAAATTGAAAATTATGAAGACATATATGCTACATAACATAACGGCAGGCAGACGGCAGAAACGTTTGCTGCTGGCTTTATCATTTTTCATTTTTCATTTATCATTTAGCGTAGCGCAAATTAAAATCGGTGGTCATGTCTACGGTGGCGGCAATGAGGGTTATGTAGCTGGTAATACTACCGTCACGGTGCGTGCCGGCGACCTGAACAACGTCTTTGGCGGTGCGCGAGTGGCCAACGTGGGCGGACGCACCTTTGTCGACATCGATGGTAAGCATGCCTCTGACGATATCCTCATCGTGGGTGTTTATGGCGGCAACGACATATCCGGAACGATTGGCCAGAACTCAGACGCCGAAACGTATGTCCCGACAGTACTGGAAAACACCACGACTGATCCAGATGAAGCAAAGAATACCAAGAACTTCATCGACAACAGCTGGAAGACCTTCGTTCGTACCAGTGCATGTACAACTAAGGAGACGGTCACGGTAGGTGAAGGTGAGAATTCCACTTCGGTAACCGCTGACGACAAGCTGATTGTTATTGGCAGCCTGTTCGGCGGTGGCAACGGCGACTATTTTTACGATACGCGTGGCAATTTTGATCATCATTACGTCTTTAACTTGCCATATACAGAGGGTGACGAAGCTATTGCATTCAAGAAGACCGAACCTAATGAAGACGGTTTCACTATTCCTGAACTCTCCAAGACCTATCTGGAGATTAAGGGCGGTTGCATTGCCCATATCTTTGGCGGCGGCAACAATGCCACGGTGACCGATGCCACCACCATTAACATTGACAACGAGAGTGATAACCTGGAGGATGCAGCAATGGTCTATGCCAAGCACAAGGGCATAACCAATCCTTTGCTTGTATTAGCCGATTTGCAAAAGAAGGTTAAGTTGACCACTTTCCAGTCCAACCTCACCAGTTATGCCTTTAACCATGCCCGTGTGTTCGGCGGTAACAACAAGGCCACGATGAACATCATGCCTAAGTGGAACCTTCAGAAGGGAATCATCCGCGACCTGTACTCCGGCGGTAATGAAGGCAATATGACCTATTATGTGGGTCTGCTGTTAGATATAGACCCAGAGGACAAGGATGCGCTGGTCATCAATAATGTCTATGGTGGTTGCCGCAGGGCCGATGTCTACCCGCTTCAACCCAATGGAAATCCATCGATAGCCGAGGAGATTCAACTGCCCAATACCATAACAGACAACCAGGGTAATCCTTATCATTTCCCGGCAGGTCTGGCAGCCCGCACGATTGTTCGCGGCGGCAAGATTACCAATGTCTACGGTGGTAACGACATCTCCGGACGTGTCTTCGGCGGCAATGCCATCGGCATCCGCACTAGCATACTCGGCGACGTCTATGGCGGCGGCAACGGTTCGTATGCCTATACCGACAACTCCACCTTGGGAGCACTGGATGAGTATAAAGACTTCTATTATAACATCGATGATGTAAAAACGAAAGAGAATTTTTATAATCCGTCCTTTGACGCAACTCAGGAAATAACCTCCGCAGAGGCCCTGAACATCTTCCGTCCCAATGCCGAGCAGGTGTCTCTCCGCCTGTGGGGAGAAAGTGCAGCCAACCCCACCATCATCGGCGGCAGAGTCTTCGTGGGCGGCAACAGTGCCACGCTGAAGCCCCAACATAACTTAAGCGAAGGCGAAGAACCCTTAATTGAATTAAAGATTGGCTCCAACGTCTATGCCGACGAAGTGTTCCTTGGCAACAACGGAGAGAAAATGGTGAATGCTGATGCGGAAGTGAAAGAGGGTCTTGTCGTAAAAAAACCAGAAGGCATCCTTCGTATTATGAAGAGCACTGGCTTGGCAGGTGAGGAAGACACATCCCCGTTCAACTCAATGGACCTGACTGATGCTGCCACTTTCGCCACCTACATGGACGGCTGTGCCATGACGGTGCGTCCCAAAGTGGTATTCGACCAGAAGATTAACGAGACCACCGGCGACCCTGACACATACAAACCCTATTCCAGCTTCTTTGGTTCTTTCTATTGCGGCGGCAATGTGGGTAGCATGAAATATACCGGCAAAAACACCATTAATTTCGACAAGAAGGTCATCATCTTCGACAAATTGGTAGGTGGCTGTAACAAAGCATACGTGCAAAACACTGATTATAATGCTACTTACGAGGGCGGCCTCATTGGTAATCCTGATGATGTAACAGGCGACAAGCTTGAGCTTAACCTTTCGGAGCTAAAACTACAGCCCAAGCGGTGGGTTAATGAAGCGAACAAATCACTATTACTGGAGTGGAATACGAAGCTGGACGGAGCCGAATGTGATGTTCCGTCTGATAATAGTTTTACTGCCAACGACCTCAAACGCCGTCTTGTTGGTGGCAATGTCTATGGCGGCTGCTGTGAGAGCGGTCATGTGAACGGCAATATTGTCATCAACCTCAACGGCACCATTGTCGACCGCGAGGGCGAATACGGTGTGTTCGACTCGGCCACCCCGACCGACGGCGACCCGGACATCCTGTACGACCATGAAAACTATACCATTTCAACCCGCCGTTCCGGTGTCATCCTCGGTGAACAAGGCATGGATGTGTTGGGCGAGGCCCTGTCCGTCTTTGCCGGTGGCAAGGGTGAAGGTACCGAGGTGTGGGGCAAGGCCACTGTGAACATCAATAAAGGCTACTGTTTCCAGGTTTTCGGCGGAAGCGAAAGTGGTGTTATTGGAAAGTCGAATGAAGCCGATGGTGGGAGTACTGGACAATATACCAACACATTGAACGGCAAGCACTATGACTATAACGCCAATTACAGCACCTACGTCAACCTCAACTATGAAGGTGGACCAGGTGTATCGCGCGCTGAAGATACTTCCGGTGACATGGCCGACGTGGAGTTCATCTATGGTGGTGGATTCGAGGGCTTGGTTGCAGGAGACACTCACGTAAACCTGGGTAACGGACGACTCTTCAACCTCTTCTCCGGCTCGTGTAACGCCGACATTCTCGGCCACACTGAGACCTACATAGGACTGAACGGCTTCCCTTATCTGCGCGACCATATTTACGGCGGCAATGACCTGGGCGGTGAGATTAAGAGCCTTGTAGACTTCAGTGCTAAGGTCAGAAACTATGAACAAGACAAGACCATGCTGCACGGCTATTCGTCTAGTTCCACCTCCCCTCTCGCGGTGCTGCAGGCCAACTCATACGTTGAATATCAACAGGGCCATACGAAGAGCATCTTCGGCGGCTGTTTCGGCGACTATGACTACGATACAGAATTCAAAGACTATACCTTCCCGAGTCTGCATAAAACCTTTGTCAACATCCGTCCCAACGACAATACCAAGAATCAAATCGAGAAGGTGTTCGGCGCCGGTGAAGGTTATTCGGGATTCCGTGGAGGCGACAAGATGCAAGACCACAGCTATGTGCTGATTGACATCGACGACAACCTGGATAACTTTAAAACCACAGAGGTGTTCGGCTCAGGCAGTAACAATGGTCTGGGCATGGGATATACCAAGGACGAGACCTTAGCAGACGGCTTCGACCTTGACGAGGCCTCGGCCATCATCGACCTGCTGCGTGGCAAGATTCGCAATGTCTTTGGCGGCAGTTACAACGAAGGCGTCACCCGCCGCACGGTGGTTAACGTGCCCGAGAACTCCACCATCTGGCTGTACTCGGAAGAACCCGACCAAGACGTAGAAGCCGACGGTACTAAGACCAAACACGAGAAAGAATACGGCAACATCTTCGGCGGGGCTTACGGCACGCTTATTCTCCCGCCCTGCGATGTCTATGAGTCCAACGTCAACTATCGTAGCGACAAGGCCATAGTGAACGGCTCCATCTTTGGCGGCAACAACAACGAGCGACGCACGCTCTACGCCAACGTGAACATCTACTCGCCAGTATGGTCGCACAAGGACAAAGAGGCAAAAGGCTATCTTTCCACCGTCTATGGAGCCGGTCAGGGTAAGGACACCTGGGCGGAACACACCGTGGTGAACCTGTATGACGGTGCCCAGGTCTATGAAGTCTATGGCGGCGGCATGATGGGGCATGTACTCAACTCAGAGAGTGTGCAGAAGTACATGCAAACATATACCCTCGGCCCGTCGGATGAGATTGCGGCTAAAGACCCATATTGGGGAGATTCTGAGTTGTGGACAATAAACTCAGACGGTGTAAGGGTAGCCAAAGATGCTGATGCCTGGGCACATGACTGGGCGGATGCCTGGACACTTGGCGATTACTATACTCCTGATGTAGACAGTAATAACGACGGAGTGCCAGAAAGCTATGATTACACCACATACGTTGACAACGAAGCCACTAACTTCGAACAGGTTAGCGAGAGGCCTGAGTTAGCATCGGATCCCAAGACGGCCTCCCAGTTGCCGTCAAAGAAATTCAACACAAACGTCGTCATCAACGAGGGCGCTTATGTGGCAAACTATGCCTACGGCGGAGGCTACGGCAAAAAGAAAGACCCGCTTAGCGGCGACGTCTATGGCACTACTTACATCACTTTGCTCGGCGGCGCGGTGAAGAAAGACATCTATGCCGCAGGTACTGCCGGCAGCATTCACGACATCTTTGGCGTTGGGGCATACAATGCTTCTTCCAATCCAACCGGCTTCACCGCCAGCGCCAATGCCTTCATCAAGGGCGGCACGTGCCGCAACGTCTATGGCGGCGGATGGGAAGGCAACGTAGGTGCTCATACGGGTACCATCAGTGCAGACCCAAGCGGCGATATTCCCGGCGAGACGTATGTGGTCATCGGCAACCAGTCAGGAACGACCTTCACCGACGGCATTCCCGCCATCCAGCGTAACGCCTACGGCGGCGGCGAGGGTGGCGCTGTCTATGGAACGGCCCACCTCACCCTCAACAATGGCTACATCGGCTATCAGTACGAAGTCCCAGAAAGTAATGACCCGGAAACGGCTGCTGCCACCGGCCAATATGTAGAGAAGATAGAAGACGATACCCAACTCACGCCTAACACGCTACTGGAGGATGCCGGCTGTATGTTCGGTGGCGGTTATGTGGACAACAGCAGTGTTGACAAGACCCAAGTAAAGATGTACGGCGGCCATGTGCGCAACAGCGTCTTTGGCGGAGGCGAGATTGCAGCTGTCGGGCGCGGCACCATGGCCAAGACCACCAGTGGCGGCAGGACCATACACACACTGTCGGGACTCCACCGCCCTGGCAAGACGAATATAGAGATGTACGGCGGAAATGTTTACCGCAATGTCTATGGTGGCGGTCGTGGCTACGACAACCTGGGCAATCACGGCTCGCTGTACTGCGACGGCTATGTATTCGGTCAGACCGAGGTGCATATCCACGGTGGTGAGATAGGAACGGTGGCCGGCTTGGCCGATGGCGACGGCAACGTCTTCGGCGGTGGCGATGAGGGCTTCGTGTATAGTGCCTACGAGAATCCTGACGGCACCTTCGGACGAGGCGTAAAACCTGCAGGAAGCGAACGCTACAAGGATGTCTATAACGGCTATTATTATAAGCACAAGTGGGAAGGTGACAACTCCACAGGTAACAATATCGACAGCGATGGGTTCTATACCGAAGATGTCACAGTTGGCGAAGGTGAGTCTGCCACAACAGAAAAGGAAAGGATGTTCACCGAGGACTGCAAGGTGCTTGTGGAGCCTCACATGAAGGTCACGACGGCTGTCACCATCAATAGCAAGCCCTACAAGGTAGGCGACTATGTACCCATAGCCGACCTCAACACTTTACAGAACAAGGAGACAGACGGTGCCACATGGAACTGTCTGGACCAAACAGGCATCATCATCCACAACGCCGTGTTTGCAGGTGGTAACACCCCGTCCGGTTCGCTGACGACCACCGCCAACACCGCCTCGGTGTTTGGCAATGCCACAGCATCTATCAACGACATCTACCACCGTGACATGATCACGCTGGGCACACGTCATACCGGTGGTCTTTATGGCGACGGCAACCTGACACTCGTCGACGGCTACCGCGAGTTGAACATCACCAACTACGGCACCGACTACTACTCCATTGCCAAGCAGATAGGCATCGATGCCTATCACGACCTGCCCGACCGTGAGGCTGACTATTACGAGCTGAGATACACCTGTCTCAAAGACTGTCAGGACAAGGACGGCACACAATACAAGAAAGCCACTAAAGACGATAACGGATTCACCACAAAGGCATCGACCATCACTGCCGACGAGATGCAGAGCCTGTTTGTCACAACTGATGGGGATGGCAATAAGGCTTCTGTGAAAGATGGTGAAACAGATATTCTTATATATAATACGCAAAGGGGTGAGTGGGTGCCCAATCCCAATAATGACGACCCCTATTGGGTGGAGAGCGGTGTGCTGCCCGTCTATGCCGGTCGTCTGATGAACTCCATCCAGCGTGCCGACTTCTGCGGTGTATGGGGTAGCCGCATGGTGATGCAGGGTGCCCAGGATCGTGTGCCAGAGGAGATTGACTACACCAACTACACCATCAACCGTGTACGCGAAGTATCGCTGAACAAGAAGCAAGACCACGGGAACTACTTCGGCATCTACAACATCGTGAACTACCTCGGTGCCCTGACCAGCGATGTCGATTTCGGCGACGGGAGCAGCGGTTCCATACGCACTACCGACAATACCAACGAGGCTACCTATAAGTGCGATGCCGACGGTATAGCCTACGGAACGGCCACTTTCTACGACTGGAAGAAAGCCTTCAAGGACGACCGCAAGCGCAACAACGGTAGCAGCCATAACAAGGTGGCCCTGGCCTCGGGCGTCTATCTGGAACTGACCTCCGAGAAGAGCACGGGAACCGGCCTGTACGAGAAGGACTGGGGACCCATCACGGGTGTCATCGAGCTTGACCTCATCAATGTGTCAACGGGTATCGGTGGCGGTTTCGTCTATGCAAAGAACCAGCATGGCGTGCGCTCCACGACGGGACACAAAAACACAACGCTGACATCGCTGAACAGCGGAGCCGTCACCCAGTGGGACTATGAATATGACACTGACGACGCAAACAAGAAGACATTTGAGACGTCGGGCAACTTCGTCCATAGCACCCAGACCATCATCGACGACTGCTACAACGTCAGCAACCGCTATCTGGGCGATGATGCCATGCCTGCCCACTACTGGTATATCAAGGGTTCCACGTATGTCTACGACCAGTATATATCGGCCTATACCGGCATGCCCAATGCCTTCAGCGAGACGGTTGATATTCCGCTGACCATCGCCGCCGCATCGCATGGCCAGATGAAACTGCTGAACGTCATGCCCAACCGCTATGCCTACTATTCCTCTCCTGGCGTGAAGCTCGACGACGGCAAGAAGGTGGTCATCAACGACAAGGAGTACTACAAGAACGACCCCATCAGCTACTGGGACTGGTATCTGCTGAGTGCTTCGGAGAAAGAGCTGTTCATAGAGAACACCTACGTGAACTGCGTTACTTGTAACATTGACGGCGAGGAGTACGAGGCCGGTGCCTACGTCCTGACTAAAGATGAGTATGATGACTTGACAGGTACCTCTCATACTTACACCGATGCCGATGGCAACCCCATACAGGACGACAATGAAAACGCCGACGACTGGTACATCTTCCGCTCTTCAAACATCGTCAGCCACGACAAAGGCTACATCCTCACCTACGAGGTGAACAATCCCAGCAAGTGGGACAACTGGTTCACGCTGAAGAGTGGTGACTACAGAGCCAAGAAGACGCTGGCGGAGTACGAAGGAATGACTGTCGAGGACAAAGCCAAATACTACGATGGTCCTACCTATCGCCTGAATGACGACCTGTCGGGCGGCATGTTGCTCGGACAACGCTCATACAAGGTCGGCGAGCTCATTGCAGAGAGCATTTACGACACCTATGCAAATATCCCGTCTACTGCCATACCCGCAGCCGATCCTTCATCCGAGGACTATGAGGAGAAGAGGCAGGCCGTATTCGAAGAGGCCTACATCGTCCCCAGCAAGATTACCGTTACTGAAGGTGGCATTGAGCGTCACTACTATCCCGGGGCGGCAGTGGACTATACGTTTGCTAACGCACAGGGCTTAGCGACAGCAGACAACAGGGCCTACATCTGTACCAACTCTATCCAGGTCACAAAGGAGGAGGTCATCTACAAGGACTCTAAGATGTCCAAGTCACAGGCCGATGGTTACATTTCAGATGTACGAGGTAAGATGAACACAATCTACAGTGGTACAGGTACAAAAACGATAGAGGAGATCAAGGCTCTGTCAACTATCACTGCCGAGAAGAAGCAGGAACTGCTTTCTTTGGCTGCCTTGAGAGATGGCATGATTAAGTATCTCGTTCCGGCATATTACTGCTCGACGAGCGGCCTGTATGGCGGTAACTACTTCAAGTCAGGAGAGAACTACCGTGCCTTGGAGGCTTGGAGCTCGCTGACGGAAACTGACCACACCAAGTTCACCTATAACTACGACGCACTCGACCTGCTTATCGACCCGAATTATACCAATCCAGAAGGTCAGAAGTATCAGTATGACGGAAACTATGCTTCAGAAGAAGCTGTCAGGGATGCAGCAACGGGCAACAAGGCCGGCTACTCCGTCACACAGAAAGTGGACTACACCGCAACGTACAAAGGCTCTAATAATGACGAGACTGAGGATGGTACTGGCAAGAAGTATATGGTAGTTTCGACTTCTATCATTTCAACTGGCAAAGTCTATGTCGGCGATGAACTTGTCCGCGATGTGTTTGAGTCGCTTCCCAACGAGCAGCGCCACTACACGGCCATCTCAGTACCGGATAACGGCAGTTACTATGTGGTGAACACTGCATTCCAGATAGGCAGCACACCATACGCCGTAGGTGAAACAATTAGTTACGAGACCTATACAGGACTGCCTGCCGAAGAACAAGCTTATGTCACCATATTGACATATACCAATATTGATGACCCCAAGACAGTCTACTACTGCCGCGAGAGCTATTCAGGCCATAACATAGGTGAAGTTATTGAAAAGTCTGCGTATGACGTCCTTCCCAACCAGCAGAAGAACTTCACCATCCACGGTGTGTCGCCCACTGAGACCAGTACGCTGTTCGTGAGCCGCGAGAGTGATATCTATGACCTCTCGAAGGAGAAGATCATCACCGTCATCTATAAGTATGACTACGACGAGACCGACAGTCAGGGCAACGTCACGCCTATCAGCGAGCGCCATGTGCTGAACATACACCTGACGTTCAAGAGTGGCGTGCCCATAGTGGCCGACATCTCCAAACCTGACATTATCCTGCCCGGCAATTCCATCTTTATGAACGAGCCTACCGTCACATCGGGAGCCTACGAAGTCACTGGTGGCGGATGGGAGCTCTTCGAGAACCAGCGCGACGCTGAGAGCCATTCAAACGGCGTCGAATACGACCCGAACGAAGACCTGCTCTACTGGTATCAGGACGGCTATTACATAGCATACTATGCCAAGAGCTATGCCGGTCGCACATACTCTAACTTCGTGCCCGTCAGCGTGGCCAACTACCACGACATGAAGAAGGTGATGACGGCCACGGCCCACCACTATTATATCGACGAGACAGGCGTGAAGCGCGCACCGAAGATCTACATCAACGACTACAGCGAGGACGGCGAAAACGGTCTCGACCTGTTCAAGAACCTCTACGACTTGAGCGTGCTCAGCAGCCCCACCCTCGATAGCGATGGCCTCATCACGGGCGATCCCACCTTCACGGGTCATAAGCCCTTGAACCAGACGCAAGTCGGAGGCGGCAAGAACCTGGAGTTCTTCCTCCGCACCGACATCGACCACAGTGCCCCGAGCGGTTCGCCCGCTCGCACCTGGACGCCCATCGCATCAGGTACCGACCCCTGCTTCAGCGGTACGCTCCACGGCGACGGCCATACCATCAGCGGCCTCACACCGGCCGAGGGAACCACGGGTTCGCTCTTCGGCAAACTCTGTGGCAGCGTCTACAACCTTGGTGTCACCGGCTCCTTCACCGGCGGCGGCGTGGTCGACACCGGCGATGGCTATGTGGAGAGCTGCTGGGTGAAGACCAGCGCCACATCTACGGAACTGTCTCCAAAACCCTATCCTGTTTTTGGTGCTCCGAGCGACAATAACGGCTATCAGGTGGTCAACTCCTATTACTGTGTTGATAACAAAGCACTCTATACCACAACCGATGGCGATGCCGAGATTACTTATGCCAATAATTCCAAGGGTAATGTCACGGGTAAGTCAGCAAACGCCTTCTACAACGGCGAGGTGGCCTACGACCTGAACAACTTCTACCTCTACAAGCGCTATAACGACAACGCCCGTCCTGAAGGTACCACCACCTACAAGTACTGGAAGGCCGGCGAGGATGCTCCACTGACGGGTACCTACGCTTCTAATGTGGCACTCTGCTCGTCGGGCTTCAACGGCCTGAAGTACGTCGAGAACCGCTTCGCTGACGGCGACTTCATCTATGACGGAGGTAATCGAGGTGTCATCCCCGACCCCGGCAGCCAGGATGAGCGCTACTTCCTGGAGACCGTTACTAACTCTGAGACAGGCGTGACGACCACCGAGGTACACTATTATCCCATCTGGCCCGACGACTACCTGTTCTTCGGACAGAAACTGACCTACGGTCACACTGCTGAGACCCATCAGGAGGTGCCATCGGTCATTGTGAAGAAGGACAAGCGGCTGTCGCAAATGGATGATGCCAACCGTGTCTACCGTGCTCCGGCCTACTTCCGCTCCGGCACGATGAATGTTGCACACTTCAACCCCAAAGCCGTCTTTGCCCAGACAAAGAAGGGCGATGGCAACACCCTGGCCCATAAGGATATGACCGCCATCGACTTCACAGGCAGCAACGGAGACGTGGCCCATGTCTACGAGAAAGGAAACGACTCATCGGCACCCTACGCCAGCATCACGGGTGGCGCCTTCTACCCGCCGCTGCTCGACGACGACGGCCTGACGGGCTTCCTCAACGTTGACCTGACGAGGAACCTGCTGGTCTACACGGCTGATGCTGGCTCGAACACCACAGCAGCTGAGAAGACGGCCACCGTCGTGGGCAACTACCTCACAGATCCTGTCTATACCGAGAGCACTGAAGGCTATCGCAAGGTGGCCAAGCAGTTGACGACCGATATACACGGCCACTGGGTAGAGGGCGGCTTCGCTACCCGCGACCATCTGCTGGTCGATAAGCAAGACTTCAACGCGCCTATCAACTATACGTTCGACGCTGGCAAGCGTATGTGGTACCAGCGCACGCCGGAGAACTATGCCGGTCAGAGAACTGAGATAGTAAGTGGTAGTGAAACGACGGTGTCTGACAGAGGCGCCGGCTGGGAGGGCATCAGCCTGCCGTTCTCCGCTGAGCTTGTCACCACTGACGAGAAGGGTGAGATTACCCACTTCTACGACGGCAGCGAGACGAGCAAGAACGGCACTGACACGAAGATTAGCCATGAGTACTGGCTGCGCAGGCTGGAGAACGAAAGCTCGATGACGTTGAAGACCGGCGAGACAAAGGTCCTCGTCGCCAACTTCACCTATCCGAACGCCACCGACGGCTCCGTCCTGTTCCAAAAGGCGGGCGACAACGCAGTGACTAACACCTTCCTCTGGGACTACTATTACCAGGGTGTCACTGGCGGTCACAACCAGGAAGACTTGAACAGTGACATCTATCAGAAGTACTACAGTAAGTCGCGCGATTATGTCAACTATCCGTTGCTGACCAACGGCATACCTTATCTGCTTGGACTGCCCGGCACCACCTTCTACGAGTTCGACCTGAGCGGCGTATGGGAGGCTACCACCACCCATGCCAACAAACCCGCAAAACTTAACAAGCAGACCATCACGTTTGCCTCCGTGCCGGGAACCACCATCCTGGTCAGCGACGGCGAGATGGGCGGTAGTAAGGCAACCTACAGCAGCAACGACTACTACTTCAAGCCCAACTACCTGAACAGCCCGAGTCTGGATGCAAACAAACACGCCTTCCTGCTCAACGCCGAAGGCAGCAGCTACGTAGAGGACAATACGTCCACCACGGTGGCTGACGTCTCTGCCTTCCGTCCATACTTCATGGCTCCTGCCAGCGGGTTACCGTCACGTGAGCTCACCCGCAGCATCGTATTCTATGGTGATGGTACCATCGGACAGCGTGAGGGTAGTGAGCTCGAAGACCTGGGTGGCATCAGTGCTCATGCCGAGCGCCATAAGATTGTCGTAAGCTCAACGCGTAAGTACGTCACCGATGTACGCATCGTGAACACTGCCGGACAGGTCATCGCCACGATGTCCATCAAGCCTGGCGAGACCATCGAGACCCAAATCATCAATGGCGGTGTCTACATCGTGCAGGATGAGAGCGGCGAGTACATCAAGAAGCTCGCCGTAAGGTAAAACCGTCAGGGGCGGTTCCCGCCCCTGCGGTTTCCCCTCGCCCTGCGCTTCTCTCTCTGCCTCACAGAGCTTTCGGCGGTTTTCCTTTTCGCTTCACAGAGCCTTCGGCGGTTTTCCCGCCAGAACAAAGAATGGAATACAGAAAACCCACTCAGCACCACATGGGTCGCCGCTTGCCCTCCCACGACTACTCGCGCCCCGGCTTCTACCACATCACCATTACTGTGGCCGACGGCCTGGGTCACCCCCTTGGTGCTGTCGTAGGCGCTGACGCCGACAGCGCCGCCGTCGCCCTGACACCCGTCGGTGCCGCCGTGGCGCACGAGCTAACGACCGCTATCACCGCCCATTATCCGATGATAACGCTCGACGCCTACGTCATCATGCCCGAGCACTTGCATTTCATCTTGGTTGTCCGTGCCCCCATCGTGTCGAAAGGCGGTCGTTCTGCCCATCTGGGGCAGGTCATCGCCGGCTTCAAAAAAGGCTGCAACCGGGCCTTCTGGGCCGCCACCGGGCAGCAAGCCCCGGTTGCCGCCACGCCTTCCCCCGTGCCCGCCCTTACCGCTGCCCCCGTACCCGCCGCCGCCATTCCCGTTATCCCAGCGGGGAAACCGCTGGGAGCCATGAGTGCCGCCGCCCTTGTGCCCACCCCTGTCACCGCGACCGCCCCTGCCCCTGTCCCCGCCCCTGCTTCCGCGCCCGCCCCTGCCGCCGCCTCTACGGCTCCCGGCGGTTCTCCCGCCGGGTTTCGCCCTCCTTCTAGCGGCAGCAGCGGCCGCCCCCCGCTTTTTTCGCCCGGCTATTGCGACGTGATGCCCATCGAGGCGGGACAGCTGGAGACCCAGCGCGCCTATATCCGTAACAACCCCAGGAGCCGCTGGCTGCGCAGTCACGACAGCGCCCGCCTTCAGCCCCAGCGTGGCGGCATAGACACCGCCCTCACGGTAGCCGCCCTGCGCGGCTTCTTGAAGCGTGAGTGCCCGCCATCCCTTGCCACCCCCGATGCCCTCGCCGTCATAGAGCGCCGCCTCCTTCTCGAAGACGGCCGTATCACCTGCGACAGCTACGGCGACCGCACCCTCCTTCAGTGTCGCCTGCTGCCCGTCGTCAGCCATCGGAAAGACGCGCCGCGTCTCGAAGAGCAGAAGGCTCGCTGTCTGACGGCGGCGACCCAGGGTGCCGTCCTCGTCAGCGCCCGCATTGCCAAGGGCGAGCAGACCATCATCGACGAGGCCTCCCACCGTGGCTTCCCCGTGGTGCTCATCACCGACAACGGCTTCCCGTCCGTCTATCATCCCTCTGCCGACCGCATCGCTTCCTGTGCAGAAGGCCGCCTTCTCCTCCTCACCCCCTGGCAGTACGAATACCGGGGTAAAAACGAGGCCGTCACCGTCCCTTTCTGCAAGACGATGAACTGCGTGGCGCAAGCCCTCTGCCGCACCAGGGACAGCTGGTGGAAAGAATAGCCTTTGGCGGTTCTCCCGCCAAAAATGTCTGCCCCTCTCGCCCCTTTCCATCCTATCTCTTTGCTAAACAAGTATTTACAAGGGGCTTCCTAACAAAGATACCCCGCCCCTCTTCAGCCCCCATCGCCCCCTCCTCTATACGCTTCCTTTCTTCAGCTTGAGGTAATAGCCTCTGATGCCGTTGTTCTTGAACCGCTGCCAGCGTAGTTTCTTGATGGCCGCGCCAAGATTGACCAGGTTGGGCACGTCGGAGGCCTTCAGGTGATTCTCGAGCTCCTTCTGTATGGCGGTGGTGGTCCAGAAGCACTCCTTCTTGTGCTGCTTGGCAGGTTCGAAGAGCTGTTGCAGCACCATCTCGGGTGCAGACTCCTGTTGGTAGCGGCGGTTATGCTGCTGTATCTCGCGTTCGTCATCATCGGTGAACCAGTAGATACAGTCAGGCCTGTTCAGCTCCGTGACCGCCTGTGCGAACATCTGCTTGTAGGGTATCTGCCCCGACATGTCTACGCGCCCTGTCACCTCTATGCAGAGGTATCTTCGGGTGCCGTCGCCCGAGGGCAGCGGAGTGGGGTCGTTGGTAGTGGCGATGAACGAGCAGAGGCGCGGCGTCATCGTGTACTGGTCGCTGCGCATCTTGCGCACCTGCACCTCCTTCTCGGTGAGCAGCCTTTTTATTTTCGCCTGTTCGCGCTGCGTCTTCGAGTCATACTCGTCGATGTTCACCAGCCACATACGGCCCAGTACACGCTCCACCTGCTCGGCATTGTCCATCTTGATGTCCTTCATGTAGTATTCGCGCATCGACGGCGGCAGTATATGGTTGCAGAACTGCGTCTTCAGGTAGCCCTGCTCGCCGATGAGCAGCGGCACCATCGAGTTGCCGTAGTCGCGGTTGATGTCCAGGGCCTGGGCCACCATCGCCAGGAACCAGCGGTGGAAATACTGTGGCCAGCGGTCGTAGTCGGTGGGCAGACGACGGGCGAAGTCGCCGATAAAGTCCTGCTTGCCGTTCCATCTCCCGCAGCCGGCGAGGAACTCATGGATGGGGTTATAGTCCTTGATGTGGGCCGACTCGACGTAGGTGCGCATGTCGTTCATCCAGCTCTCGCCGCCCTCCTTCATCTCTTCCACGACCATCGACTTCAGCTCCCTCTCCGTCAGCGGCCGCCACTGTTTGAAACGCAGGTCGTTGGGCCGGAACTCCGTCGTCTGCTTCACGGTGTTGAAGCGCAGCTCATAGCGCCGCGCGAGGAAGTCCTCGATGCTGCGCATGATACGTTCCTTCTCGTTCATCTGCGACACGGGCTTGCCGTTGTGGGGTTTCTTGTAAGTGTTGCGGAACACCTTGCGCACCAGGTCTTCGCCGAGGGGCTTGAAGCGGGCGTTCCACAGGGTGCGCACCACGCAGCCCTCCTCCTGCAGACAGGCCTTGCGGCAATAGTCGGCGAGTATCTGCAGACACTCCTCCGGCTGGTCGCCGGCATCATCGATGGCCTTCGAGAGACAGGTCTGGAACTCCATCTCGATGCGCTCGCGGGCCTCGTCGTCGGGGTACCACACGACGGTCCCGTTATCGTCGGTCTTGGTACCCTCGTAGGCCGTCAACGGGTTGCGGGCCTCGCGCACCACGGGCATCGGCAGCGCCCCGGGGTTGTAGTAGAGCTGCGGATCGTAGCTCATGCGGCAGCCGCGCACCAGCGTCTGCTCGTCGACGAGCAGGCCGCACACCGCCAAGGCGGTATAGAGCCGCGCCGCGCTCTCATGGGCATCGCGCAGGAAGTCGAGGTAGTCGTTGGTGTCAGTCTGTTTCAGGCTCTGACAGTCGCAGCGCACGACGACCTTCAGCGTGACACCGCTGACACCGGCAAAGGCGAGCAGGGTGTAGGGTATTTGACTGACGCGTCGCCGCAGCTCGCTGATTTGGCGGGTGCCCTCCGGACAGGGAATGTTCAGCATCATCAGGCCGGTAAGCGCTTTGGGCTTGTCCATGCTCAGGCGCCCGAAGATGGTGCTGAACACCAGGAAGGGCAGGCGGTTGGTGTCGGCTATCGGGTAGCGCGGGGCTCCCTGCTGCATGGCGAGCCGCGACTGCAGGGCAATGGCGGCGATACGGTCGGCCAACTCCTTGGTCTTCGGAGAGCGCATCTTCTCGACGATGGCATCCATCTCTACTGACACAGGGGCACCGAACGTCCCGAATGTCGTCTTTATCTTCGTAATCTTCATAGGTGCTTCCTCATTTCATGTTTGCACTTCGCAAAGTTACAAATAATTACGGAATTTCAGGGTAGTAACAGCGTTAAAAAAAACGAAACAAAGGGAATTGCGAAAGATTCCCACCGTGGGAACAAAACATTCCCAGAATGGGAACGAATCATTCCCACGGTGGGAACAAATCATTCCCAACGTGGGAATATTTATCCTGAATCACGTCATCCTTCCGCTTTCGGCTATCAAATAACGGGGTATGTTAAGGGCATGTAAGAGTCATATAAAAGGCTATATTTCTTTAATTCTAAAATTCATTATAACAATAAGTTATAACTAAAAGGGGCAAAGGGGCATACTTTTCTAATATGCATTTACTATATAGTCTATCCATTCGTTAAATGGACGGTCGAATCTGCAAATTTATTTCAAATAATTTGGTGGTTTCGTCAGAATTACTTAATTTTGCACTCTATTATAAATAGGAACGCAAATAAAATAATGGAACGTACGAAACAAAATATAACCACAGAAATAACAAGAAATATGGCATTAAAGCCATGCAAACAGCATACTAATGCTGCCGAAGCAGCATACTTGCGAGGTGGAAACAATATACTTTCATAAATAGTAGTACTTTTGCACATGTAATTTTATTTAAGACCGATGAAATACAATACATTTGAAAGGCTTTTCTCACAAGAGAGGATGGACAGGTATCTTTTGGCTTGTGGAAGAGATTCGCGCAAGGCCATGACTCTCTATCGCTATAACCTTCAACTCTCACAGCAGATTTTCACTATCATCAGCTGCTTTGAAGTGATTTTGAGAAATGCCATCAATGTAAAACTGGTTTCAACCCTTGGAAGCGAATGGCTCAAAGACTCCATTATGCCAGGCGGAAGATTCACAGGTGCTGCAACACAGAAAGACTTCAACAGCATCAGCCGTGCTTACAACACGCTTTTAGCAGACGGTCAATATACCCATTCCAAGTTGCTGGCAAGCCTTGACTTTGGTTTCTGGAAATACCTGTTCTCACCCACCCAGTTTCGGTTGACGGGCAGCGTATTGCTTGGCATATTCCCCAACAAAGAACGGTCAACGCCAGAAAGGCAATACAATCATTCTTATATTTTCAACGAGCTTGATAAAATCAATACGATGCGTAACCGCATAGCTCACCATGAGCCTATATGTTTTTATCTACAAGATTCTATCATCTATACAACACATGTCATGAATGAATATCAAAAGATTCAGACATTGTTCTTATGGATGAACGTTGACAGCCGAGCCTTACTCTATGGCCTTGACCATGTTCAGCAAATATGCGATAAGATTAACGAACTGAAACCCATATAAAAACTATACCCACCGGTTTGACTTGCGTCAGGGACACGGTGGGAATTCTCGTTGCAAAGATAGGCAATTATTCAGTACGAACCAAATACTCCCGCAAGGAATTAACAAAATATAACAACGAATTGAACGAATTAAACGAATTGTATATGACGCACGATATGAAACACAACGACATGAAACGGAATAACGGGAGGAGAGACACTATGTTTACAACACGCAGGCATCATGCCGGCTGCGGCCATCTGCTGCGCACACTACTGCTCCTGGTGATGACGATAGTGGGATCCACGGGAGCGTAGGAGAATTTTTTTTGCTGATTGTTTGGTGTTTTCGAAGAAAAGTTGTATTTTTGCACGAAATAAAAGCAGATTATGGACAAAATTATAGATGACGAGAGGGCTGTTGACGTAGCCAGTGAACCCATGACGGGATACGCATTGAATTATTATCCCTCAAGTGAAAAGGAAATGGAGATTGACTACAATTTTCAAGGGAAAGATTTTGGCTATGCAAGAACGTTAGAGGAACTGGAGCTTGCTCTTGACGAGGCCGATGCAGAACGCAACGACCCGTCCAAATGGATTACACCTGTAGAATTCCATACACGCTTAGAAAGCAAGTACCCATGGCTAAGGTAGTATGGCGCGAAAAAGCCTCTCTATTGTTGGAGGAACATATTGACTATGCACTGAATGAGTTTGGCCGAAAAGCCGTCAGCAATTGGTACAATGACATCCTTCGTATAGAGTCGAGAATGGCTATGCTTCCTGAATCATTTACCCCAGAACCGCTGCTCGCTCACAGAGGAAAGACGTATCGCGGAGCAATAATCATGAAGAATTTCAAGCTCATTCATTATTACGATTCTGAAAACGACACAGTCTATATTGACTATATTTGGGACATGAGAATGAATCCCGTTAAATTGAAACGAATGAAATTTGAATAATAACCACATGACACACGATATGAAACACAACGATATGAAACGGAATAACGAGAGGATGCCCGTGGGAGCCACGGGGGCGTGGGAGCAATTTCTCGCCTGATTATTTGGTCGTTTCGGTAAATAGTTGTAATTTTGCACAATTTAATATGGGAAGAATATGTGTACGCTGAATGTTAGAATAGATGATAATGTGATGCGGAGGGTCAAGCCTCACTTCACAGGCAATAATGCCATGCAGCTCTGGATAGAAAGAGTATTGAAACAGGCAATGGAGGACTATGCCGAAGAACGGGAGTCGCAGAAAGTTAAAGAAGCAGAGACGCTGAAACTTGTGGAGCGGCTTGATTCGTTGAAAGATGATCCTGATGCTTTCTTCAAGATGGGCGGCATATTGGGACAGCCGAAGGGAAACTTTTCCTGGGAGGAGTTACGTGAGGAAGCTATGTTCGAAAAATTCGGAATATGAAAGTTTTCTTAGACACTAACGTCATTCTGGAGTATTTCACGGTTCGTGAGGAGTACGTCACAGCCCAGCGTCTGTTTGAACGCTTACATAGGGATGGTGATGACTTGTATATGTCTGTCGGCAGTTTCTATACGATAGTGTTTTTGACAGACAAGGTGCTGAGGAAAGAGACGAGTCTGAGAGGCGCGAGTAGGGTCAAGGCATTGCGGGACATTATGGAACGGATTTTAAGGACTGTGGCCGTGGCTGAGCATGATGGAGAAAGTTTGTTGAGAGGTGTGATGAACATACAGTTCAAGGATATTGAGGATGGATGTCAGTACGAACTCGCCAAGAAAACAGACTGCGATGTCTTAGTAACATTTAACACGTCTGATTTCCCTTCGGGAGAGGACACCCCTGTTAGTGTGGTTACCCCTTTGGCTTTTTTGAGTGATACCGTATAAAAACATTTAACGAAGAAAAATATGACACACGATATGACACACAACGACATGAAACGGAATAACGAGAGGAGAGACACTATGTTTACAACGCGTAGGCATCATGCCGTCTACGGCCATCTGCTGCGCACACTCCTGCTCCCAGTGATGATGACCGTGGGAGCCACGGGGGCGTGGGAATGGATTTTCGCATGAATATTTGGTCATTTCGTAGAATTGTTGTAATTTTGCCAAAGAAAAGTATATCACGATGACCTTTGAAACGCTAGTAGGAAATATAAACGACGTGCAGGATGTGCTTCAGGCGCAAGCAGCACATGCCGTCAATCTCTCTCTGACGGCACGCAACTGGCTTGTGGGCTGTTATATCGTGGAGTTCGAGCAGCATGGAGAAGACCGGGCCAAGTATGGGGACGAACTGTTAAGAAAACTCGCAAAACAACTCAATAGACGCGGATTAGGTGAACGCCGACTCTATGAGTTCAGACTTACATATACTGTTTATCCTCAACTTGCTGAGATAATCATAGAATACATTAAGAACGACCTGCAAAACATATTGCGGTTGCCAACCGCAAAATCACAACCAATTGATATTCAAATAAATGGAATATTGCGGTTGCCAACCGCCAAATTGGAGGCAGAACAATGGCAGACACCTGCCGACCGTCTTTTCTATAGACTTTCAGCCACCCATCTGATTTATCTCTCAAATATAAGCAATCCTCTCAAACGTGCTTTCTACGAGCAGGAGACCATTCGGGGATGCTGGACCGTGAAGGAACTTGACCGACAGGTATCTTCCCTCTATTTTGAAAGGATGGGGCTGTCCAAGGACAAATTGGCACTGAATCAATACACACTTGGCAATTCCGAAGAGATAAAACCGCGTGATATCCTCAGAGACCCCGTCACATTGGAATTCCTCGGCCTACAGTCGCGAGATGTATTCACAGAAACAAAGCTGGAAACCGCCATTCTGAACCACCTTCAGCAGTTCCTGCTTGAAATGGGCTGCGGATTCTGCTTCGAAGCCCGACAGAAGCGCATACTTATAGACCAGGACTATTTCAAGGCCGACCTGATCTTCTACCACCGCATTTTGAAATGCCATGTCATCGTGGACTTGAAGATTGACCGTTTCCGCCATGAATACGCCTCACAGCTGAATCTTTACCTGAATTATTACAGGCACGAGGTCATGCAGAATGATGACAATCCTCCTATAGGATTGCTCCTCTGTACTGACTATGGCGAGACCACTGTCCGCTATGCTACGGAAGGACTGTCTGATAATCTCTTCGTCAGCAAATACCGGCTTCAACTGCCGACGGAGGACGAAATCCGTGACTATCTCATGAAGAACATTTCTTCTGACGATTACAATGAATACTCAAAAGAAAACAACTTATGACATACGATATGAACCACAACGACATGAAACGAAATAACGTAACGACGATGACAAGAAAAAAACGACTGCTCCTCTTACTCCTGATGATGACCATGGGAGCCACGGGGGCGTGGAGCCAGGACCTGTCGGGAGTGTATTACATAGGTACCAGAGACTATGTTACACCCCTTCCTTCTCCTAACACCAACTACTATTTGTGTCCTACGGAGAATTGGATATACTTTGATAACAGTGCCCAATATGGTTATGTTACCACCGACAATGGGAGGCCATTTATGACTTCCTATCAATGCCGTAATACTACAGCACACCCTGATTATGATTCAGACAAAGCAGTATGGGTTATTGAGAAGCAAAAGACAGAAAATACAACGGACTATTATTCCATCAAACATGCTATTGATGGCAGGTATCTGACCTATAATACGAATCTAAAGAATATTAAGAATGGCAGTAATAACAATCGTCTGCGATTACATCTTGAGGCGAGTAGTTCACCGAAGGACAATAATAACATGTTGTTTTCCTTTACGATACCGGACGGAAAGAGCTATCACGTCATCACTCCTAAGCCAGCTGCGAACTATTACTTATGCCTGACAGAAGGCAATGTTGACGAGCTCCAAGGTTCCGCTACTTCACCAACAGGCAGGAAAAAGGAAGATGGTCCGAGCGGTTATGAAAAATCAATCTATGGTACTTTGGGAATATACACCGACCCCAATGATGTTAGCTCGCCAATGTACCTTGAAGAGGTTGCTGTATATCCCCCTGTTGTCACTCTCAATGCCGATGGAACGGTATCTATTTCATCAGCAGAAGGTACTACCATCTACTATACTACCGATGGAAACACAAAGCCGACTTCATCAAGTACCCCTTATTCAGATCCTATCACCATTACTGATGCGATGGGCAGTCCCATTAAAGCCGTAGCCATCAATGGCAGTGGTGAGTCGTCAATGGTTGTCACCATCCCCTTGGCTTCCTATACCTATAAGATTGTAAATAAATCGAACGAGGTGGCCATCGCCCATACTGTGAAGCAGGTGGTGGGCAAGCCGCTAACCAATGATTACACCAGCATCCCCGCTGACATTCGCAGCTCGTATATCAGTGGCGAGGAAGTGGAGTTCCGTTCTTTCAGCGGCGACTATGCTGTAGGTGCCACTGTCACTCAGGAAACCCTTGACCAAGCGGACGCGATTACCGAGACGCCGTCGGACAACACCAACATCTATGTCACCTATACAACGAACCATCTTGACAGCAAGTTCCTGCATCTTCGAGGTGCTCGCCCGCTAAATCTCAAGTACGAGGTAAGCACAGGCACCTATAATTTCCTCTATGTTAACGAAGGTGCCGTTGGTTATGACACATCAAGCTCCGCAACTATTACAACTACCACTCACCTATGGTATATCAACAGCAGCATCTCTACGGGCGACCCCTACGACGTAAACGTACAAGATGCAAGCAAGACGAATTTCCTGTCTTACTCATCATCGGCTACACCCGTGTTTTCGTTAGTCGCTGGCACTGAAACCTATTTCATATCTGCCAACGGCATTGCTGTTGATACAGACACCGACGGAGAGCCTGACTATCAGGATATCACACTGAAACACATAACGAGCGGGGAAACCTTTACGGTTAGGGTGAATACGGTTCAGATTCCCACCAGTTACCATCTTATCGACAAAAAGGGCATAGAGCTCTTTGCCCCTGGCAAGCAAAGTACCTCGGCAGACTTAGCTGTGCCCAGTGATTGGTATAGTCCCTTGGTATCGAAGTATCATTTCTGGAAAGAAACTGATTTCACAGATGAGAATGGTGTTTACAAACTACGTGACCCAGATCCCGAAACAGGTTATGAACCTAAGGAAATCACGGCGATGGGTGATATCACCTCTGGCGAACAGATATACATCACTTACGATGTCAGCAATGCTATTGACCTTGATGGCCGTAACAGTCTCAACATAGAGAATAAGGAAAACAAAACCTACATGTTGAAATTCCTGAATGGCGTTGATTTTTATCAGGAAAATACCGATAAGGTGACATCCGACAAGAAGCGTAAAGCCATCTATCCTTACAGTAATGGCGATGGTGCCCTGTATGTTTACGGAACTGACAAATGGCAATCCGATCTGGCCAGTGGCGCCAGTACCCGCACACGATGGCTATGGTATATTGAGCCGGCCAACGACCCCGCGAGTGCTGACGAACTCGACCCCTACCATGTGAGGATTTCGTCGTACCAGCCGCAGACGAATTTTAAGTACACTGTGACAGAAGATGGAAAAGAAGTGGAAAAGACACGCAACTTCCACTCCTATCTGCGCACCTACCAACCCGATGACTATAACGAAATAGTGACGGGTGTCACCAACGACAACCCAGCCACGATAGGAATAGATGCAACCAAAGAATACTTTACCGACCGGCCTGAAAGCAAACCTGCTATTGACGTCCTTCCAGACGGCACGGAGTACATGATTCTGGGCACGGGGAGCCGTCTGAAACTGGTGACAGTAAAACCCGTGGCCTTAGACAGTGACCATGACGGCATCACCGAGAGCAATGAGCGCCGCACTGTCAACAGTTTTGAGCAATACTGGAAGAATAACCCCACTGTACAGGAAAAGTTGACAACCAAAGTGACAACAGTGGGCCGTAACGTCACGCTGTCATCTACTCAGAAGTCAGAGTTAGAGGCAATAGATGCCATCATACCTTGGCATGTTTACGTGGTATGGGCTAACTCTCAACCGTGGGTAAACAACGACGACGCTGCTAATGGAAAGCCAGCGACCACAGGTAAGAAGTTCAAGGAGGAGGAGCACTGTTTCCAGACCATCGAGATGGGCGAGGAGTTCACCTTTGATGAGACAACACTAACCCCCTTGCTGATTCTGCTTGACCAACATGGCTGGGAGACTGTACGTCTGCCCTTGCCGAGCAGTGCTGACGATGCCACCCGCTATGCCGCCATCAGGAAATACAGCAGTCCGATGGTGAGCAACTATTACTACTGGAAGAGCGATGGCAAAGTGCCAGGCTATCACAAATACAAGCCTACCGATCCCGTCCTTAATTCCGATGTCTCTACAGGTGGTAATTCTGAGAAATATTCCACTCCGAAATTAGGTGCATCAGGCACTTTACCCCAGATAAAGGATGCAAAAGGCAATCTCTGCGACTTGTATGTCACATACGATGTGAAGCCTGAGTATGCCAACACATACGCCGGTGCAGCCTCCAAGGATGAAACGCAGGCGTCAGCATTCCTGGTGAAGCAGGGAGGCCACTATGCCAAGATTACCGATAGCAACACATTAGTCTCAACCAGTAGTGCGGAAGAGGCAAGCTTAAGCATAGAGAACGCGCCTGCCAATATGCGGTGGTATCTGAGACCCAATTTCGACATTGATGCTGAAATGGGTTATACCTATGAAGGTGCTCATGAAGAGAATACTAAAGAGGAGACAGAGGCGGATTACGTTACCGAGGGCAAAAACGGCTTTGACCCCTACAATCTGCAGATTCAGAGTGCCAAGCCAGGAGCCAACCGTTTCTTTACGACCAATTCCACTGGCTCGGCACTCGCGAATGGCAAATGGGAAGGTACGTATGCTTCGTCAAGCGCTGTTTCATTGCAAACCGAAAAGCGCTACCAGATTTCGGCCGAAGGCCAAGACCATGTCACGGTGCACATCACCAATGCTACGTTTATGGTGGTGGACGACGGCAATGGCAACATGCGCCTCATGCCCCGTTTCGACAACACGAAGGTGGTCACCTCCTTCACTGGTCTGTCCACGCAGCTTGCTGCCGCTGACGAAGATGATGACGGCACTGGTACGCAGTCGTTCTCGATTACGATGGTGCCCACAACCGTTTCCAAGGCGAGCGACATCAAGTGTATGGGTGGTCATTACTTGTTGAGTGATAACTTCACTATCGATACCTCCGTTGGTACCTCTACAGCCCCCTTCAAGGGTATCATCGACGGGCAGCTTCATACCATCAGCGGCACAGGCAATAATGCACTCAATTATACGCTGGTGGCCTACGCCGAGGATGCCGTCATCAAGAACGTCATCGTCGATAATGTAAGCATCAGTGGTGGCACCAACGTGGGAGCCATCTGTAACGAGGCCAAAGGACAGACCCGCATCTACAACTGTGGTGTGCTGGCCACTGGCAGCACAGTGGAAAAAGACGCGCAAGGTTATGACCAAATCACTACTTGCAGCAGTACCATCAGTGGTAGCAATTATGTGGGCGGTATCGTAGGTCTGCTCGACGACGATTCACGCGTCATCAACTGTTTCAGCTATGCCAATATCACCGATGGCGCAGAGGTGGGAGGTATCGTAGGACATAACGACCACGCATCGACGGCCAACAACAACATACATACCATGGTGATGAACTGCATGTTTTATGGCGACATCAAAGGCGGCACCAGCAAAGCTCCTATCTATAACGGAAGTATTATCACCAATGTTGACAACAACGGTATGAGCAACTTCAACTTTTTCCGTGCCGAAGCGACATTTGCCACTAAACAACAGTTTAATAAGTCCAACTGTGCCTTGATGGCTGAGACACGCTTCTTGCAGCGCTTCGAGTTCTTCCGCAACCTGCTTAACAGCAACCGTGAGCTGGCGGCATGGTGGGCCACGGGCGACATCAAGAACAAGGATCAGATGATGAAGTGGGAATTAGAGCCGGCGCAGATAGGCACCTCCACACCTTATCCTATTCTGAAGCCTGTCTATGATGATAACAACAACGTCATCAAACATCCATCGGTGGTGAACATTGATGCAGCCAATGCTGAAGAGGGAAAACCCCGCAATAAGGGTGGGAAGTTAGGCGAGTTGGAAGTAACCATTGAGATGGGCAGCGGTGGTGCTCAGTTTGAAGCCCCGACAGGTGCTGCCATCACGAGATCCAGCCTCACCCTAAACATCACCGATAAAGACCCCGACCATTTCAACTTCAATTATGGAAAGGTGCAGCTGCCCTACTATAATGAAGTGGGTTCCAAGAACTGTAATGACAACCGCGTGGTGACAGGCTGGAAGATTACCAGCATCACAGATGGTACGGCAGGTAGCTTTACTCGTGGCGATGATGCAACAGTTAATGCCAATGGTGAGATTACCGCTGCTCCCTATAACTTTGCCGACCGCAACTGCACCAATAAGGATCTCTACTCCGTCAGTGCCCGCATCTTCAACCAAGGAGCCTACTGGGATGTGCCCGAAGGTGTGACTGCCATCACCATCCAGCCCTACTGGGCCAAGGCAGCCTATCTTTCAGATGCCTATCCTGATGTGGTATATAATCAGGCAATGACAACAGCTTATGGTGTTGCTAATGTTGGTGGCGGACAGCGCTACACGAACGGCAACGATTATAGTATCAATGATGATGACCAGAAAGTTTACACTACGATGGCCAATGCCGTATCAGCATTGAATCCCAACACCAGCCACACAGTCTATGACTATGCCGTGGTGTTGGTGGGCAATTACCACGATTATTATTCTAAAGATAAAACCATTGGTGGTGACAAACCTTATACTATTACCTCTATCGACCTTGATAGCGACAATGAACCTGACTACACCTACAGATTGCGCTTTGACGGTCGTTGCGTAACCCATCCTGTCAGAGTAGACTTCCTGACCATTCTCGGTCTCGGTATGGCGCAGAAATCCACTGGTGCTAAAGGCTCTTACAATTTTGGTATCATGATTCCATTGGGTTGGTTTGAGTCCACCAACACCTCGCTTTTCCGATTCACTCAGTTCGAGTACGAAAACGGCAGCCATCCTACGACCGCTCCGCTCATCCTACAAGGTGGCGTCATGGAGCAATGGGTGAGCAATAACCAGAAGGGCACATCCAATAAAATACCATATATCCATGTTGGAGGCAACGTATGGTTCAAGGAATTTCATACGGGGTGTCACCAGGACAAACAAATTGCAACCAAACACTCACCAATTTCTGTGACTGGTGGTGATTACGACGAATTCTATCTTACGGGTCTCTATCGTGGCGACATAGCTAACAAAGAAGACAACGCCGAGTGCTACATTAACGGTGGTCGCTTTGGCATCGTATGCGGTGCCGCCATGGAGGGTATCGGAAAAGCTAACGGTGCCAATAATACAGGTAATATTGTATGGCAGATACAGAATGCCGATATCAAAGAGTTCTACGCTGGTGGTCTTAATGCTGCCAAACCTGTGACAGGCAACATCATCACTACCATCACTGATAGCCATGTCGGTATCTTCTGTGGTGGTCCGAAGTTCGGAGATATGTCAACAGGCAAAACCGTCACTACCACGGCTACTGGTTGTACTTTTGGAACCTACTTCGGTGCGGGCTATGGTGGAAACTCTTATAGCCGCGAGGCTCCAACTAACCAGAATAACAAGATAAACATTAATTGGAATACTTGGATAAAACAAAACTACAAACAGGAATACAAAGCTGATTATGGTGGTGTCTCCACCCAGTTCGATTATCAGTTCCTTCCCATGTCCAGTAATGTCGACAATGTGTGCCGTATCTTTATTGAGTATGTGAAGTTCTCATTGGCCACCTGTCATACCGTCACGTCTTCGCTGACAGGCTGTACCGTAACGGGCAATTTCTATGGCGGTGGCAGTCTGGGTAAAGTGGACGGTACCGTCACTTCAACCCTTAACAACTGTACCTTGCAGGGCAATGCCTTCGGTGCTGGTTACTCTGCCTCACTGCCTACCGTGGAGGTAGATGATATAAATGGCTTCCCGGCACCGCGAACAGAGACAGAACCTTACTATTACGAAGACTTCGGTACCTACCGAACAGGCGTGAAAGGTCCTACTACCACTTATACATGGGAACATGCTAGCACCGTCAACAGCACGCAAACGGCTATTGATAAGACCAGCCATATCCTCTATACCACCGAGAACCTCGATGAGCTCGGTACTGTAGCCCACGCTTCGCTCACTCTTTTGGGTACCACGTCCGTTGCGGGTAATGTATATGGTGGTGGCGATGAGTCGGCTGTTGGCAACGACGGCACCGTAGTCACTATTCAGGGTACCACCACGGTTGCTCACGATGTCTTTGGCGGCGGCAACAAAGGTGAGGTCAGCGGCAGCACACAGGTTATCGATGAGGCAACGACGCCGGCAGGGGGCAATGCTGGAAGTGTCATCAGCGGTAGCATCTATGGTGGCGGTAATGAGGCCAGTGTTGGTGTCAATACGGAAGTCCTGATCAAATCGGGCGAGGTGTCCACCGACGTCTATGGCGGCGGTAAAGGTTCTGAGACAGTCGTGAGCGGTACCGTAACCGTGAACATCGGCGAGAAGGCCGAGGGAGCTTTGAGTGGTTCTGGCCGCGTAGACGGAGCTGTCTATGGCGGCAGTGCCCTCGGTACGGTGAATGTCGCAACAGTCAACATCTATGGTGGTTCCGTCGGGAACGTCTTTGGCGGTGGTCTGGGACAGGTGGAAGTAGCAGAACCTGCTACACCTGGCATTGCTGCCCAGAACCTTGAGGATGCAACGGTCAACGTGGAAGGCGGAACCGTGAGCAATGCCGTCTATGGCGGCAGCAATGCCAATGGAGTGCTGAAGAAGAACACCACGGTGACCATTATCGGTGGTACGGTGGGCACGGCCCCGGCATCAAGCAGTGACCCTGTCGGCAATGCGGTCTTCGGCGGCGGTTATGGTGAGCCCACCCTCGTTGAAGGTAACGTTGAGGTTTACATAGGCACCAAGTCAGACGCCGAGCCTCCTGTCTACACAGGTAATGCCATCATCAACGGTAATGTCTATGGCGGCGGTGCATTTGGTAGCGTGAATGCGAGCAAGCCCGAAAGTACACTGGTCTTTGATGCCACGAAGAAAACAGAGGTTAACCTATATCAAGGAACTATCAATGGTAATGTCTTTGGTGGTGGTCTGGGACAAAAGGCTGCGGCGGCAGATGGTGACACACCAGCTAAACCTGCTATCGAGGCATTTGTAGGCGGCGACGTGACGGTGACGTTAGACGGCGCAAAGCTGGCGTACAACGTCACAGGTACGGGTGGAAACCGTACACCTCTGACAGGACAAATTTTTGGCGCCAACAACCTCAACGGCACGCCGAAGGGACATGTGAAGGTGCACGTGATGCGAACGGTGGACAGTGAAAAGCCCACTAATGCTGCTTCAAGGTCTGCTAACGGCTACGACGTGTATGCCGTCTATGGCGGCGGTAACCAGGCGGACTATGTGCCTACGGATGCCTTGTTGACAATAGACACTTCAGACCCCGCATACGACCCAGAAAACCCTGCCAAGGTGAAGGCAGCCTGTGCCGAGGTAATCATTGACGGCTGTAATGAGACCTTGATAGAATATGTATATGGCGGTGGTAATGCTGCCGCCGTGCCTGCCACATCTGTAACCATCTATGGGACGTATTACATCAACCAACTGTTTGGTGGCGGCAATGGTATGAGCACTAGCACCTTCAACAATCCCGGTGCCGATGTGGGCGTCTATAAAGTTAACGGTGTGGATACTAACTATGGTACCGGCGTGGCTTTCACCGAACTGGTTGGCGGTCAGATCCATGAGGTCTATGGCGGCAGTAACACCAAGGGTAATGTGCGTGGAGGTACTACGGTGAAGAGGGAAAGAACGAACAGCTGTCCGCTGAAGATAGACCAGATCTATGGTGCAGGACAGGTGGCTCCCATGGATGGTAGCGTGAACATCATCCTGGAGTGTATGCCTGAAGAATTTGTAGAAGCTGTGTATGGCGGCGCCAAGAACGCCACCGTCGACGGCAGTGTCACCCTGACCGTGACGAGCGGTAAGTTCGGGCGTGTGTTCGGCGGTAACAACGAGGGAGGTAGCATCAACGGCTCTATCACCGTGAACGTCTATGAGGACGGTTGCCGCCCCCTGATTATCGGTGAACTGTATGGTGGTGGATACGAAGCTCCCTATTCTATTTGGGGATGTAGCTTTGTTGACACTAATAGCGATGGAGTGGCTGATGCCTGGAAGCCTAACGAACCAGGTTCATCAGCACAACCCAATGTGGCAGAAGACGCTGATGCCATCAGGGTCAATGTGTACTCATGCACCTCCGTCGGAAAGGTGTTTGGTGGCGGCTATGGTTCAACGGCTCAGGTCGTTGGCAACACGCATGTCTGGGTTAACACCATGAAAGGAATCGTTGATACAGATGATAATGGAGTTGGAGAGCTACAGCCAACGATTGGAAAGATTGGCCAGGTCTTTGGCGGTGGCAATGCTGCGCCTGTAAAGGGTAACACTACGATAGATATTGGCACGGCAACGGTCAACAAGAAATATGGCACGAACGAGAATGCCGAATATATTGGTGTCAACATCACGAGTGGCAACGACTATCTGGATCCGGAAGAGAATAAGAGCAAAACTATCACAGCCGGTGTCTACGGCGGTGGTCTTTCTGCCGATGTCGATGGCAACACAACGTTGAATATTGGCACAGCAGATCAGGACGAAATCAATATCGGTGGTGACATCTTCGGTGGAGGATATGGTGAGACGACCACAGTCACTGGCAACGTGACAGTGAACATCGGTGCTGATACAGGTACGGGCTCGGCTCACAACTACGTAGGCTATGCCATTATCACTGGCGATGTGTATGGTGGCAGTGCCAAGGGTAAGGTCAATGCCACAAAAGACGACGATTGGGATGACGAACATCTTGATAAAGTAAGTGCAACAACTGGCAATAAGATGACTGTTGTCAACTTCTACGGCGGCACAATCCAAGATACAGACCCTAGTACAGATAAAGGGAATATCTATGGTGGTGGACTGGGTGAAGCAACGCATGCTGCCGATGTCTATGGTCCCGTGACCGTGAACGTCTATGGCGGTCATGTCAACAATGTGTTTGGCTGTAATAATGTGCTTGGCTCTCCCAAAAGCACGGCAACCGTCAACATCAACGGTACGCCGACACCGACACCAACACTGGAAAATCCTGCTAACTATATCATCGAGAATGTCTACGGTGGCGGTAACCAGGCAGCCTATAACGGCACCGGCGGCGTCAGCGTGGTGATGGCAGGCGGCTACGTCAACAATGTGTTCGGTGGCGGCTTGGGTGCAACGGCTATTGTTAACGAAACCACAAATGTCACCCTCAATGGCGGAACGGTCACCAACGACGTATATGGTGGCGGCAGCCTGGCCGATGTGACAGGTGCAGTCAACGTGACCCTCAACGGCGGAACCGTTGCGAGAGACGTCTATGGAGGCGGTGCATTGGCACAGACGAACACGCAGTATCTTGCTGGCGATGCCACAAAGGAGAACTATATTACACAAGTCACCCTGGCTGGTGCTACCGTCACGGGCAATGTCTATGGCGGCGGTCTGGGACAACTGGCGGCATCAGCCGTAGGTACTGAAGGCGAGGAGGGATACATCCCTGCCAAGACAGCTGTTGCAGCCAACGTGATCGGTCCTGTCACGGTTTCAGTGATAGACGGTACGGCTACCAATGTCTTCGGCTGTAACAACGTCAATGGTATGCCTGAGAGCACGGTAAATGTGCTCGTCGGAACGAAGACAGGTGACTCTGCCCCATTCACATACGGCGGCACGGGTACTGTCTCTAACAGCGTATATGGTGGAGGCAACATGGCTGCTTATACCGGAAGTCCCACCGTGAGACTATACGGCGGTATGGTGAGCAACAATGTCTATGGCGGTGGTCTCGGTTCAACGGCTGTCACGGGTGGCACTTCTGTCATCGTGGAAGGCGGCACGGTAGGCCATGATGTTTATGGCGGCGGCAGCGAGGCCAATGTAACGGGTGACGTGAGCGTCAGCATAGAAGGCGGTACCGTTATTCACGATGTCTATGGCGGCGGTGCCCTGGCTCACACGAATACAGGGAACTGGAATACTTCTGCTAACACCTGGAGTGATACAAGCAAAGATACCTATTATGCCGAAGTCAAGCACCTCAAGAAAGGCGAATCGTCTGTTGATGGATTCTATACTAGAACAGGAACTGAAGGAGCATACACATATACTGCAGCCTCTGGAACAGCAGCAGAAAACACCTCTTATTATAAAAAACTTGAGAATTTCTTGAATGTTGCGGCCAACGGCACAGAATACAAGACCACTGTTTCACTGACTGGCGGCACCATTGGTAATGCCTACGGCGGTGGTCTGGGGCGTTTGGCAGTGACTGCTATTGCTGCAGAGTATGCTGCACTTGCAGATGGTACAACGCTAACATCAGGTAAGACCTATTATACTTCAGATTCAGGTGGTGGTGAATTTGTGTCCGATGGTTCTGAAGTTGCTGATGGATCCAATTACTATGAATTAACAAGACCTGCGTCAGATGCAGTATCAGCCGTTGAAGCCATGGTGTATGGCGATGTATCCGTCACCGTAGATGGCACGAAATTCACGAAAGAGACAGAGCGTGTCGATGGTAAAACCATTTCCACAACCGGACGTGTGTTTGGCTGTAACAATTTGAATGGCACCCCGAAGGGTAGCGTGAAAGTGTGGGTGAAGCAAACCAAACGTCTTGATGGCAGTGCCACCCATGTGAAGAACCAGTTTGAGGTTCAGGGTGTCTATGGTGGTGGCAATATGTCTCATTATGTACCACAAACCTATGATGTTGAAACGGAATTTGGTCAAAGGACACAGGTTCTTATCCAAGATTGTGGTACTACCAGCATAGAACGAGTTTATGGAGGCGGAAATGCTTCCGATGTACCTTTTACCGATGTCGTCATTGAAGGGTCATTCCAAATTGGTTATGTGTTTGGTGGCGGTAATGGTGGTGATAAAATCAACAAAGGAGCTGGCTGGGAAGAAAATCCTGGTGCTAACGTAACTCATTATACTAATGTGCTGCTGATAGGCGGAACCATTGGTGATGCTTTTGGCGGAAGCGATTCCAAAGGTAGTGTCGGAAGTACTAACTTGGTACAGTCGTCAGGAACTTGTCCATTGGTCATCAACAATGTATATGGTGCCAGTAAAGAGGCTGATTCCAATGGCGATGTTGTTCTCCATTTGCAAGGGTGTGGAAGCTCCGAAATTGATAAAGTCTTTGGCGGTTCCTATAATGCCAATGTCCGCGGCAGTGTAACCATCAACATCACCAGTGGCATCTATACCTCTGTGTATGGCGGTAATGACCGTAAAGGAAGTATTGGAGGCAATGTCACCATCAATGTGGAAGAGGTTGATGACTGTAACCCCATTATTATCCAGAATCTATTTGGAGGTGGTAGCCAGGCAGACTATCCTGGTACAGATGCCAAGGCATATATAGGTCCTAACCCTATACCTGATGGAGCAAATCCTACAGATTATCCTGATTATTATGAGAATTTCTCAAGTGGAAATATTACTCTCAACATCAAGGCTGCTACCCGCATAGACAAAGTCTTTGGCGGTTGTGATAATGCCCAGGTAACCGGTAATACGATTGTTAATATTAATATGGTGAAAGGTAGCAGGGCGAATACGTCGTTCACACTTCCCGCCTCATATACCGGTGAGACTATTCCCAATATAAAAGATGGGAAAATTGATGATGCAATAGGAACCATCG
>Ga0310696_10001199_pt1 | contig 38060 bp, 33 predicted proteins | sample AusTroGonzalo_MG_4_FD_203885 | JGI IMG/M metagenome (GOLD analysis project Ga0310696, IMG submission 203885) | Bovine rumen microbial communities from tropical cattle in Woodstock, Queensland, Australia - Gonzalo_02 (v2) (version 2) | ecosystem: Host-associated > Mammals > Digestive system >... | reverse complement strand
GAAGGGCGAATGCCTGATCCGCAGGGGAGAGACCATCACTGCGGATTTTCTCAGCATGAACAATGCGGAGGGGGAGAAGATAAACCGGGAGTCTCCGAGGGACGTCAGGATGGGCGCCCTCAAGCGGGCGGGGTGGAGCTTCTTCGTCATGCTGGGCGGGGTGGTGTTCATCTGCTTCTTTTCCAAAGATATCCGCCGGGACAATTTGCGGATACTCCTCGCCGGACTGACGGTATCGCTGGCGCTGGCGATAAATTACTGGGCGATCAAGATATTCCAGTATCTGCTGCGCGACGTCGATGCTCTGGATTCCCGGCTGATGATGGCGGCGGTGCCGGTGGCGTTCTGCGCGGTGGTGCTGTCGGTGGTGCTGGATCTGCGCTCCGCGATCTGCGCGGGCGGGGTCGTCGTGGTCGTATCCTCCATGATGATCGTCCCGCACGGCCCGCTGGAACTGGTGTTGCGCTGGATGGTGATAAGTTCGGCGGCGGCGCTGCTGGTGCACAAGGTCGGCAACTACCGTTCCTTCTTCGTCCGGACGCTGCTGGTGGTGCTGGTGCTGACCTTTGCGCTGAATTTGGATGTGGTCTTTGCGTCGGGCGGCTCAAAGGGTTTATGGGCGGTCTTTTTCACGATCCTCGCCAACGCCGCCCTCTGCGCGATGCTTTCGCTGATGATGGTATTTGTGCTGGAACTGGTCTTCAACCTGAGCACCGATATGGCGCTGATGGTTTTGTGCGACTACAACCATCCGGTGCTGAAACGCCTCCATCGCGAGGCTTCCGGCACCATGGCGCACTGCATGGCGGTTTCGACCCTCGCCGAGGATGCGGCGCGGGCGATCGGCGCCAATCCGGTGCGGGCCAAGGCGGGGGCGCTTTACCACGACATCGGCAAGCTCTCCAATCCAGAATACTTCACCGAGAACAATGCGAGCAGTTCGCTTCTTCATGACCGCCTCACTCCGTTGGGGAGCACCGACATCATCCGCGATCACGTCACCGACGGGGTCGAAATGGCGCGCAAATACCGGCTCTGCCGTTTCATCCGGGGAGTCATCGCCACCCACCACGGCGACGATCTGGTTCGCTTCTTTTACAACAAGGCGCTGGAGGAAAGCAAAAGGACCGGCGTTCCGGTGGACGAGTCGGATTTCCGCTACCGCGGCAATCCGCCGCGGAGCAAGGAGGAGGGGATAATCAGTCTCGCCGACGCCTGCGAAGCCGCCAGCCGTTCGCTCAAGGGCCCGACGGAAGAGAGCATCGGCGCGCTGGTCGCCAAAATCATCCAGGATCGTTTCCGCGACGGTATGCTGCGTCGGAGCAACCTTTCCGCCGCCGAGTTGGAAACACTGCGAAAAAGTTTCGTTTCCACGCTGTCGAGCATGATGCACAGCCGGATCGCCTACCCGGACAGCACCGGCGGAAAGGATAAGAAATGATGACGGCGCTGTTCCGTTCGTGGCGCAATCCGCGTCACCCGGCGCCGGGCCGGAGGGCCCTCGCGGAGTTCGCCTGCGCGGCGGCGCGTCTGGCGCGCCTGCCGGAGCGGGCGGAGTGGGCGCTGGATGTCACTTTCACCAACGATCGGAATATGAAAAAATACAACGCCGAACTGGTGGGGCATTCGGGGAGCACCGACGTCATCACCTTCGCCTATCTGGAAGACCCGGAGGAGTTTTTCCCCGGCGAGGTCGGCGTCGAATTGATAATCAACCCCGACGCGGCGGCGCGCGAAGGCGAAAAGCGCGGCACCGGCTATTCGCGCGAACTGGCGCTGTATCTGGTGCACGGTCTTCTGCACGCGGCGGGCGAGGACGATCTGGAACCCGTCGCGCGGCGGCGCATGCGGCGGCGGGAACGCGAAGTGATGGCCGCATTGGAGAAAAAATTCGACTTCGCCGAGGTTTTCCCGGAACTGCGGCGGGCATTTTAGTCAGGGAGATTCTGTTATGAGCAAGACTACGGTCAGCGCTTTCGCCAAACGGCGCGAAGCGGGTGAAAAAATCGTGATGATAACCGTCGGGTCAGCGGCGGAGTCGGCGGCGGCCGCCGCAGCGGGGATAGACATCCTCCTTGTCGGCGACTCGCTGGGCAATACGATGCTGGGATTCGACAACACGATCCCGGTGACGATGGAAATGATGCTCCACCACACGGCGGCGGTACGGCGCGGCGCGCCGGAGGCGTTCGTGATCTTCGACATGCCGTTCATGAGTTACCAGACCGGCGTCGCCGACGCGGTCCGCAACGCCGGACGCGCGCTTCAGGAATCGGGCGCCGACGCGGTCAAGCTCGAAGGCGGCGCCGATCCGGAGCTGATCCGCAAGCTGGTCGATTCCGGGATCCCGGTGCTGGGTCATCTGGGGCTTCTGCCGCAGCGCATCCAGACCATCGGCGGGTATCGGATCGTCGGCCGGGACGAGGAGGCGGCAGAGGCGCTGATCGCCGAAGCGCGCGGCATCGAAGCGGCGGGGGCTTTCGCCGTGGTGCTCGAGTGCGTCCCGGGCGAGCTCGGCCGCCGGGTCACCGAAGTTCTGCACATCCCGACCATCGGCATCGGCTCCGGGGCCGACTGCTCGGGTCAGGTGCAGGTGCTTTACGACACGCTGGGAATAAGCGCGCGCACGCCGAAGCACGCCAAACGCTTCGCCGAGCTGGGCGAAGCGATGCGCGGCGCGCTCGCCGCCTATGCCGCCGAGGTCAGAAGCGGCACGTTCCCGGCGCCGGAGAATACGTTCAAGTGATCTTCGATGTGTTTCATAAATCGCTCGCTCCGGTGCTGATGCTTGGTCTTTTGGCCGCCGGATGCGCTACGATGGATGCTCCGGAGGAGCGCGCCGATCTGGATTCCGCGTGCCGCTCCGCCGTGGAGCTGCGGCTCGCACCGCGCACCTTCGAGATACTTTCCGCCGCGGCGGGGCGGGTGGTCGGTTACGAACGCCAGCTGACGCGTCTGAAGTCGGCGGAAAACGGGGACTTCGGGCGTTTCGGCGCCGCCGACGATCCGCGTTTCGTTTGGGCGCACGAGGCGGAGTGCTGCCTGCGCCTGATGCAGGCGGCGGAGGAAGATCCCCCCGCCGATCCGGAGCCGCTCGTGAAGGCGGCCGCCAAGCTGCTTCTGGTATTCGAACAGCATGTCGGCTGGGCGCGCTTCGCCGCCTGCCGGGAGCTGCCGCGCGGCAACGCGGATCTGGAAGCGGCGCTGTTGACGCTGCGCCTCGCCACCGGTTGGCCGGATGAACGCATATACGGCTTCGACTTTTCTTCTTTGCCGGAGCCGGGAAAGGAACCGCGTTTCGTCTTTCCGGAACGGAGCGTGAAACAGTGCGGCGCCGATCTGGTGCGCGTCACGACCGAGTTGCTGGCTTTGGGGATGAGGTCCCCCATGCCGGAAAAGGCGGTGCTCGTAAATGCGGCGGAACGGGTGCGTTCGGCGCGTATCGCTCTGGCGGGGTGTTATCTGCGGGGGGCGCTCCGGGAGCTCAAGAAGGAGCGCAGCGCCGCTTCGCTCGCCGCCTGGCGGATCGCCCGGGCGCGTTACGAACTGGAAAAGGCGTTCCCCGGCTGGTGAAACGCCGCAGGCGGGAATAATTATGGGCAATATTCGGTAAAAACGATATTAATACGGGATGTGAAGGATGACGAGAGAAGCGATTTTTCTGATCCGCACCGCGGATCGCAAGGGACTTCTGGCCCGGATAACCGGGTTTTTCTACGAGCGCCAGCTGAACGTGCTGGAGTGCCGGCAGTATTCGGATATGATCGACAACACCTACTTCATGCGGGTCGCGGTCGAGCTGGGCGAAAGCACCACCAAGCGCGAGCTTGAGAAGGAGTTTTCCGTTCTGGCCGGGGAATTGGAACTCGAGTACTCCGTCGGCTACAACGACGACGAGCGCAACGTCGCCGTGCTGGTCACGCGCGAATCGCACTGCCTTTACGACTTGTTGATGCACTCCGAGGAAGGCACTCTCGGCGGCAAGGTCGTGATCGTCATCGGCAACCACCCGGAACTCGAGACCGTCGCGGCGCGCTTCAACAAGCCGTACTTCTGCCTGCCGGTCGAAAAGGGCAAAGAGCGCGAGCAGGAGGCCAAGGTGCTCGAACTGCTCAAGCTTCACCGCATCGACCTCGTGGTGCTGGCGCGCTACATGCGGATACTTTCCGAGGAGTTCATCTCGCATTATCCCAACCGCATCATCAACATCCACCACGCGTTTCTGCCCGCGTTCCAGGGCGGCAACCCCTACCGGCGGGCGTGGGAGCGCGGCGTGAAGATGATCGGCGCCACCGCGCACTACGCGACTGGCGACCTCGACGAGGGGCCGATCATCGAGCAGGACGTCGAACGCATCACCCATGAGGACGATCCCGACGATCTGCGCGATCTCGGGAGAGACATCGAGCGTCGGGTGCTGACCCGTGCGGTGCGCTGTCACCTGGAACGGCGGATCATCATCTCCGGCCGCCGGACGGTGGTATTCGGAAAATGAAGGAAGCGCGGCGGCTCTGCCTGAAACTCGCCGTAGCTCTGGCGGCGTTCACGGCGTTTCTGCTGCCGCTCAAATTCGGCGGCATCTCCGGTCTCGCGGAGGTCCCCGGCACTTTCCCGTCGGATATTTTTGAGTGGCTGATCTTCAGCTCGTATCCGACCGAGTTCTTCACCATCCTCTGCGGCGCGCTGCTCGTGCTGACGCTTCTGGGAGGAGCGGTGCGGCCGCCGTCTTCGCGCGAACTCCGGCTGATGCTGTGGCTGTGGGGGGCGGCTCTGCCGCTCGCGGTACTGCCCGGATTCGTCAACACCATGGTGCGCGATTATGCGTATATCCAGCTCGCGCACTGGCTGGGCATCGGCGCGTGGTGCTGGGCGACGGCACTGCTGATCGCGGACGACCCCCGGCGGAAAAGGTGGCTCGTCGGTGCGCTGCTGCTGGGGACGTGCCTTTCGGTATTTTCCGGCTGGCGGCTTTACTTCTGGGGCTTCGAGGAAACGCGGCGCTTCTATGCCGAAAAGGTCGCCTCGGGGGCGATCAGGATGGATGAACAGCTGCAGATCAAGCTCGACGACGACCGGGTCTACGCGACCTTTACCTCGTGCAACAACTTCGCGGGTTTTCTGATCCTCGTCGGGGCGGTGCTGACCGTGACGGCAGTGAAGCTGGGCGGGCGGATCGAACCGCGCAAGTTGTCGCGGTGGTTTCTGGGCGCAACGGCCGCGGTGCTGACCCTCGGGCTCCTGCCGCTCACCCGCAGCCGGGGCGCGCTGCTTTGTGCTCTTCTCGCCGCGCTGGGGGCGTTTTTGTGTTCCCGCCTGCCGCGCGCGGCGAAGATCGCGGCGCTGGCGCTCGCGGTCGCGGCGGGGATCGGCGGGGCGTGGTACGTCCACCGGGCGGGCAGAGGCTTTTCGTCCGGTATGGAGCGGGTGGACTATCTGCGGACGGTCGCGCACCTCACGGCGGCGCATCCCGTCGCCGGAGCCGGTTGGGACGGATTCTTCCGCGAGCACATGCGCGTCAAGCAGACCGCGACCGACGAATCGGCGCACGATCCGCACAACCTGGCCGCTTCGTTCGCCGCGCAGAGCGGAGTCGTTCCGGGGCTGCTGGCGCTCGCCGCGCTGGTTCTGCCGCTTGCGGCGCTTTTCCGCCGGTACCGCACATTAGACCCTTGGCGGCGCGCCGTCTGCTGGGGATGCGCGGCGGCGGCGCTCCATATGTTGATGGAAATGGATTATCAGGTCCCGGCGCAGCTGGCGGCGTTCTGGCTGCTTGCCGTCTCGGCGCTCTGCGGCGACGGTGAACCGCCGGCCGAGGAGGTCCCGCTTCGCCGCCGGATCCCGGCGGTGTCGGCGGCGGTGCTGTCGGCGTTTCTGGCGCTGGCGGTCGGGATATTCGTGCTCCGCGGCGATCTGGCGTTCGCCCGCTTATCTTCGCTGGTGACGCCGGAGTCGGGCGGCGAGTGGAGCCCCCCGGCCGAATCGGAACTCGCGTCGTCTCTGGCGGAGATCCGCGCCGCCGGTCAGCATCTTCCCTTCGCGCTGGAGCGTCTCGCCGAGTACCGGGCTGGCAACGGCGCGCCCGAGGAGGCGGAAAAACTGCTGCTCGCGTCGCTGGCTTCGGGTGGCGACCGCCCCGGCGTCTACCGCAAGCTCGCCGAACTCGCGCGGGAGAGGGGCGACCATGCCGCCGCCGTATGTTACTGGCGCAAGGCGCACGAGCTTTTCCCCGCCAAATATCCCGCGGTCATGCCGCCCCCGGCGCGCTGACGCTACCCCACACAAAAGAAGCGGATTTTTTCGCTTTGCGCATTGAATGTCGCTTTTTCCCGCATTATATTATTTATAATAATATAAAACGGCCGCTGTGCCGCGGATTTTCAATCGAGGGAGTTTCTTGTTATGTCTCAAGTCAAGGTCGCTGTTGTCGGTTACGGCAATGTCGGGCGCGGCGTCATCGCGTCGCTTAAGAATAATCCGGATATGGAGCTGGCCTGTGTCGTCAGCCGTTCGCCCGAACGCGTGAAGAAGGAGTTCGACGCGGTCCCGATCTTCCACGTTTCCGATGCGGAAAAGGCCTTCAAGGCGACCGGCGCGGCGGTGGCGATCCTCTGCGGCGGCAGCAAGGACGACCTGCCCAAGTTCGGCCCGCAGATGGCGAAGCTCATCAACACCGTCGACAGCTTCGACAATCACATCCACATCCCCGATTATTTCGCCGCCATGGACAAGGTCGCTAAGGAGAGCGGTCACGTTTCCGTGATCTCGACCGGCTGGGATCCCGGCATCTTCTCGCTCGAGCGCACGCTTGCGGGGGCGTTCCTGCCCGGCAGCCGCGCCTACGGCTTCTACGGTCTCGGCCCGGCGGGCGGATTGAGCATGGGCCACTCGGACGCGCTGCGGACGATCCCGGGCGTCAAGGACGCGCGCCAGTTCACCCACGCGATCCCCTCGGCGATCAAAAAGGTGCAGAACGGCGAAAATCCCGACTTCGCCCCCGGCGACATGCATAAGAGGGAGTGCTTCGTGGTGCTCGAGGAGGGCGCCGACAAGGTCGCCGTCACCAAGACGATCATGGAGATGCCCGGCTACTTCGCCCCCTACGACACGACGGTCAACTTCATCTCGCAGGAGGAGCTGAATGCCAAGTACGCGGGCTTCCCGCACGACGGCCTGGTCGCGGCGGCGGGCAAGACCGGCAAGGGCAACCCGGCGCGCATCGAATACCGCTGCGTCTGGGGCAGCAACCCCGAGGCGACGGCGAACGTGCTCGTCGCCCACGCGCGGGCGGTGGCGAGACTGGCGAAGGAGAAGCGCTCCGGCGCGTTCACGATCCTCGACATCCCGGCGAGCTACTTCACCCGCCTGTCGCGCGAAGAACTTCTCGCGCACTGGATGTGAGAAAACGGAATTCAACAGGAATTTGAAATAAAAGGACTACTCAATGAGCGACAGCGAAGAAAAAGTGCCGACCGCCGCTCCGGCCGGTTCCGGCGATTACGGCGCCAGCAAGATCACGGTGCTGGAAGGTCTGGAAGCGGTGCGGGTGCGGCCGTCCATGTACATCGGCGACACCGGGCAGCGCGGTCTGCACCATCTGGTCTACGAGGTGGTGGACAACTCCATCGACGAGGCGCTGGCGGGGTACGCGACCAAGGTCGACGTGACGATCCGCCGCGACGGATCGGTGAGCGTCGAGGATGACGGGCGCGGCATCCCGGTCGACATGCACGAGGGCGAGGGCAAGCCCGCCGTCGAGGTGGTCTTGACGATACTCCACGCGGGCGGCAAGTTCGACCACAACAGCTACAAGGTATCGGGCGGTCTGCACGGCGTCGGCGTGTCGTGTGTGAACGCGCTTTCGGACTGGCTCACGGCCGAGGTCTTCCGCGACGGCAAGTCGTACCTGATCAAGTTCGCGCGCGGCGTGACGACCTCGCCGCTCGAAGTCACCGGCACGACGACCAAGCGCGGCACCCGCGTGACCTTCAAGCCCGACGGGACGATCTTCCCCGACACGACCTACGTCTGGGATATCCTCGCCAAGCGCCTGCGCGAGCTGGCGTTTTTGAACTCCGGCATCCGCATCACCCTCACCGACGAGCGCGAAGCCGGTCCCGACGGCGCGCCCCGCAGCGAAGTCTTCCACTACGAAGGCGGCATCCGCGAGTTCGTCGCCATGCTCAACACCGACCGCAAGGTGCTGGGTCAGGACGTGATCTACTTCCACCGCGAGCGCGGCGGCATCGACGTCGAAGTCGCCATGCAGTACAACGACGGCACGCAGGAGCAGGTCCACAGCTACACCAACAACATCAACACCATCGAGGGCGGCAGCCATCTCGTGGGCTTCCAGACCGCGCTGACGCGCACCATCAACGCCTACTGCAAGGAGTATCTCAAGAACGACACTCCGATGACCGGCAACGACGTGCGCGAAGGGCTGTCGGCGGTGATCAGCGTCAAGGTCCCCGATCCGCAGTTCGAGGGGCAGACCAAGACCAAGCTCGGCAACAGCGAGGTGCGCGGCATCGTCGAATCGGTCATCAACGACGAGCTCGGCGCGTATCTGGAGCAGAATCCGGCCGTCGCCAAGCAGATCGGCGAGAACGCGATGATGGCGTGCCGGGCGCGCGAAGCGGCCCGCAAGGCGCGCGAGGCGGTGCGCCGCAAGGGACCGCTGGAAGGGCTGGGGCTGCCCGGCAAACTCTCCGACTGCAACGACCGCGATCCGGAACACTGCGAACTCTACATCGTGGAGGGCGATTCGGCCGGCGGTTCCGCCAAGGATGGGAGAGACTCCGAGTTTCAGGCGATATTGCCGATCCGCGGCAAACTGCTCAACGTCGAACGGGTGCGGCTCGACCGCATGCTCGACAATCTGGAGATCCAGTCGCTGATCTACGCCGTCGGGTGCGGCATCGGCGAGGACTTCGACGTGACCAAGGCGCGCTACCACCGCATCGTCATCATGACCGATGCCGACGTGGACGGCTCTCATATCCGGACGCTGCTTTTGACCTTCTTCTTCCGGCAGATGCGCCCCCTCATCGACGCGGGGTACGTCTACATCGCCAAACCCCCGCTCTTCAAGGTCACCAAGGGCAAGAAGATCAGCCGCTACATCGACACCGAGGACCAGCTCAACCGCTTCCTGATCGACCTCGGGCTCGAGGACGCGGTGATCGAGCGCGGCGGCCGCGAATTGACGCGCGCCGAAGCGGATGCGCTCATCGGCTTCTACAACCGCGCCGAACAGCTCGCCTCGGGCTTGCGCCGTATCGGCATCAACCCCGTGGAGTACTTCGATGCGGTGACGGACGACGGGAAGTGCCCGACGGCGTTCATCACCATCCGCGAGAAAGACGGCAGCTCCGATTCGCACTTCGTCTACTCCGACGCGGAGCAGCAAGAGCTTGTCGCCGAGGCGGAAAAACGTCTGCGCGTCGACGTCGAGCCGGAGGCCCTCAACGAGGCGGACGCGGCGGAGCTCGCGGCGGAACTGCGCCGCCATATCGACGTGATACGCGCCTTCGAGGCGGAGGAGTGCGCCGCGCTGATCTCCGAACTCAAGGCCGCCGGGATCGACGCCAAGGCGGTATTCAAGGACGGCGAAGAGGTCGTCGCGCAGATCCGGCTGAGTCGCGACGATCAGCCGATTCCGGTCAAGTCGCTCGCCGCGTTTTTCTCGACCGTCCGCGGCGGCGGCCAGCGCGATTCGAGTTTGCACATCCAGCGCTACAAGGGGTTGGGCGAAATGAACCCCGAGCAGCTGGCGGAAACGACCATGGATCCCCTGACGCGGACGATGATCAAGGTCACGATGGAGGACGCCGTAGCGGCGGACCGCATCTTCAATCTGCTGATGGGCGACGTCGTCGAGCCGCGAAGAGCGTATATCGAAAAGCACGCGGCCAACGTCAAGGATCTCGACATCTAACAACTTAAGCAAAGGAACACTTCATCATGGCGGAAAAGAATTCACCACCGTTGCTCGATAAGGAAAAGAGTCTCCAGATCGCGATCAGCCAGATCGAAAAGGAATTCGGCAAGGGTTCGATCATGCGCCTCGGCGACTCCGGATCGGCGGTGGACGTGCCGGTCATTTCGACCGGCAGTCTGTCGCTCGACCTCGCGCTCGGCATCAACGGACTGCCGATGGGCCGGATCGTCGAGATCTACGGACCGGAATCGAGCGGCAAGACGACGCTCTGTCTGCACGTCATCGCCAACGCCCAGCGCAACGGCGGCAAGTGCGCGATCATCGACGCCGAACACGCGATCGATCCGCAGTACGCCAAGCGCATCGGCGTCGACATCGACAATCTGCTCATCTCGCAGCCGGACTGCGGCGAGGACGCGCTGAACATCGTGGATACGCTGGTGCGCAGCAATGCGATCGAAGTGCTCGTCGTCGACTCGGTGGCGGCGCTGGTGCCCCGCGCCGAGATCGAAGGCCAGATGGGCGATTCGCATGTCGGACTGCAGGCGCGGCTGATGTCGCAGGCGCTGAGAAAGATCACCGGCGCGGCGAGCAAGAGCCGCACCTGCGTGATCTTCACCAACCAGATCCGCGAAAAGATCGGCGTGATGTACGGCAACCCCGAGACGACTCCCGGGGGCAACGCGCTCAAGTTCTACGCCTCGGTGCGCATGGACATCCGCAAGACCGGCGTCATCAAGGTCGGCGACGCGATCGTCGGCAACCGGGCGCGGGTGAAGGTGGTCAAGAACAAGATGGCGCCGCCGTTCCGGGTGGCGGAGTTCGACATCATGTACAACGAAGGCATCTCCAAGGTGGGTTCGATCCTCGACGTGGCGACCGATCTGGGCCTTTTGGAAAAACGCGGTTCGTGGTTCAGCTTCGAGGGCGAACAGCTCGGTCAGGGACGCGACCAGACCAAGGCGCTCATCGCCGCGAGCGAGGAGCTGCAGCGCAAGCTGGTCGAGCGCATAAAGGAAAAGCTTTCCGGCAATAAGGCGGACGCGGCGGATAAACCCGCGGCCGACGCCGGGAACACCCCGGAGCAGGCGTGACAAATTGAAGTCGATCCGCAACTTTCTGCCGGCGGCGGCATTGCTGGCCGGCGTGGCGGCGGCGTCCGCGGCGGAGGACTCCGCCGACCGGGCGGCGGCCGCCGCCGCGTTGGAATCCGGCGAATACGGCACCGCCGTCCGGATCTATTCCCGGGCGCGTGAAGACGCGGCCCGCGGCGGCGACGCCGCGTCGTGGGCGGCGGATACCGCCGCATTGGCGCGGGCCTGTCTCCATTCGGGCGACGCGGCGCGGGCGAGGCAGCTGCTGGAAGAGCTGAAACGGCGTTCTCCCCGGCGCGACGTCCGCGTATTGGAAGGCGAGATCCTCGTCGCCGAAGGGAAGGTGAAGGAGGCCAAGGCGCTGTTCCGCAAAACGGCGGCCGATCCCGCCGCGTCCGCGGGAACTCGCGGCGGGGCGAAACTCGCGCTGTCGCATCTGCTGCTGTTTTCCGGCGACAAAAAGGAGGCCGCCGAGTCGGTCTTGATGCTGACGCAGCTCGAAAAGGACGCCAAGTTCGCCGCCGAGGCGCGGCTGACGCGGATCTACGCGCTGATCCGCGCGGGGCGGGCGAAGGAGGCGCGGGAACTCGCGGAAAAATCTTCGTTCGACGCTCCACTTCTGCGGCGGCGGCTCACGCTGCTGCGGCTGCTGGCGCTGCTGCACACCGGCGCGGCGGACGAATTCGACGCCGAGTGGAAGAAGTCGCGCAACGACATCACCCCCCGACCGGACAGGCTCGCGTTCGACGCCCTCGATCTGGCGGCGCTTCAGGCGGCGGAAAGTTCCCGCCCGGAGCGGGCCGTGCTCTATTGGAACGACGCCTACGGCTTTGCCGACCGCGACGAAGTGCGGCGGGACGTGCTGCGCAAACTTTTCAACTGCTGTGCCGCGTTCGACGCGCGGCAGGCGGCGGCGGTGGCCCGGCGCTACGCCGAGGTGTTTCCGGATCCCGGCGACGGCGGCGAAGTTTCGGCCGAGCGGGCGGAGATGCTCATCGAAGCGGGCAGACTGCTCTGCGCTTCCGGGGATCATCAGGGGGGGCTGGAGTTTTTCAAGACGGTGGCCGCCGACAGCAAGGCGCCCGCCGCGAAACGGCGCGCCGCCGCCGGTGACGCCGCGCTCGCCTCCGAGAAGCTCAACGATCACGAGTCGGCGAAGCGTTATTTCGAATCGCTGATCTCGACGGCGCAAAGTGCAGACGAACTGGAGTCGTCGCAGATGTTCTACGCCGAGTACCTGATCCGCCGGGGCGATTTCGCCGGGGCGGAAAAACTGCTGCGCGACGTCGCCGAACCGGCCGACCGGAAGTTGAAGGACCGCGTCGGATGGCTTCTGGTGCAGTCGCTGTCGGCGCAGGATAAGTTCGCTTCCGCGCTGATCGAGGCCGACGTGCTGCGGCGCTCCTCCGATCCGGAAAGCGCCGGCTTCGGCGAGTTTTACGCCGCATTGATGACGGACAAGCTGGGGCGCACGAAAGAGGCGCGCGAGCGTTATCTCGGGTACGTCGAGCGCTTCCCGGACGGCGAATTCGTCCGTCCGGCGAAATTTTCCGCGGCTAAGCTGGCGGAGGAGTCCGGCGATCACGCGGCGGCGGCGAGGGAGTTTTTCGCTTACAGCGAGGCGTTCGCCGACGATCCCAATGCGGGCAGCGCGCTCTTCTGGGCGCTGCGCAACGGCGGACTGGCCGGGGATCTGGAGGTCGCCGTCAAGGCGTTCGAGACGCTCAAGCGCGTCTCCGGCGTCGGTCCCGAGTACTATGCGGCGGCGCTCCAGCTGACGGATTTCATGTCGCGCAAGGGCGGCGCCGCCGAGGCGCTGACGCTGTTGGAGTCGGTGGACCGGTCGAAGTGCGGCGCCGCCGAAGCGGCGATGCTGGATCTGATGCGAGTCCGGCTGCTGGCCGCCTGCCGCCGCCGGAACGAGGCGATCGCGGCGGCGGAGAAGCTGCTGGATGATTACCCCGCCGAGTCGGCGGCCGCGGATGCGGCGTTTCTGGCCGGAGATCTGTATATGGCGCGGGAAAATCCCGACAAGGCGCTGCCCTTGCTGCTCCGGGCGCACCAGCTGCGTCCGTCCGGGGCGTTCGGCGACGTCGTTAGCGCCCGCCTCGCCGACTGCCGGCTGGAACTTTACAAGTCGAGCGGCGATCGGCAGTATCTCGACTCGGCGGCGGCGGAGTTCGCGCGCCTTGCCGACAGCGCGGATACCGATCCGCATATCCGGCTGATGTGCTGCTGCAAACTCGGCTGGTGCCGGGAAAAACAGAACGATCCGCGCGCCGCGGTGGAGGCGTGGTATCGGACGCTGCTCTACGCGGCGGAACTCAAGCGGGCGGGACGGATCTTCGATCCCAAGTGGTGTTCGCGCAGCGCCTATTCGGCGCTCAATCTGCTGCTGACGGTCCCGTGGCCGGATGCGGATCAGCGCGGCGCGGCGATCATCGACGCCGTGAAAAAGCTGGGGCTTCCCGGCGGCGACGCCGAATTCGAGACGGTGCGTACGGAATTCAACGATAGATTTTTGAATCGGGAGATCTGAGATGGACAAAGTGAAACTTTTTCTGCAGCTGATGCGTGACGGCGGGCCGGTGATGTGGGTGATACTCGGCTGTTCGCTGATGGCGCTGGTCGTGTTTCTGGAAAAGGTCTTCCAGTTTCACCGCGACGAGATCAACGTCCGCGAACTCTTGAGAGGTCTGACCAACGTGCTCAAGCGCGACGGCATGGTCGAGGCGCTGACGCTCTGCGACAGCACTCCCGGACCGGCGGCGCGGCTGCTGGGCGCGGCGATCCTCGCCCATCAGCGCGGCGACAGCGACATCCGTCAGGCGATCGACGAGGCGGCGCTGGACGAACTGCCCAAATTGGAGCGCCGCGTCAATCTGCTGGGCACGCTGGGATTCATCCTGCCGCTTTTGGGTTTCCTCGGCACGGTGCTGGGGATGCTGAGAGTCTTCGAGACGATGCAGGGCAAGGAGGTCTTCTTCGCCGGCACGATCTCGGGATCGGTGATGTCGGCGCTGATCACCACGGCGGCCGGTCTGGCGGCGGCGATACCCTGCTATCTGGGGCACAACTATCTGGTGACGCGAGTCAACGCGATCACGCTGGATATGGAGAAGGCGGCGCTGGAGATCACCGCCTTCTTCTCCCGCTCCGCCGAGGACAAAAAGGAAGCCGAAGCGGGAACGGAGGAAGCATGAACCCCGCCGGACTGGGCCAACGGCGCTACCGGACGCGCCTCAAATACCGCAGCGGCTGGCCGGAGCTTACCGCGTTGGTGGACATATTGTTCCTGTCGCTGTTGTTCTTCGCGCTGGCCAGCAACTTCGTCCGGGTGTCCGGCATCGACATCGCCCTGCCGCAGGTGAACACCCGCACCACGGCGGCGCTGCAGCGTTTCGTGATCTCGATCGCGCCTTCGGATGCGGAGGGTGAGCAGGGCGTTCGGATCTACTTCCGCGAAAAGCGCTGCAAGGACATCGACGAACTGCGTCAGGAGCTTTCGGTGCTTCACGACAGCTCGCCGCGGCGGGCGTCGGTGATCATCCGCGCCGACCGCAGCGTCCCCTTCGAGGAGGTGGCGAAGGTCATGGACGCCGCCAAGAAGGCGCAGCTCGCCTGTTTCATCGCGGTGGACGCCCCCGCGCCGGCGCCCTCCGCCGCATACGAGAAGTGACGACGTGAACGGCAATGTCAAATTCGATCGCCGGGTGAACATCCGCACGCGAGTTTCCGACCGGAGGATATTCTGGCTCGCGTTCGCGGTGGCGCTCGCGGCGCACCTTCTGTTCGGGGCGGCGTTCAACTACCGCCACATGGCGAAGGCGGGCGGCGAAGAGGGTTCCGCGGTGACGATGCTGACGTTGTCGGACTTCCCGGCGAAGGAGCGGGAAGGCGGGCGCAACTGGCTGAACTACAACGATCCGCGCGACTTCGTCCGCGATTCCTACGGCGACACGGTGACCGGCGATGCGCTGCGCGAAGTCCCGAAGGGATTGACGGCGCGAGTCGGGACGGACATCCCGATCCGCACCGTCGAGGTGAAGAAGTTCCGCAAAGTTCCGGGGCGGCAGCTGAGCGCTCCGGCGACGCTTCCGCTTCCCGCGCGCGTCAGGACCGCACCGGTCGCCGCGGCGGGGAGCGTCCGCGACGGCGAGGGGCGGGTGCTCCCGCTCGGCGGACTGGAACTGCCCTCCCGGACGCCGCGCACCCGCGGCAGAACGGTGCTTCGGGTGTTCAAACCGGGCGGGGCCCCGGTGCTGCTGCTCGAAAGGAGCTGCGGCGACGACCGGCTGGACGGATTCGCCGCCCACAAACTCCTGTTCCTCGCCCGCGGCGAATCGGCGCCGGAGTTCATCGTCGTGGAGTGGCCGGAGGTGCGCAAATGATCGAGAGCACTTACGCCGAAATGTTTTTCCTCTATCTGCTCTTGTGGCTGCTGCTTATACTCATGCTGTGGCGGCGCGAGGAGACGCGGGTGCGGCACAACGAGTGGCGGGTGAGCCGCAACCAGCTTTTCCACTGCGACAACTGCCACCACTCTTTCGTGAACCGCAACCGGGAAACGAGCATCTGCCGCTGCCCGCGCTGCAACGCCATCTGCGTCCGGCGGCGCGGACGCGACCTCTGACGATCCGGGCGGCGAGATGGAAAATCCCCGGGATCCCAATTTGACCAAGTACCTCGCGACGTGCGGAGCCGCTTCGCGGCGGCGCGCCGACGAACTGATCCGCTCCGGGCGGGTGACGGTGGACGGCGTCGTGACGACCGATCCGGCGTTCCGGGTGGCTTCGTCGCGCATCGTGGCGCTGGACGGTAAAACGATCGCCCCGCCGGAAAAGTTCCGCTACGTCATGCTGAACAAGCCGCGCGGGTACGTCTGCTCCAACTCCGACGCCCACGCCGAGCATCTGGCGCTGGAGCTCATAACCGGTTTCCCGGGGTGCTTTCTGCGGTCGGCGGGCAGGCTGGACAAGGAGAGCGAGGGGCTGATCGTCTTTTCCGACGACGGGGATTATCTGGAGCGCGTCGCCCATCCCCGGCACCGGGTGACCAAACTTTACGACGTGACGGTGTCGCGTCCGCTGACCGAAAAGGAGTTGGCGGCGATGCGCTCCGGGATCGTCGACGACGGGGAGCTCCTGCGGGTGCTGGAAGTCGGGCAGACCGCCCCCGGACGCCTCCGCATCAAGCTCAACGAGGGCAAGAAGCGCGAGATCCGGCGGCTGTGCGCCGGTTTGGGGGCTCCGGTCGTCGCGCTTCGGCGGATCGCGCTGGGCGGATTGACGCTGGGAGATCTGAAGCCGGGCGGGTACCGCGAGCTGTCGGAGCGCGAAGTCGCGCTGTCGCTCGCTCCGGATCCGGCGGCGGAGATTTAAAAAATCTCCGGAAGGTGCGCGGACGCGGTGGATTTTTCACTTTACCGCCGTTATATTTAATGACGTAAACAAATGGCATCGGATATGCAGGAGACGTGGACCGAAAGTGTTTAATTCCCGCAACATCGTGAGCGCCGTCGAGATCGGCACCAGCAAATTCTGCGTGCTGGTCGGCGAGATCGACGGAAACGGTCGGCTGGACGTGATCGGCCGCGGCGAAGCGCCCTCCGCCTCGTCGGTGGTCAAGGGCGAGATCGTCGACATGGACCGCGCCTACGAACAGCTTGCCAAGGCGCTGGAAGAGGCCGACCGCGTCAGCGAGCGCGCCCTTACGATGAGCCGTCTCGTGATGGTGCTGGTCACGGGGTGCGGCATCATGTCGCAGCCCGGCGTCGGCATGGTGCTGGTCCGCAACTCCGACCACGTCGTCACCGAGAAGGAGCAGGGCGAGGCCAACGACAACGCCCGGGTGCTGAACCTTTCCGCCGAGCGCCGGATCATCAACACCTGCAATTCGTTCTTCCTGATCGACGGGCGGCGGGTGAGCAATCCGCTGCGCCACCACGGCAGCAAGCTCGAAGCGCACATCCACATCGTCCACGGCGTTTCGTCGCGGGTGGACAACTTCCGCAATCTGGTGCGCGATTCCGGCCTCGAAGACGCCGACATCGACGTGGTCTTTTCGCCCATCGCCGCCGACTACGGAGTATTGAGCGAGCGGGAGCGCGACGAGGGCGTGCTGCTGGTCGACCTCGGCGCGGGGTGCACCGAGTACGTCATGGAATACGACAACGGCCTGTGCGCCTCCGGGGTGCTTCAGGTCGGCATGGAGCACGTCGCCAACGATCTTTCCATCGGGCTGGGGCTGTCGATCGAGCAGTGCCGCAAACTGCTGGTTTCCGGCGACCTCGCCCGCGCCGGCGAGTCCGGGCAGTCGCAGCTGCGGCTGCGCGGGGTGAGCGGAGCGGAGCGGGATATCCCGCTGTCGAGTTTCGACGCCATCATCGACTGCCGCCTGCGCGAGATATTCACGATCATCCGCCGCCAGCTCGAACTGGCCGGTTCGCCGTGTTCGATGGCGGTCGGCGGGGTGATGACGGGCGGCGGCGCGCTGTTCCCGCGTTCGCGGGAGATCTTCGGCGAGGTCTTCGACCTGTCGTGTCAGGTGGCGAAGCCGCGCGACGCGGAAGGGGCGATCACGGACCTCGCCAGTCCCCGTTACAGCGCGGTCTGGGGAGCGTTGAAGCTGGCCGCGGACTACCTCAACAACGACGACAGCTCCGAGGGCGGCGGGCTCTTTTCGTCGCTGGAGAACAACGCCAACGCGTTTCTGCGCGGTCTGGGCAAATTGAGAAAGGCGATAAAGTTTTGAGCGACGGCGGCGACATCACCATTTTGGCGGTCGGCGGGGCCGGATGCCGGATGATGCGGATATTGCGCACCCTTCCCGGCGCCGAGTCGGCGCGTCTTTTGGCGCTGGATACCGACCGGGCCGCGCTGGAAGCTACCGGACTGCCGGCGGAAAATCAGCTGCTCGCGGGCGAATTGTGGCGCGGCGGCCGCGGCTGCGGCGGCAGCGAACTGGACGGTCAGCGGGCGGTGGCTCACGAGCGTCCGCGTCTGGAAGAACTCCTGCGCGAGAGCAAGTTTCTGCTGGTGATCTGCGGATTGGGCGGGGGGACCGCCTCGGGCGGCGCGCCGATAGTGCTGAGCGTCGCCGCCAAGCTGAAGCTGCCGAACCTCTTCATGGTGACACTGCCTTTCATGCTCGAAGGTCCGCGGCGGCGCAATCTGGCGGAAAAGGTGCTGGTGGAAAGTCTCTTCGACGTCGCCGACGCGGTGGTGGCGCTGCCCGACGATCTCTTGTTTTCGACTCTGCCCGGCGACGTGCCGCTCGCGGCGGCGTTCGAGACGGCGGACCGCGAATGCGCCGGCACGGCGCTGGCGCTCTCGTCCGTGCTGGCGGCGGGAAATCTGCTCAACGCGGATATGGCGAGCCTCACGGCGCTGCTCAAACGGCGCAAGAGCATGTGTTCGATCGGCGTCGGCGTCGTGCGCGGCGAGGAGTCGCAGGCTCCGGAGGTTCCGGAAAAACTGGTGGCCGGGATGCTGGCGTCGCCGCTTCTGGGCGGTCCGCAGGTGCTCAAGGCGGCGGACGCGGCGGTGGTCTCGATGCTCGGCGGTCCCGACTTGTCGCTCGGCGATGTCCGGAACACGCTGGGGCTGGTGGCGAAGTATCTGCCCGAGGGGGCGGAGCAGCTGACGGCGGCGAGTTCCCATCCCGACTGGCAGGGGGCGCGTCAGCTGTGCGTCCTGACGATCAAGTATTCGGAACCGGCGCCGGAGATCCGTCCGCGCGGCGTCGCGGCGCGTCCGCGTCCCGAACCGCGCGCCGCCGCCGACAAGCCGATCGCCGCCACGCAGGGCGGGGTGCAGCTGGAATTCACCTTGAACCCGGTCAGCAAGGGGATCATGGAGCGGACGACTCCGGTCGTCTGGAACAACGAGGACCTCGACGAACCGACCTTCAAGCGGCGCAACGTGGTGATCGACGAAGGACGCAAGGGATCGGCGACACGGCGTTAGGCGCGGTTTTCCGGGGAGAGGCGGCAGGATGAGCGGCAGGATCTTTGAAGCGGTCATGATGGTATGCTTCGGCGTGAGCTGGCCGCTCTCGATATGGAAGACCTTCAAGGTCAAGAATCCCGCCGGCAAGAGCATCGCCTTTCTGTGGCTGATCATCGCGGGCTACCTCTGCGGCATAGCCGGCAAGATCGCCGCCGGACGCATCGACTGGGTGATCGGACTTTACGCTCTGAACGCCGCCATGGTCGGCACCGACCTCTTTCTGGTATACCTCTACCGCGCCCGCCGCGAAAAGGCGGAAAACGATCCGAAGTGAGCGCGGAGCATACACCGTTGCGGCGCACGGCGTCGGGGCTCGCCGCCGGACTGCTGATGCTCGCGGCGTATCCGGCGCTGGCTAAGCTCCTGACCTTCCTTTTCGCCGAACGCGGAACGGCGTTCGTGGATCAGCGTTTTCAAACCCTGCTGGCTCCGGAACCGGCGATCTCGCGTTTCGGCTCCGCGTGGGCCCTGCTGATCTTGGCGGTGCTCTTCTGGGGCGGTCTGGAGCTCCTGCGCCGCCGGGGCGATCCGGAGCGCCGCTCCCCGGAGCATGGACTCATGCTGGCGGCACTGCCGCTTGCGCTGCTGCTGCTGCTCTGGTTTTTGCCGCTCAACTACCTCGCGTTCCCGCTCTGCATACTGTGTTTCGCACTGGCGGCGGGGCGGTTCGTCTCGCAGCTGCGGCAGGAACAGAACGGCGGCGGTCTCGACCGTTACGCTCCGGCCGTTCTGACGGCCGCCGTACTGCTGTACGCGTTGTGGGGGTATTTGTCGCAATTGCATTCGTACTCGGCGCTGGGGATGCAGTGGCTCGACTGGGGGCACTATTACGAATCGCTGCGCAACACCTGGCAGGGGCGCTTTTTTCACCTGAATCTGAGCCACGGCTGTTTTCTCGGATCGCGCTTCTGCCCGTCGATGCTGATATTGTCGCCGTTTTTGCTCGCGGGGCCCGCGGGGCTGTTCTTCGCCGGGGCTCTGCTGGTCGCTTCGGGGGCGCTGCTGGTGTACGCGCTGGCGCGGCACTTCCGGGCGCGCCGATCCGAGGCGTTGCTCTTCGGCGTCTGGTATCTGCTGCTCCCCGGGGTGGTGAATCTGGAACTGCCGCTTCTGGACGGGTTCCACGAGGTGTTCCTGCTCTTTCCGGCGGTGCTCGGGGCGGTCCTCGCCTACTGCAAAAAGCGTTATTTTTTGGCGGGGATTCTGGTGCTCTTCTGCTTCGGCGTGCGCGAAACGGTCCCGTTCATGTTTCTGGGCTTCGGGGTTACGCTCTTCATCACGGGGCGGCGGCGCCACGGGCTGATCCTGGCCGGGGCGAGTCTGCTCGCGCTGGTATTGATTCTCGGCGTGCTGATGCCGCTCGCGCGTCCGGCGGAGCGGACGGTCTACGACCATGTGACCTTCTATCCGCACCTCGGGAGCACGGTGCCCGAGATCGCGCTCTCGCCGATATTGCGCTTCAAGGCGTTCTGGGGCAAGCTTTTCTGCGGGGCGCACTCGTGGAATTATTACGTCGTTTTGTTCCTGCCGTTCCTGTTTCTCGCGGCGGCGGCGCCCGAGTGGCTGATCCCGATGCTCTTCGATCTCGTCATGGTGGTCGAGGATCGGCGCATCGACTCGCAGACTCTGCTGCGGCACTACCAGTGCGTGATGCTGATAACGCTCGTGGTCGCCTCGCTGGAAGGGTTCCGCAAACTCCGCGCCGGCGAAGCCCCGTCCTTTGTGAAGTTCTTCCTGTATCCGGTCGCGGAGCGCCCGACCAGCGGCATCCTCGCGGCGACCGTGACGGCGACGCTGGGGATGACGCTGTTTTTCACGCAGATCGAGGGACTGCCCGGCGCCGATCCCCGTCTGGAAGAGTGGCGCGACGTGCGCGGCGCGGTCAAGGAGTTCACCGACCTCATGGAGCCGCGTTCGCAGGTCACGGCCGGGCCGCGGCTGGCGGGATTTCTGGTCGACGGTCACGACGTGTATCTTTCGAGCGACGCTTCCGAGCCGCTCAAACGCTACGTCTTCGTCGAGGGTTTCGTGCCGGACTACCGGCAGAAGCAGCTGCACTCCGAACTCCTGAAAGATCCGGCGTGGACGCTGTTGAAGTCGGAGTATCTGGACGACCGCGGGATGCTGCTCCAGCTCTTCGAGCGCAAGCCGCGCACCGCTCCGCTGTTTCACAACGTGCGCGGCATGACGGAATCCGAGTGGCGGAATTGCGGCATCCCCGTTCCCTCCGCCATACGGGAGCTCGAAATGCGCGGCCGCATGGAGTCGGCGAACGGCCGGAACTGGCTGATCGTTTCCGCCCGGCTCACCGCGAAGACGGATTTCGACGTCGCCTTCACCGTCCGGATAAGTTATCGCGACGCCGCGGATACGGAGTTTTTCATCTCGTTCGGTAACGGCCTGCTGCCGGCGGATTCCGCCCGGCCGGGCGACGTCTACACCTTCGCCGTCCCGGTGAACGGGATCATGAAAAACTGCCGGGTGGACCTGCGCGTCATCGGCAACGACAGTCAGGAGCTGTGAAATCGTAAAAAAGATTTGTCATAAACACCGAAAACGGTTATATTGAAAAAACGACAACATCATCGGAGGTAAAAAAATGTATATCGGCAGAATCGTGGCGGTCGGTCGTACTCGGGACGGGAAAAACGCGGCGATGTACCGCGTTTCGTCGCGGTCGTTCCCGAACCGGCGGATCGTCCGCAGCGGCGACCAGCTGGCGGTGATCCCGCGCGAAGGGTGCGAGGCCGATCTGGCCAAGAACCCCTACATCAGTTACAATTGTCTGCGTTTCGCGGGCGAGTGGGCGGTGGCGACCAACGGATCGCAGACCGATCCCATCGCCGAGAAGATCGGCTCCGGGATGCCGGTGCGCGACGCGATCGCGCTGGGACTTCTGGCGCTGGATTTCGAGCACGATTCGCTCGACACTCCGCGGATCGTCGCGGTGGCGCACAAGAGCGAGCCGGTCGGTTTTCTGGGGATCGTCCGGCGGGACGCGCTGCTCGTCCGCGAGATGAAGCTCGCCGACGGCAAGGCGTTCTACCTCTCGACCTACGAGAAGAACCGTCCCGCCGACGGCAACTGCGACGAGTGCTTCGGTGCGCGGACGGCGGCGGAAGCGGCCCGGTTCGTGATCGACGGCGGCGTTTTCGCCGAGTTCACCAATCCGGTGACGGCGTGCGCGGCGGTGGCGGCGGAGGACGGTTTCGAGCTCGCGTTCGAGACGGTCTGACGTCTCCGGTCCCCCCCTGCGTAAAAAAGAGGATCTTCAGCAACGATGGAACTTACCGGTCTGGTGCAGTCGCGCCGGGAACATGCCGTAGCCGCCGATGCGGGCGAAGACGCATTGCGTCTGTACTTTCACGACGGCGACGGTTTCCGCACCGAGGAGCTGCCGTTCCGGCGCTTCGCGCTGTTGAGTTCGCGCGATCCGCTCCCGGTCCCGTGCGACGTCACGGAGCTCGAAGGTGACGCGCCGCTCAAAATTCTCGCGGAGTTCGCCTCGGAGGCCGACTGCGCCGACGCGCTCGCGGAAATTCGCGCGTCGAAGCGGCCGTTTCTGTACTGGCGCGACACGGTGCGTCAGGCGCTGGCGCGGTGCCGGGTGCGGCTCTTCACCGGGTTGGATTTTTCCGCCCTGCGGCGCATGGCGCTGGCGCTGGAGACCGGCGCGGAGGGGTTCGTGACTTCCGTCGAGGCGGCGGACGGCGTCGAGTCCCGCCGGTGGGAGGCCGCCGACGCCGAAGGCGAGCGGCGGATGCTGGAAGAGCTTTTTGCCTTCATCTCCGAACGCGATCCCGACACGATCGAGGGCTTTTCCCTCTATTCGGTAATATGTCCCGCGCTCGAAAAGGCTTGCAGACGCGCCAAGATCGCGTTTTCCGTCGGGCGCGACGGAGTTGCCGCCAAACGCTCGGCGGGCAGCTTCACGCTGCCGGAGGGGGTGATCCGCTGCGACGTCTGGCGCGCCGCCGGGCGTCACCTCGTCGATCTCGGCATCCTGACGCGGCTTTACGACGCGCGCACCCGGGCGCTCGAATCCTGCACTCAGGAGGATGCGGAGCGCCACTTCGGCGTCGGCGGCGACGGCGCGGCGGAGCGGATGCTCGAACTTTCCGCCGTCCTTTCGCCCGCGTACTTCTACCAGACGCAGATACTGCCCTCCAACTATCAGGATCTGCCGCTTCGCGGCAACGGCGGGAACCTCGACGCGCTCTTCTGCTCCGAGTACCTGACGCTCGGGCACGCACTGCCGCTGCCCGATCCGCCGGAGGAGTTTCAGGGGGCGCTGACCAAATCCGAGCTGCAGGGGGTGTTTCACGATGTCCGCCACGTCGACGTGCGGTCGCTGTACCCCTCGATACTTCTGGCCGAGCAGGCGGCTCCGCGCAAGGACGTGCTCGGCGTGTTCCCGCGCCTGCTGCGCGAACTGCGGCGCTTCCGGCTGGCGGCCAAGGACGCCGCCCGCACCGCGGAAACTCCGGAGGCCCGGCGCGACGCGGGGGCGCTGCAGAGCGCCTTCAAGATCCTCATCAACAGCTTTTACGGTTACCTCGGGTTCCCGCAGGGCAGTTTCAACGACTACGCGCTCGCCGCCCGAGTCACCCGGCGCGGCCGCGAGATACTGGGGGCGATGCTCGACAAGCTCGCCGAACTCGGCGCGACGGTGATCGAAGCGGATACCGACGGCGTCTATTTTCAGATGCCGCCCGGGGCCGGAGCGGCGTTCGACGCCGCGCTGCGCGAGGTCCTGCCGCCCGGGATCGAGGTCGAATTCGACGCGGAGTACCCCGCGATGTTCTCCTACAAGAGCAAGAATTACGCACTGCTCAAGAAGGACGGCAGCGTGGCACTCACTGGCGCGGCGCTGAAGTCGCGGGCGCTGGAGCCGTTTCAGCGGGATTTCATCATGACCGTCGTGACTTCGCTGCTCGGAGGAACTCCGGAAAAGATCGCCGCGGAGTACGAAAAGCTCAAGCACCGGATCGCCGGGCACGAACTGCCGCTCGAAAAGTTCGCCAAGACCGAGGTGCTCAACGACTCCCCCGAATCCTACGGCCGCAAACTGGCCTCCGGTTCCGGGCGGCACAGCGCCGCCTACGACCTCGTGCTCGCTTCGGAGCGCCCCTACCGGGCGGGCGACCGGGTGCGCTTCTACGTCACGGGCACGCAGAAGAAGCCGAAGCTCTCGGGCAATACCAGACTGCTGGAAGACGCGGGTTCCGAACGCGACGAAAATGTCACGTACTACCTCGACAAGCTCGACGCGCTTTACGAAAACTACAAACCGTTCATTTCCCCGGATATGAAGAACTGACATTTTCGACGCCATGACACCGCAGGAAATACTTGCTCAACTCAACCCCGAACAGGCGGCCGCCGCTTCGACTCTCGAAGGGCCGGTGCTGGTGCTCGCCGGAGCCGGCACCGGCAAAACCCGCGTCATCACCTACCGCATCGCCTACATGCTGGCGATGGGCATACCGCCGGGTTCCATCCTCGGCATGACCTTCACCAACAAGGCGGCGCGCGAGATGCGCGACCGCCTCGCGACGCTCGTCGAACCGGCGTCGGCCGAACTCGTCACGCTCGGCACCTTCCACTCGTTCTGCGGGCGGCTGCTGCGGCGCGAGATCGCCCGCCTCGGGTACTTGAGCAACTTCACCATCGCCGACGAGGCCGACCAGACCGGGCTGGTGAAGCAGGCGGCGGGGATCGCCGGTCTGGGCGACTCGCTCAACCTCGCGGCGGCGCAGGCGCAGATCAGCCGCTGGAAGAACCGGCTCTTCACGCCGCGGATGGCGAAAAATGACGCCGCGGGGCGCTTCGAAGAGCTGGCGGCGCGCGTGTACGAGGAGTATCAGAACCTGCTCGAAATGCAGAACAGCGTGGACTTCGACGACATGCTGCTCTTGGCTTACCGGGTGCTCGACGAGTACCCCGAGGTCGCGGAGCGCTGCCGCGAACGCTACAAGTATCTCCTGATCGACGAGTATCAGGACACCAACGCGGCGCAGTTCGCCATCGTCAAACTGCTCGCGGGCGAACGGCGCAATCTGTGCGTGGTCGGCGACGACGACCAGAGCATCTATTCGTGGCGCGGCGCGGATGTCGGCAACATCCTCGACTTCCCGCAGCTTTTCCCGGGGGCGAAGGTCGTCAAACTCGAACAGAACTATCGCTCCACCAACAGCATCCTCAACGCGGCCAACGCGGTGATCCGCCACGGTGAACGGCGCCTCGGCAAAAAGTTGTGGAGCTCGCTCGGCGACGGCAAAAAACCCGTTTCGCTCACGTTCGATTCGGGCGAGGCCGAGGCGGATTTCATCTGCAACATGATCCGCCGCGACATGAATGAAAATCCGGGGCGCGCCTACGGCGACTACGCGGTGCTGTACCGATCCAACCAGCTGTCGCGGCAGCTGGAGCAGAGTTTCCGCAACTTCGGCGTGCCGTACCGCGTCTTCGGCGGCCAGCAGTTCTACCAGCGCCGCGAGATCAAGGACGCGGTCGCGTATCTGAAACTGCTCGTCAACCCCAACGACGACCAGAGCCTTCTGCGGGTGCTCGCCGCTCCGCCGCGCGGTCTCGGCGCCAAGGCGGTCGAAATGCTCAAAGCCGCGCGGCTGGAAAAACACCGTCCGATGTTTTCGTCGCTCGGCGACGCGGATTTCGTCTCGACTCTCACCAAGGCGGCCGCGGCGGGGGCGCGCGAACTCCACTCGGTCTGTGCCGCCTACCGCCGCGAATTCGAAGTCCCCGGCGGGCTGGCCGGCAAGATCGCCAGATTCCTCAACGACGTCGGCTACACCGGCGCCCTGCAGCGCATCTACAAGGACATCGAGGATTCGCTCAAGCGCCGGGACAACGTCGAGGAGTTCATCAACGGCGCGGCGCAGTTCGAGTCCCGTCGGAGCGAACCGGCGACGCTGCGCGACTTTCTGGAGTCCTTCGCCCTGCTGGAAGAAGAGGAGCGCGACGAGGACAAGACCAAAGACGCCGTGACCTTTTCGACCGTCCACGCGGCGAAGGGGCTGGAGTTCCCCGTGGTCTTTCTGGTCGCGCTGGAGCAGGGGATGTTCCCCCACGAGCGGGCGATCGCGGAGGGCAACGGCGACGAGGAACTGCGCCTCTTCTACGTCGCCCTGACGCGCGCCAAACTGGAACTGTATCTGCTCCATTCCCGGTCGCGGCTCCAGCGCGGAGTTCCGCACCCGGAGCGTCCGTCGCCGTTCCTGTCGCTCTTAGGGGAAGAGCTCGTCGACGACAACGCCCCGGAAGAGTTGGTCCGTCCGGCGGACAACCGGCGGGCGGTCGAGGCGTTCATGCGGATTTATCAGCGTTTGAATCGCGGGTCCGGCGATAAAAGGGGTTGAAAAAGCGTTAATCGTTAATAAAAACGTCATCAATAATCAAACGGCTCCGGGAACTTTGCGGTCCCCGGGCGGAAAGAGGTGAAAAGTGAAAACCTGGATCAAGACGGTGATAACGATCGCGGTCATCGGCGTGCTGGCGGGTGCGGGCATGCTGATCTACCGACTGTACTCTTCGGACGAAGAGCTGGAGATACTGACCGAGGAGGTCGCCGAAGGCGATCTCATGAACGTGATCAGCGCCTCCGGCACGGTGGAGCCGGAGGAGCTCGTCAACGTCGGCGCGCAGGTCAGCGGCAAGATCATGGAGTTCGGCACGGACGTCGACGGCAAGGGCGTCGACTTCGGTTCCCGCGTCGCCAAGGGGATGCTGCTGGCCAAGATCGACGACGGCCTCTATGACGCCGCGCTCCGCAAGGCCAAGGCGCAGAAAGGCAAGGCCGAGGCGTCGATCCTGAGCGCCGAGGCTTCGAAGCTGAACGCCGAGGCTTCGCTCAAACAGGCGGAAGCGCAGCTGGCGCTCGCCAAGAGCAACTTCGAACGCGCCGAGAAGCGCAAGGCCCACAAGGCGATCTCCGACGCGGATTTCGACGCCGCCAGGGCCGATTACGACGTGCGCGCCGCCAACGTCGCCGCCGCCAAGGCCAGCTGCCGGACCGCTGAGGCCAACAAGAAGACCGCGGAAGCCGATCTCGCCATCGCCGAGGCGGCGCTGTACGAGGCGCAGCGCAATCTGGATTACTGCCGGATCACCTCGCCGGTCGACGGCGTGATAATCTCCCGGCGAGTCAGCGTCGGGCAGACGCTGGTATCCAACATGAGCGCATCCAGCATCTTCCTGATCGCCAAGGATCTCCGCAAAATGCAGATCTGGGTTTCGGTCAACGAGGCGGACATCGGCAACATCTACGACGGCATGCCGGTGGTATTCGCCGTCGACGCCTTCCCCGGCGCGGAGTTCGCGGGCAAGGTGCACAAGATCCGCCCCGACGCCACCATGTCGCAGAACGTCGTGACCTACGTCGTCGAAGTCGCCACCGACAACAAGGACGGCAAGCTGCTGCCGTACCTGACCGCCAACGTCAAATTCGTCCGGGCGCGCCGGGACAAGGTGCTGAACGTCTCCAACGCGGCGCTGCGCTTCCGGCCGCCGGAAAACATGATAACCTCCGAGGGGCTGGAGACCGTGCGCGCTTACAAGCGCGAGCGCGGCAAGGGCCTGCTCTGGGTGAAGACCGACAACGGCAAACTGCGTCCCGTCGAGGTCCGGACCGGGATCAACGACGGCAAATCCGTCGAGATCGTCACCGACAAACTCAAGAGCGGCGACGCGATCGTCAACGGCATCCGGGTGGTGACGGCGGAGGAAAAGGCGCAGAAACAGAACGGTTCCCGCAGTCCGTTCCTGCCCGACATGCCGAAGCGCCGCACCAACAACCCCAACAAGCCGGAGCAGTCCGGCGGCGGTCCGCGGCGCTGAGCCCCTAAGGGAAAAGTCAGAGTTAGAGGTCGTGACCATGGCGCTGATCGAATTGAAGGATATCCGCAAGACCTACTTTCTGGGCGAGATCGACGTGCCGGTATTGAAAGGCATAACGCTCTCCATCGACCGCGGCGAATACGTCGCGCTGATGGGGGCTTCCGGCTCGGGCAAAAGCACTCTCATGAACACGCTCGGCTGTCTGGACCGCCCGACTTCGGGCGAGTACTGGCTCGACGGCGAAGAGCTGGGTTCGGCGGGCGGCGACCGCCGCGCCCGGGTGCGGAACAAGAAGATCGGATTCGTCTTCCAGAGCTTCAACCTGCTCCCGCGCACGAGCGCGCTGGACAACGTGATAATGCCGCTCGCCTACACGGCGGGCAGCCTCTCGGGCGCCGAACAGCGCCGCCGGGGGCTCGCCGCGCTGGAGCAGGTCGGCTTGGGCGACCGGGTGCACCACTACCCGTCGCAGCTTTCCGGCGGCCAGCAGCAGCGGGTGGCGATCGCGCGGGCGCTGATCAACCGTCCGCCCGTGATCTTCGCCGACGAACCCACCGGGAACCTCGATTCCAAGACCAGCGTCGAGGTGATGAAGATGTTCGGCGATCTGAACGCGGAGGGCATCACCGTGATACTCGTGACGCACTCCGAGGAGATCGCCGCCTGCGCCAAACGGACGATCCGGCTGCAGGACGGGCTGATCATCGCCGACAGCGCGCGGAAGGAGGCGGACAAATGAACATATTCACCACGATCTCAGTTGCCCTGAAGGCGCTCCGCCGCAATCCCACCCGCGCGGCGCTCACGACTCTCGGCATCGTGATCGGCATCGCCGCCGTGATAACGATGATGGAGATCGGCAGCGGTTCCAGCACTTCGATCCGCAAGTCCATCGAAAAGATGGGCGCCAATTCGGCGCTGGTGCGCCCGGGCGGACGGCGCACCGCCGGCATCAGCATGGGCTCCGGAGCCGCGATGTCGCTCGTGCCCGACGACGCCGACGCGATCCGCCGCGACTGCTCTCATGTGGCGCTGGTGGCTCCGGTGGTGACGGGCAGCGGCATGCAGCTGGTCTTCGGCAGCAACAACTGGGTGCCGCAGCAGCTGATCGGAACGTCGCCGGAGTACCTCGACATCCGCAACTGGCAGATCGAAGAGGGGCGGGCGTTCACCCAGCGCGAAGTCAACCGCAACGAACGGGTGTGCCTTCTGGGCGCGACCATCGTGCGCGAACTTTTCGGCGGCAATTCGCCCGTCGACTGCGACATCCGCATCCGCGACACGACCTTCAAGGTCGTCGGCGTGCTCAAATCCAAGGGCGCCAACATGATGGGCTGGGACGAGGACGACGTGGTCATCACCCCGTGGACGACGCTCCGGATGCGCGTCACCGGGCGCTCGACCGGCAGTGCGACCAACACCACCAGCACCGTCGCCTCCTCGCCGGGCGAAGTCTATCCCGTCAAGGGGCTGGCGCTCTATCCGGAGCAGTCCTCGAACCTCACGGACGATTACAAGTTCTCCAACAAGTTCATCAAATTGAACCAGATCTACTTTTCGGCCACCAAGGCCGAGGAGATGGAGACCGCAATTACCGAGGTCACGCTGCTGCTGCGCGAACGCCACCGGCTGTCCAAGGAACAGGACAACGATTTTAGGGTGCACAGCTCCGGCGAATTCATGAAAATGCTCGGCAGCACCTCGACCGTCATGACCAATCTGCTGCTGGGGGTGGCGCTGATCTCGCTGATCGTCGGCGGCGTCGGCATCATGAACATCATGCTGGTGTCGGTGACGGAACGCACGCGCGAGATCGGTCTCCGCATGGCGGTGGGGGCGCGGTCGCGGGACATCCTCAAGCAGTTCCTGATCGAGTCCATCGTGCTCTGTCTGGCGGGGGGCATCCTCGGGATCCTGCTCGGACACGGCGCGGCGCTCCTGATCGAATCGCAGCTGAACTGGCCGATCGAATCCAGTCCGGGTGCGGTGGTGGCGGCGGTCGGCGTGTCGGTCTTCGTCGGCGTGGTCTTCGGGTTCTATCCGGCGTGGAAGGCCTCGAAGCTCGATCCGATCGAAGCGCTGCGCTACGAGTGACCGCCGAAGTCCGGAACGGAACGAAAAAAAGGCTGTTGCGGAAAATTCCGCAACAGCCTTCGGCTTTTCGTCGGGGTTACTTTCTGGAACGTCCCTTGGAGGTCGACTTCACCCGGTCGGGGAACTGCGCGGCGATCAGAGTCAGGCAGTTGATCTGTTCTTCGTGGGTGAGGGCGCGGAATATCTTGACCAGCCGGTCTTCCAGCATGGTATCGTTTTCGGGCTTCGGCGCGGGCTTGAAGTATTGGAGCTCCAACTCCGGAAACATCTGCAGCAGAGTGAAAAACGGGGCGTTGACGATGTCCTGACGCCCGCTGCGGTAACGGTTCAGCGACGCCTCGGACACTTGGGTTTTCAAATGGAGTCGGTGAACGTTTCCCGCCAGGTCTATGGCATGAAGGAACGCTTCCTTCAGCTGCTGGATTTTGGTCTGATCGAGCTCTTTCATTTTAACGATTTGTCCTCCCGGTTGCCTGTCGGTAAATATAGCCTTATGTGTAAAAATTGCCAATTCTATTGTATGTATACATTTACAATATTATGCTTCTATAATGAAGAGCACACAATATTTTGATTTCCATGCTTAATAAAGAGTGTTTTCACAAACTTTTGACCGCAAAACGATTTTGCAAATAAAAGGATTCCATAAAAAACTTTGGGCATCAAAAGTGCTTCCGGCGCTTGCAAAAATCCGCTGCTGTGCTATAATTTACAAATGCCATTTCAGGGATAGATCATGATACGTAATCTGCGTGCGGCTTTCAAGCTGACGACACTGTTGACGGCCACCTTGGTCATGCTGCCGTGGGCGCTGCTGTCGCACCACTTGTCCAGAAACCGGCTGCGCTGCGGACGCTGGTGGACCAGGACCTGGTGCTCCATGGCGTGGCGAATGCTCGGCGGCGAGGTCGAAGTTTCGGGCGAGGCGCCCCCTTCCGGGGGAGGGATGATCGTATCCAACCACATGAGCTATCTGGACATCATGCTCCACGGCTCGCTCTTCGGGATGCGCTTTTCGCCCAAGGTGGAGATGCGGGATTGGCCGATCGTCGGCCCGATGACGGGATTGACCAATCCGGTGTGGATAGACCGCAACCGCCGCAACCGCTCCGGCATCGCCATGTGCGAGATGTGCGAGGCGCTGAACGGCGAAGTGCCGCTTCTGGTCTATCCCGAGGGCACCAACGGCGACGGTTCGGAGCTTTTGCCGTTCAAGACCACCTGCTTCGAAGCGGCGCTCGAGGTGAATTGCACGATATACCCCATGGTGACCTACTACTATCCGACGGAAGACGGCACGCAGCTGCCGTGGGTGGGGCATATCGGCATGTTCGAACACTTCTGGAAGGTGCTTGGCCTCAAGGGATTCCGCTGTCGGGTGCACATCATGCCGGCGGTGCGTCCCGACGGGCGCGACCGCAAGGAGCTCAAGGAATATCTGCGCGACGGCATGTCCGAATGTTACCGGAAACTTGCGGCCGAAGCGGATAAGTGATTTTTGTTGTTTTTTTTCGCTTTTGACGCCGACCGGATCGATGGGCCGGCAATGTGAATTTGGGGAAGGAACAGCGTTCATGCCGGAATTGCCGGAAGCCGAAAACATCTGCCGCGCGCTCGACCGGGCGCTGCGGGGCAGGACGATAACCGGAGTCGAGGTCTTCACTCCGGCGATGCGGAGCAGTCTGCTGCCGCTCAAGACCGCTGCCCTGGAGGGCGTGCGGATACTGGGGACGCGCCGCCGCGGGCGCTATGTGGTCGCCGATCTGGCGGACGGCCGCGCGCTGTTGATGCACTTCGGGATGTCCGGGGTGGTGCGGGTGGAGGGCCCGGAGGTGCCGCGCCGCAAGCACGAGCATGTGTTTCTGCACCTCGACGACGGGCGGATCTTCCGCTTCGAGTGCACGCGGCGCTTCAGTCTGCTCGAAGTGGTCTCGGAATTCGACGCCGACCGCTGGCCGGCGGCGCTGAGCGGACTCGGCGCGGAGCCGCTTTCGGAAAAATTCGACGGCGCCTTTCTGTACGCCGCGTCGCGCCGCCGTCACGTCGCGGTGAAGCTGCTGCTGATGGACAACTCCGTGGTGACCGGCATCGGCAACATATACGCCAACGAGACGCTTTTCGCCTCCGGGGTGTCGCCGCTGCGCCCGGCGTCGGAGCTGACGCGGCCGGAGTGCCGGAAACTGGCCGACAACGCCAAAAAGATCCTGCTCCGGGCGATAGACGCGGGCGGCACGACGATCTCGGACTTTCTCAATGTCGACGGATCGGAGGGGAAGTTCGTGCAGGAACTCAAGATCTACGGCAGGGAGGGCCGGCCGTGTCCGGTGTGCGGATGCATCGTCGAATGCGTCCGACAGGGCGGGCGCTCTTCGTTTTACTGTCCGAAGTGTCAGAAGTGAAAAGGAAAGGTCGTGGGAAATGAATAGATTCACTGTCGTGATGGCGGCGGCGGCGCTGGTGACGGTTCTCGCCGGCGGGTGCGCCTCGGGCGGCGACGCGAAGAACGAGGAAGCGCCGAAGGTCGTTCCCGACATCAAAATCCCGGCCGAGCGCGAGCCGGAGGCCAAGGCGGCGGCGGAGAAGATGGCGAACGGCATGGCGGAAGCGCTCAAGACCGGCGATTTCGAGAAGTTCCGCGTGACGCAGCAGCCGGGCGCCCGCATGATGCCGCCGGAGCTTTTCGCCAAGGTGCGCAAGTCGATGACGCACAACTTCGGCAAGCTGACCGGTTCCGAGTACATCGGTTCGCTCGATCAGGGGCGCGTCCGGGATTATATGTGGAAGTTCATCTTCGAAGCGCCGCGCAAGGACTCCCCCGTTCCCCGTCATCACGAGATCATCTACTGGGTGCGAGTCGGTTTCGCCAACGGCGCCCCGGTGGTCTACGGTTACCGCTTCGACTTGCACTGAGGCCGTTCGATGCGTCCTCCGTCCGCCCGCCAGCGCGAGATACTGGATTTTCTGGAGAACTTCGCCGAGACGCGCGGCATGGCGCCCAGCATCGGAGAGGTGGCGGAGCACTTCAAGATAGCTCCGGCTACGGCGTCGGGGCATCTGGCGGCGCTGCGCAGAAAGCACCTGATCGAGCGCTCCGGCAAGGCGCGGAGCATCGTGCTGGTCGGGCGCGATCCGGCGGGGGCGGTGCTCAAAGTCCCGCTTTACGGCAGCCTCGCGAGCCCGGTGCCGGAGGAGAACCGGCCGCTTATGGAAGGCGTCGTCCATCTGCACCGCTCGGTGGCGGGCAAGCTGCCCGGCGAATCGCTTTTCGCGCTTCGCGTCGGCGACGGCGCGATGAGCGGTCTGGGCATATTCCGGGACGACACGGCGATCTTCGCGCCGACCTCGGAGCTGCCGCCGCGCCTCGGCGACGTGGTGGCGGCGTTCGTCGGCGGCACGGTGCTGATCCGGAGTTTCTTTCCGCACGGATCCGGGGGGACGGTGTCGCTGCGCTCCGCGCATCCGGGCGAGCCGGATACGGAGTATCCCGCCTCCGAGGTCCAGGTGGCGGGGGTGCTCATAGCGCTTCTGCGCCGCTACCAGCGCTGAATCACCTGACGCGCCTTTCCTCGAAGGCGACGAGTTCCAGATAACGGCGGTAGAGCCGTTCGCTCAGTTCCCGGCGCGCCGGATCGGGATGCGTGACGCTCCGTATGCCGGGGGCCATCGCCCGCTGGGCGCCGGGCAGATCTTCGTGCAGGCCGCAGGCGACGGCGGCGAACATCGCCGCGCCGAGCGCGCAGCACTGCTCCTGATCGACGAGCTTCACGTCCATCTGCAGCGCGTCCGCCGTGAGTTCCCGCAGCAGCTGCGACTTGACGGCGACGCCGCCGATCACGCGCACTTCGTTTATTTCCAGTCCGTTGGCGCGGTAGTTGTCGAAGATGCTCCGCGTGCCGAAGGCGACGGCGCGCTGCAGCGCCAGATAGACTTCCGGCGCGGAACTGCCGAGCGTCAGTCCGGTCAGCGCCCCCGCCATTTTCGGATCGCAGAAGGGGGTGCGCCGCCCCGCGAAGAAGTCGATGGCCGCGACCTGTTCCGCCGTGTCGCGCAGTTTCGCGGCGTCGCTTTCGAGCTTTTTCAGATCGACTTTGCCGCCGGAGTACTCCAGCAGCCGCCGGAACCACGCGAAGACGTCGCCGACGGCGGCCTGCCCGGCTTCGAGCGCCACGGCCCCGGGCAGGATCGTCCCTTCCGCCTGTCCGCAGATGCCGGGGACGACCTTGCCGCACCGTTCGGCGACCAGTAGATCGCTGCCGCTCGTGCCGACGCTTTTGAGGAGCACTCCGGGGCGGATCCCCGCGCCGACGGCGCCGGAGTGGGCGTCCATCGCGCCGACGCCGACGACGACCTGCGCATCCAGACCGAAGCGCGCCGCCCACTCGGGCGACAGCGTTCCCGCGCGCGTTCCGGCGTAGACGGTGTCGGCGTAGAGTTTGCCGCGCACTTCACCGAGGCGCGGATCGAGTTTTTCCAGAAAGTCCCGGTCGGGGAGCCCGTGCCACGCCGCGCTCCACAGCGCCTTGTGCGAAGCGGCGCAGCGGTTGCGGAGCATCGCCGCCGGATCGGCATTCCCGGTGAGTTCGGCGACGAGATAGTCGCCGCACTCGGCATAGGTCGCGGCCGCCGCCGCGACTTGCGGGGCGCGGCGGATGATCCGCAGCACTTTGGAAAAGAACCACTCTTCCGAGTAGGTGCCGCCGCAGCAGTCCAGATAAGGGACACCGGCTTCGCGCGCGACGCGGTTGACGTGCTCCGCCTCGGGTATGGCGGTGTGGTCCTTCCACAGCACGAACATCGCGTCGGGATTTTCGGCGAAGTGCGAGTCGAGCGCCAGCGCCCTGCCGTCGGCGCCGACCGCCGACGGGGTGCTGCCGGTGGTGTCGACGGCGATGGCGGCGATCCGGCGGGCGTCGTCGGCGGCCGCGAGCTTGCGCACGACTGAGGTCATGGATTCGAAGTAATCCAAGGGGTGCTGGCGGTACATCGCCCGGGAGTCGTCGCGCCACAATCCGTCGTTCCAGCGCGGGTAGGGGCAGCTTTCCGTACCCAGCATGACGCCCCGCGCGTCGACCAGCACTCCGCGCACACTGTCGGAACCGAAGTCCAGACCGATCACCAAATCACGTTTCCGCATGATCATTCCCGTTGATGTTTTTTAAACGGAAACGCCGCCGCAGGATGATTGCGGCGGCGCCCGGTCGAATTACCGTTTTCCGACTGCTCCGCGTCAGGCGATGACGCCGCAGCGCTTCATGGTGGCGAGCAGCTTTTCGCGGTTCGCCGGAGCGAGCTCGCAGAGCGGCAGCCGGTACTCGAGCGCGATCTTGCCCATCGCGGCGAGCGCCGCCTTGACCGGGATCGGATTGCTCTCGACGAAGAGGTCGCGGAACAATGGATAGTACTTTTTGTGCATCTCGCCCGCCGTCTTGAAGTCGCCCGCGAGCGCGGCGGCGACCATCTTGACCATCTCGGCGGGGATGACGTTGGAAGCGACGCTGATGATCCCCTTGGCGCCGACCGAGATCATCGGCACGGTGAGCGAATCGTCGCCGCTCAATACCGTGATGTCGCAGGCGTCGCGGATCGCCGAGACGCGGTCGACGCTGCCGCCGGCTTCCTTGACCGCCGCCATCAGCGGATTCTTGGACAGCCGCGCGATCGTCTCGATGGCGACGGCGATCCCGGTGCGTCCCGGCACGTTGTAGATCACGACCGGCAGACCGGTCTTGTCGGCGACGGTGGAAAAGTGGCGGTACAGCCCCTCCTGCGTCGGCTTGTTGTAGTAGGGCGTGACCTGAAGCGACGCATCCGCGCCGAGCTTGGCCGCTTCGGCGGTGAAGGCCAATGCCTCGCTGGTCGAGTTGGCGCCGGTACCGGCGATGACCTGACAGCGGCCGTTCACGAATTTGATCGTCTCCTCGATCACCTTGATGTGCTCGGTGACGTCGAGTGTCGGAGATTCACCCGAGGTGCCGACCGGGACTACGCCGGCGACTTTCGCGTCGATCTGCTCCTGAAGCAGCGCGCGCAGTGCAGGGTAGTCCACGGCGCCGTTGCGGAACGGCGTCGCCAACGCAGTGTAAACTCCCGTCAGATTCAACATTTCCAGAAATCTCCGTGTTTGTTGTGGTAAAAAGTCGTTCGGTGAATAAAATAACGTATGAAGCGTTTAAAATCAATACGCGGGAAGCAATTTTGATTTGAAAAATGCGGCGCGGCCGGTTAAGTTAATAAAAAAAGCCAAACCGAGAGGGGTAGATGAGGATGAAATTCGGTGTCGCCGCGCTGGCGCTGCTGGCGCTCGTTTCGGGGTGCGTCTCTTACGAATACAAAGGCAAGTCCGCCGACGCTCCCACGTCGTCCGTGGGCGTCTTCATGAACTCCGGTAAGATCCGCCGCTCCTACGAGGTGCTGGGAACGGCCGTCGTATCCGGCGACTACCGCGAGGTGTCGCGCGACCGGCTCATGAACAAGTTGATCTCCGAAGCGGAAAAGAACGGCGCCGACGCCGTGCTGGTGGTCGAACAGCAGGTTCTTCCCTACGGTTCCGCCAGCGGCGCGCAGGGCCGATTCCTGACCGCCTACGACTACGACGAGGTCAACCGCAGCTGGAATCAGGTCTACCGCGACGTCGACGAGCGGTACACCAATCTTTTCAACACTTCCTTGCAGAATATGATCACCCGCTCCGGCAACGGCGGATCGAACGGGAACACCGCGGCGCGCACCTACAAGCGCGTCATCCGGGCCGAATTCATCCGCTACACCGACACGGCTCCCATCGCGGATTGAGTTTTGCAAGTTCAGTTTTCGGGGTATGCGGCATCCGGGGTTCAGCGGATTGCCGGATTATAAGGTTTTTTTGTGCCTCATCCTTGCAAAGTCCCGAACCGGTGGTAAATTAACCGCATATCAACGCAAAACAGGGAGATTTCCAGATCATGCAGGTCATTTGTCCGAGTTGCCGTCGTCCCTTTGAGATCACCGCCCCCGGATTCACGGGCAGCGTGAGCTGTCCGTACTGCGGTCAGCCGGTCAACGTCACCTCCGATGCGGAGGTCGTCGACCGCTTGGCCCCCATTCCGGAACCCGTCGGCGCCGTTCCCGATCCGGAGGCCGCCCCGCCCCGCAAAAAAGTTTTTCTGGTGTTGGGCAAACTGGGGCTGATCTTCGGCAACATCACCTTCCCCGTGTCGATCTGCGGGATCATTCCGTTTTTCGGAATAGTGGTGTTTTACATGCTGTGGTGCTGCCCGCTGCCGATAGTCGGTCTGGTGTTCAGCATAATCGCGAAGGAAAAGAGGGGGATCGTCTTCAATTCGATCGCGGTCGGATTGTCGATCCTCGCGCTTCCGGTGTTTTGGTTCTGGGTGGCGTTTTTCCGTTGACGCTCCGCCGCGCCCGTCCGGCGGTCAGTTGACCGCCGGATCCGGCTTTTTCAGTTCGCGGATGCGGTCGCGGAGCATCGCTGCGCGCTCGAATTCCAGCGCGTCGGCGGCGGCGAGCATCTCGCCCGTGAGTTCCGCGACCAGCGTTTCCAGTTCGCGGTCGCTCATCCCCGCGCGGTCGAGATCGGGAACCCCTTCGTCCCCGAACATGTTTTCCGCGAGTTTCGGCATCCTCGACTTGCCGCGCTTCTTGGGCGAGCCGATGATCTCGCTGATCGTCAGTTTCTTTTCCTTGCGGATCGTCTTGGGCACGATGCGGTGCTCTTCGTTGTAGCGCTGCTGCTTGCGCCGGCGTCTCGCCGTCTGGTCGATGGTCTCCTTCATCGCCGGGGTGATCTCGTCGGCGTACATGATCACCCGCCCCGCGGCGTTGCGGGCGGCGCGTCCGGCGGTCTGGACGAGCGACCGCTCGGAGCGCAGGAACCCCGTCTTGTCGGCGTCCAGTATCGCCACCAGCGCGACCTCCGGGATGTCCAGCCCCTCGCGGAGCAGATTTATGCCGATCACGCAGTCGAAGTCGCCGTCGCGGAGCTTGTTCAGCACCCGCACACGCTCCAGCGCGTCGAGTTCGCTGTGGATGTAGCTCGCGCGGATGCCGCAGTCGGAAAGGTAGTCGGCG
>Ga0310696_10001198_pt1 | contig 38078 bp, 27 predicted proteins | sample AusTroGonzalo_MG_4_FD_203885 | JGI IMG/M metagenome (GOLD analysis project Ga0310696, IMG submission 203885) | Bovine rumen microbial communities from tropical cattle in Woodstock, Queensland, Australia - Gonzalo_02 (v2) (version 2) | ecosystem: Host-associated > Mammals > Digestive system >... | reverse complement strand
TAGCACCAGACACCTCGGCAAAACGCTCTATCAATGTTGATTTGCCGATTCGCCGTCTTCCACGACAAGTAACGAATGATGAAGTCCGCTTGCTCCAAAGTCGCTCCAAATCTGCAATTTGCTCATCGCGTCCATAGAAAGTGTTTTTCATCATTATCCTCCTTTTATGGCGTAATTATACCATAAATTTGCATTTATCGTCAATGCCAAAATATCTCCTAAATCAAGAAAATACAATTAGGAGATATTAATCTCCACAAACAGCCACCGTAATGCAAACGCACATAGCGCGGTCGTTGCCTCCCGCCCCGCGGTTCTCCGACAACACCGCCCGAACCTCGCGCCGTCGTTCGGAATCCGCCTGGAAGACACTGCGTATTCAAGCCCCGTATCGATGCAATAGACCTTCTCTGGATTTAGCAGCCTTGGAGACATGGCGTCCTGTCAGCTTTGTTCCCATCTCGCCTTCGAGTAGCGACGCATTCTACCCCGATACGCAGACGTGGAATCCCTCGTCTATTTAGGTGAATGGCAGTAGAATAACATAACTGGAATTCCCTTCTATTCACTATTGCTCCGCCTTTCAGCTTCATGTGTTTGCCCATGTTGTCCGCCGTCCGAGGAGATGCGCAGGTATGAATCGCGACTTCCAGGGCTAATCTTGTGCCCGTTCGCGGGACGTGCGTTGTCGCGGCTGTAAGAACATAGAAGCTTCTCGCCCATTGCCTGGATCATCGGCCAGGAGTTATAGCCCGGCTCTTCGGACACGACGTACGCATTCTCCGGAAGCCTGTAGTCGCCGGTTGCGGACATCTTGGAGTCGGCGGCGAAGCCAATCGCTGTCAGGACCATCGTCGCGGCAACTGCGGCATTCAATCTGTTCATGAAAAAAGGATTAGTTGAGTTCATGAGACGAATTGTAGCACATTATCCGCGTTTCGTAAAGTGCGTAACGTAAAATACGAAAACATCGCAACGGGACAAAGAGAGAGAAAACCAGCAACCACTATCTTATTCCTTCACGACCTCATACATATAGGTCGCACGGCCATCTTCGATTCCCGTGTCGCAGACGAAGCGAAGCCATCCGTCCTTGACAGCCGACTGGACCGCAATCCTTCTAGTCCCGTCTGCGCCCAGGGCGAACACCGAGTAGGAGCCGCCGTCCACGCGAATGCCGACCCCGGCGACGCCCGCCCGCATCAGGTAGGGAAGCCGACCGAAGTCCTTCAATATCGTCATTTCCGCGTCAGCGTACCTTACGCCTGTGTTCTGCACGTCCGTAAGGTGCGTGACGAGCATCCTTTTCGACGACCTGAGAGGCATGCCGTCCAGAGAGCTCGCCCAGACGGTGGCTGGCGAACCTAGTATCTTCGCCCTGAAGTTCTCGCAGACGAACTTCCCCTGCTCCGCGAACACGCCGCAGGTTCGAGGAGTATCAACCGTGAACGAACCGCGTTCGCCGTCCACGACCACGCCCCCTCCGCCGACGACGCGCCCGCCGCCAAGCGAAAGGTCCCTGCGGGCGTCGTCCGACGTCTTCATGTACGCAACGTCGAAGTCGCCAGCGCGAACCGCCCCAGCAGGGACCTCTCCGCCCAAGACCGCCCCGACCTTCGCGGTCCACGCGGCCCACGTCCAGTCCGCGACCATCGACACGCCCGTCTGGCAGTCTGGAGAGGTTATCCTGTCGCGCGGCAGGGTCACGGCGTACGTGCGCTCCAGCGGCTCCATGTCGCGGCGCAGGAAAAGGCACACGCTCGCCCTTTCGGACGCAAGCTGCATCGGGTCGGACGCGATGTCGAAGTATCCAGCCGTATGGCGGCCGACATGCGCCGCCGAAACGTTGTTGTGCGACCACGCAAAACGCCAGAGGCCGTCCCAGTCCTGCAGGGCCGCCTCTGCTCCGGCGGCAATGCCGCCGACGCCCCTGAAGCGCCCGGGCCCGGAGAAGTTGTATTCCGAGACAGTGAACGGCCTCTCGAGCATGCGCATCGCCGACACCGGCGCCGCGCCCATGCGCTCCCCCTTGAACGGATTTGCGTTCGGGCACCAGCTCGGCAGTCTCCAGTCCCTTTCAAGGAACCTCGGATGGTCGACGTAGAAATGTATGTCCACGTAGTCGCAAGATTCGCCGCGCGGCAGTTCGAACGCAGCGGTGCGGCACTGTCCGTTGTTCATGTCCGTTATCAGGGCTCCGCATCCGAGACCGCGCAGGAACGCGCGCGTCCGCGCCACGAAGCGTGATTCCACGTCCTGGAGAAACCGCAGGAAAGCGCGTCCCTGCCTGTCGCGGCCGAGTCCGTTCGGAATGGCCGTAGTGATGTCGTCCCACCTGCCGGGCTCCGCGGCCTTCTTCCTGGAGAGCCACCTCTCCCACTTCTCCTGCCATCCTGGGCGAGACTGGCAGTCGAAGGCAGAGACCTCGTCGATGTTGCCCTCATTGACCAGCGAGATCCACGCTATGGCCGGTTCGTCGGCGTATCGCCGTCCGGTGACCGAGTTCGTATGCGAGAGCCAGTTCGCGGCGAATGCGAGGTAGTTGGAATAGACGCCCTCATGCACGTATACGCTTCGCTTGAAGTCGTGCATCGTCATCGTGCCGTCCCTTTCAACCCCGACGGCCCGCCACGCAATAGGCATGTGCGTGCGCGAGACGAACAAGTCTGTGGAGATGTAGAGCCCCTCCTCCACGCAGGCCGCGACGAGAAAGTCCATCTTCCTCATCTGCGTCTCGTCGAGCCTTGTGCACGCCGGATCGGCCTTGTCGACGCACCATCCGTCGTGGTGGTGTATCCGCACGCTGTTGTAGCCGACGCGGGCGATTGTCCGCGCAATCTTTCGGGCATCCTCCATAGTCTCGGGGTAATTTGCCGTACCACAGAGGTTGACGCCATAGAACCGCTGCGGCACGCCGGGAAGGTTCTCGAACTCGAAATGGGCGCCTCTAGCCACCAAACGCCCCAACTTCCCGGCAGGCTTGCCGGTAGGGCGCATCCGCGAAAAGTCAAGGACGCTCCCCTCGGCGACTTCTTCCGGCACGTCGAACGGCAACCACTCCTTTCCTGCCGACACCGAAACTGGCGACAAGGCGGTCTTGCGGAATTCTCCCGCACCCGCAAGCGAGAACGCGATGGACTTCCGCACTCCGCCGCGATATGCCTTGGTCGCGGCAACGTCCGGCGGCAGGACGAACCTAAGCGACATCGTCTTCCCGCCCCAGTACTGGATGAAGAGCCCGACTGGCGTCTTAAGCGAAAATGCGAGACGCCTGCCGCCAGACTTGTCGGATATCTCAATGCGAGACGCCGCGTCGCGGTAGATGTTCTCCGACCGTCCAGTCTTCGGCAGCCGGATATTTTCTCCGTCGACAACGAGCGAGCCCTCCGAATAGTCCGACATATTCAGGTCGCCCATAAGCCCGAACATCTGCATGCGCACGTCGGCTTCCGGCGTGAACGTCCACTCCGCGTCGACTTCGCCCGCAGACGCCCCCGGAGCGACCTTGAAAGCACCGGCGACCATCGGCTCGTCTGGCGCGGAAAAAGCAAAGTCGCGCGTACCGTCCTCGCGCTCGGTCATGCCGGAGGCGTTCATCATCTTCCAGGGAACGAGCGCGCCCTTTGCCTCTAGTTCGAGCGAAACGGGAGAGTCGACGACGAGCCTGCCGGCAAACGACGCCTTGACCTCGGCCCTCGCCGCCGCCGCGACCGTCATCGCGACAAGAACAGCGCATCTAGTCTTCTGATTCATGTGTTTGCCCATGTTGTCCGCCGTCCGAGGAGATGCGCAGGTACGAATCGCGGCTTCCGGGACTGATCCTGTGCCCATCCGCGGGACGTGCGTTGTCGCGGCTGTAGGAACATAGAAGCTTCTCGCCCACCGCCTGGATCATCGGCCAGGAGTTGTAGCCCGGCACTTCGGACACGACGTACGCATTCTCCGGCAGCATGTAGTCGCCGGTTGGCGAAGGCGGCGTTTCGTTCCTCCACGATATCTTCACATACCCCGAAGGCGGTACGCGCAAACGCCGGAGCCCCGCCTTGCACGCAGGCGAGTCGACCAACGACCCGAAAGTGTCGTAGACTTCGATCCGCGCAGGTGCGCACCGAAGGTCGATTGCGACGGAAGGCGCGTTCGCGCCGTTGAGGACATAGACCGTCCTGTCCGGCCGTCCCGCATCGACTACGAGATTTTCCTGATACACGCCTATCACGCGCTCGTCCGAGGCTTCGCCTTCGAGCAGCGGATAGTCGTTCGCCGGATACCGAGGGCGGAACGCGCCCCTTACGAGCGCGGCCTTGTGCATCTCGGCAAAACGCATCCAGTGCGCCAGCATGCGCCGGTGGCTTTCCGGAAGGTTCCCGAGATGCATTGAATACTGCACCACGCCGAAGATCGAGTTGAGGATGAATCTCGCCGCGCTTTCGGCCGTCTCGTCATCGCGCCACTCCAGCATGTCGGAGTGGACGGCCGTCTTGCCGGACGTGAGCCTGAGGCGCGCGATGCGCGTCCTGTTCTCCACCATTGAAAGCGGACAGTCAGTCGCGCGGAGCATGTTGCCGAAGCGCCGTATCGCAGGCCCAACGTACGACTGCCGGAATTCTATGAGGACGTCCGGCTTTAGCGCCTTGATCCGCCGCATCGCCTCGGCAAGCATGGCGTCTACGGCAAGCGGTATTGACTTCATGTCGCGCCCGGCATAGTTCTCCGCCACGGCAGGGTCGACAACTCCGTCCTTGAGCGCAAAGCGCCCGATGAAGTCCAGCTTCACCCCGTCTATGTTCCATTTCCTCACGGCGTCCTCGTATGTGCCGGCAACGAACTCGCGCACCTCAGGGAACCTAGGGTCGAGAACGTGGCCTCCGGCGCATTCCACTGGAAGGAACTTGCCCTTGAACCGCGCGAAGTTTGCGCTGTCCTTTCCCACGAAGGGAACGGAATACCACATCATGTACTTCATGCCCATGTCATGCACGCGCCTTACATGCGCGGCCATGTCGGGGAAATGCCGCCCGGGCTTCCAGTCTCCGCAGAAACGGTAGCCGTTCCAGGGGCGGCTGCCGAGCGGAAGGTCTATCTGCCATCCGTCGTCCACGATCACGGTCTTCATTCCCAGCCCGGCGGCAATGGCGCATTCCCGCTCGACGCCGTCGGCGCAGATGTCCTGGTGGAAGTCGTACCACGTCGAATAAACGGCGTCGAACGCGGCAGGCGGCGCTTCCATCGGCACCACGCCAGACGCACGGCACATCCACTCCGCGGCGTCGCCTATGGCCTCGCCGTAGAACACCGGGCGGGAATCGAGGCGAAGCTCAACGACGTATTCCCTCAGAGGCGCCTCTGGCACGGTGAAGAATGAAAACGAGCAGTCGAACCCCATCTTTACTTCGCTCACCGGAGCCTTGAACACCACCTTGCGGCGCGACTCGGAACAGGCAAACGCGAATCGGTTGCCGTCGTTCGCGTCCAGGAAGGCGTACAACGGCATCCATGCGGCAAGTTCGCTGTTCATTGCCTCGCTCCACGGTATGCCGTAGTGGGTCGACTCGCTCGTCCAGAGGTGGTGGACGTCCGTCTGCGGGACAAACCATTTGAGCGCGAACCTCGGCGGCGGCGCCTCGACGTTGTTCTTCATCGTCACGCGCACCGTCTCGACGCCGGCCGTCACTACACTTGTCGAAACCTCGAAACGCCAGCCCCCCGGAGACGGGCAATCGAGCTTCACTCCGTTCGCAAGGCCCGCAGCGCCCGAGCCTGCCGCGACACAGAGAGCCGCTGCCGACACCCATGCGCACAAAATTGCCTTCGTTGCCTTCATATTGTTCCTTGCTCCGTTGTTAGCCCCCGCCCATTCTGCTTGGTTTACGTAATTCCTCCACGATGCCGTCATAAACTACGGAAGACGCGAGAGCCAGATTCCGAAGAGCCTGTCATACACCTCGTAGCCGCCCTCCGAACGGTAGACGAGGTCGGAGTCGCCAAGCGACTTCAGCGCCGCAGCGACGCTCGAAGCTGCCCGAAGACCGTGTCGTGCAATGAAGTCGCCGCCAGTGATCGCAGCTACGCGACCTTCCCTGGCAATTGCCTTTAGAAGCCGTATCGCGCCGTCGGAGCATCCGCGCAGGATCGCCTCGTATTCATATGCATTGCCCGCCACAAGAAATTCGACCGCATCGTTGACGTCGTCCTCGGTCGGCTTCGCCGCACCAAGCTCGAATAATCGGTTCATGACTGCCTGCACGTACCACGTGATTCCGTCGAACCTGTCGTATACCGACATGAACACGTCGCGGTCAAGCGCCATTCCCGAATGGGCGAAATGCAGGTTGGCGAAGTCGAAGTAACGATCCCTGTCTATGGGGCCTATGTGCATCATCTGAGTTGAGTGGTAGAACGGCCGCTTGGCCGATACGAACATTTCGCTCATCATGCGCTGCCTCGAGCCGGAGAACACGAACTGGTGTCCGGTCAGGAACTGTATGCGGCTGCGGAGCATGGCCTCGGTCCCCTTCTCGGGATATTCGACGACCTGCTGAAACTCGTCAAGTGCGACAACAGTCCTGAACTTCAGCGACTCCAGATAGTCAAACACCCCGGCGAGCGTCGCCTCGGCAGCCGACGGATGGACATCAAACGAATATTTCTGGGCTCCGAAAGCGTCGAATGTGACGGTCGGCCTAAATCCTCGGAGAAACGTAGAAGCCGCTCTCGCGACCTTGTCAAACGAAGTTTCAAAAGACGTGAACACCCCTGCTGCAAACGCCTTGACAAAATCAGCCAGACACTGCGTCCCGAAGATGTCCACATACGCGCACTTGTATTCACCCAGCTGCGCAAGATGATAGAACACGTTCTTGACAAGACCGCTTTTCCCCATACGCCTAGGTGCCACAAGGGTGACATTGCGGTCGTTGTTTACCGCCGCAATCAAGTCTGCCGTCTCGCGCTCCCGATCACAGAAGTAATCTGGGCTATGGTATCCAGCCATCAAAAACGGATTCTTTGGGTTCATGAGGCGAATTATAGCACATTATCTGCATTTCGTAAAGTACGTAACGTAAAATGCGAAAACGTCACAACGGCTATGCCGTCATGGGCTGCACATTGAAAGCGATTCTTGCGCCGGAAGTCGCATGCCGTCTCGCAGAAGCCTCGATTGAAGCGTTCTTATGCGCTTGCACAAGTCGCGAGGCAGAATCCCTTTGGAAACGCATAGCGCAGCGGCCGTTCCAACGGCCTGTCCTTCCGTCGCGCACGTAGCTCCGACGCGTGTGGACCCCAGGGCCAGGTGCGACACGGAAATGTTCCTGCCCGCCATGAAAAGGTTCTGCACGTTTCTGGAATACAGGCATCTGTACGGTATCGAATATATAGGCACATGACGCGGTCTTGCATTCTTGCCCCATCCGTTGGAAACCGGACTTTGCATCCCCATGACATCGTGGACGTCAAGACCCCAGCCGCCATACGCCACCCGGTCGTCGAACATCCGCCCCGACAAAAGGTCGTTTGCCGTAAGCACGTAATCGCCGACAAGTCGGCGAGATTCGCGCCGTCCGTTGATGTGGGGGACTTCAGTCAATGCCGCGTTGGCCGCCATCGACTTCAATGGCGATTCGTTCTTCAGCCATCCCCAATACGCAAAGACATAGCGTATCAACTCGTCGCGGGCCTCCTCTCCATCGGTCATGTCGTCAATCGAGTTCGGATGCTCCAGCCACCATGGACGGTCCAGATTGTCAACCTTGCGCGTGAACCCCCGTGGCAGGACATTCGCCCAGGGCGGCGCGGCAAACGCCACCGGCGCATTCCTGAACTCGTACTTGTACCCCGTCAGGCATCCACTCATCGTCATGCCATCGGCCTTTGGCGGCGCAAGGTCAGCTGGCTCGCCAAATTCAGAAGCCGATTCGCGTCCGTACATGTACTCGGCACCGGCATAGAAGCCCAGCCAGCCGTCGCCCGTGCAGTCGATGAACATCTTGCCTGCATATCGCGTCCTCTCGCCTGTCAGCGTGTTGCGCGAAATCGCGGCGGCGATTCTCCCCTCCACGCCTACGACCCGCTCGTTGCAGAACACGCTGGCATTAGGCTCCTTCGCTAGAAGCCTTGCCGCAGCGGACGAAAGACGGCGGCGAGACTTGTTTTCGTTCAGCGCGTTCCATTCCTCGACAATGCCGCGCTCCTCCCAACCGGGATGATGGAATGTCGCCGCCCCGTCGGTCCTGATCCCGATTTCATCAGAGCAGTTCCCGCCCAAAACGGGCCTGTCGTGCACAAGCGCGGTCTTAGCCCCTCCACGTGCCGCCGCCACCGCTGCGCAGACTCCCGCCGGCCCCGCGCCGACAACGACTACGTCGAATTCGCCGGCATTCCGCAACTCGCATTCGGGCAACAAGCGGCGTCGAAGCTCTTCCGTCTTTCCATAGTCGTCGTCGGGCACAGCCCCGAGATTGTCGGTTAGCCACACCACGTCGCACCTTGCAAAAGCCCCGCTGACGTCTTCAAGCGAAATCCTGTGCTCCCCTCGCGAAAGCGGCACTACGCCGACCCGCTCCCACGTCCACCCTTTCCTGCCTGTCGCGCCAAGCTCGCCTCCAAGCCTCGCGCCGTCAATGGATATGCGGAATCTGCCGGGATGGAATTCCGGCACCCAGTCCTTGCTTCTCGCCCAAAGAGCATATCTGCCAGCCTCCTTGACCATGAACGTGGTTGTTGCCGAGCCTATTGGCTCCTGCACGCCCGAGGCCATCAAGTATGCAGACCCCATCAAGTGGGTATACTGCGTATCAACAACCCATCTCCCCTTGTCGGAAAAGCGTTCAGCTTCCAGCCAGACGTCGTTTGACGCGCCGGCTGCCTGAATCATCATTGCGACGAGAGCGACATTCAGCTTTTTAATGTGCATACATATTTTCATATGACAGTATGATACCAAACATTGACGCAGAGTGACACTTTGAGTGTGTCTAAGTACTTCATCCTCACAAATCATCGCAGGAACCTCGGCGCAATACACACCAGATTCGTCACGGTAGATTATTGCATTCAGGTTTGCCATTGCTTTACATCCTTTCTTTTGCCTTCACAGCTGTCAACACCGCGTATTATACCAAAGGCGATTGTCGCCTGCCAATAGCATCCGTCATTCCATGGCGACCTCATAGTACATGCAGCCTCCAAACGGCTGGCGCGAGGACGCCGTAAAACGAAGACGCCCGCCTTCGGCGCGGCACGGCACCTCGGCGCGACGCCGCCCCGCAGTGTCAAGCGCATAGACGCGAAACTTTGCCGCGTTGTCGATTGCCAGCGAAACGTCGGCTTCGCCAGCGCGCAGCATAAGACGCGAAGTTCCCCAGTCCAGAATCCCCGTCTGACGCCAATAGGAACTCTTGACCACGTCGCCGCCCCACGAAAAGCCCTCTCCATGCAGGTCGGTCAGGTGCCATACTAGAATTCGCGGCGAACGCGCAAGCGGAGAGGAATCGAGCGACGCTGCGGCAACGAGCGCAGGTGAGCCCCCGAGCCGCGCCTCAAGCGCGCCCGCGCCAATCTCCTCGCCGCGCCCGGAAAACCCTGCGCAGGTTCGCTCGCCCGCGAGCGACATGCTGCCGCGCTCGCCGTCCACGACGATACCGCACGGAGGAACGTCCTCCGGCGGCTTCCTCTCTGATTCTGCAGGAACCTTCACAACGCCGCCAGGCGCGGCAACGCCATCGAAAGAAACTCCAAGCCGCGCGCGCCATTCCAGTCCACGCCCCGCCCATCCGGGCCTCGAGGGAAGCGACAGCCTGCCCTCTGAATCGTCGCGCATCGCCGCGCCGGAGAAGTGGTTGGCAAACGCGGCGCACGGCGTCGCCTGGTCGCCGCGCAGGAAAAGCAGCGTCGGCAGGCGGTCTGTCGCCTGCAACAGCGGATCAAGCGAAAGGTCAAAGCGGCCAGGCGCGGCATCGACGCCGTCAAACATCTTTTCGCGCTGGTGTGCATATGCGAACGTCCAGAGACCGGTCCAGTCCTGAACAGCCGCGAAAGCCCCGGTTAGAAGCCCGCCCATCGCACGGTTGAAGTTCGGTCCGCCCATCTGGCTTTCGCTCACGACCAGCGGACGGCCCCATACGCGGTTGAAGGCGACGTCGCGATACATGCCCCTTGGGTCGCAGAGCGGATTGTGGTTGCGGAAGACGCTGTTAAGCGGCAGGCCCGTTTCCTCTCGCGCCGCCTTGGATGCAGATGCAGCGTGCTCGGTGTAGTAGTGAAAGTCCACATAGTCTCCGACCGCCGCCCTCATCCACAGAATCACGGGAAGTGTAGGACCGTTGTTCTCCGTAGATACAAGCGCCTTCACGTTCAGCTCATCGCGAAGGAATTCCGCCGCATGACGCGAAAAGCGTTCGCAGCACCATGCCCAGAACGCCGCCTTAGCGCCGTTCTCCGGCGACGGGTCCCACCAGCCGCCATTTTCGGGAAACTCATCTGGCGAGGCAGTCGGGAAAGCCTTGGGGTTTTCCGCGCGGGCCTCCGCCAGCCACTTCGGCCATAGCGCGCGGAGTTCGGGGATGCCTTTCGCCTTGTTCCAGTCCGAATGCGGACTTGACTCGTTGACAAGGACGAGAAACGGCATGGCCGGCTCTTCGGCAAGGCTTCGTCCCGTGTATGGATTCACATGCGTCAGGAACGCCCTCGCATAGTCCTTCCAGTTTTCATATGCCTTTCGCCTGCACATGACAAGCAACTTGGCGGTCATCATGTCGGCGTCGCCGTCGCGGTCCTCTCCAAGCTCGCGCCATGTACACCAACGCGAGACGAACAGGTCGGTAGTGAGGTATATTCCCCTGCGGATGCAGGCCGCCATCAGCGCGTCAAGGCGGTCGCGGCTCTTTTCCTCCTTTGCCCATGCGTTGTCGTGGTGGTGGATGCGCACGGCGTTGTAGCCCAGCCGAACCAGACGATCAGTGACCCGCTCTATCTCGTCGTCTGAAAGGTAGTTCGCGGAATTACAGAGGTTTACTCCGTAGAACCTGGCTGGAACTCCGGGACGTCGCTCGAACTCGGCGTGCCCGTTGACCGACTTAAGCCACCCGAACTTTCCTGCAGGCGTCTCTCGCGGAACAGTCTGCGAGAAGTCTAGCGCGCTCCCCTTCTCTATGTCGCGGAAGTATTCAAGCGAAATCCACTCGACGCCCTCCTTCACCGTCTGCACGGAGGAGCAGACAGCCAGGACTATGCTGCAAAGGCACATCGCAGCGCGTCAAAGGACAAAGAGAATGAATCCCGTGCGAACGACAAGGTACCCGTCGCTGTTAAGCGTTAGCTGCGCGTTTTCGACTGGTTCGCCGTCTATGTAAACCTTCCAAGAGAAAAGGCGGTCGGCGACGAGGGTGTCGACGCGCACAGGCAACGGCACCCCACGGGCTTTCTTGCCGGGAGCACTGGTGATGTGGATCGCGCCGTTGTCGGACGGAAGGAAGTTGGTCAGCGTTCCGCCTCCGTTGCCGAGGTCGAGGGTCAGGCTCGAAATCTCAGTCGTCGTAGGCAGCGTCAGCGTCGCGCCATGCGCAATAGTAAGCGGCACCGCGCCCGCCGCCGTAACCGCCGTCGCCGTCACGTCCGCTCCATCCACCTTCAGTTCCGTACCGGAAGCAAGCGCAAGAGAATCGATTGTCACGGGTGCGGATTCGTAGCGGCAGACGAAGTTTGTCCCGCACCAACTCCTGGCCGCAAAGCCGGCCATGGAATAGTTGACGACATGGTCGAGCGTCCGCCAGGCGTTGCTTACAATCGCGCCTTGGAAAAGCCATTCCGACGGTGTGACATCAGTCTTGTCGTCGTAGGCGAACGTGTACGCGGAGACAGGCTGGGCGGCCGTTGGATACAAGGGCGCGTTGTCGTTGGGATACTCGACGGCCGGAGCATTTTGATCCCCCGCCGATTCCGCGTCCGGGAACTGGTGCTTGAATTTCGGGGCATTGCCATACTGGAAGACGAAAAAGACTCGGTTCGTGCGCCAGTCGGTCGTGCCGCCGAGCGCGCGGTTGTCCCAGGGGGTGAGCAAATTGTTGTCAACCAGATTCACGGCGTCTCCGTAAAGATAACCGCCCTGCTTGACTTCGCTGACCGCCGTCCGCAGACCGGTTACATTCTCGTTTCCGTTGTACAGGGCGAACTCGGAAAGACGAATGTTGTTTTTCGGGGCGAGAACCTTGAAGCGGTAGTATGGATATCCCACAGCCGCGCGATTGCCAAGGTCAACGGTTCCGCCCTGAACGGAAACGGCGTCGAGATCGCCTTCGGGAATGCGTAGAATGCCCGCCCCTTGCTTCACGACGGGCACGGCTGGTGCGGCGGCAAAGACAGCATCGCCGCCGTTAGCGCCGACGGTGAGGGTCGCCGCCGTCTCGGATGTGTTGGCAATAGCACCGGCCGACTGGACGGCATCGAACGTCGCGGAAATTCCGTTTAGGTCGAATGTCGCCTGTGCGGGGACGAAAAGACTGCACCCGGAAGCGGCGGCGACCGACGCCAACTTTGCGTCAAGCGGCAGAACCGTTCCGCCGCCCAGCCGCAACCCGCCCGTGTGGCCGAATGTGACCGTCCCGGTGGTGTTTTCAAAAACCGGCTTGTTGACGGGATCCTGGGACGAGTCGTCTTCCACCACGAGTGCCCCAGAGCCGGATGTGATGATGGAGTTCCCGCTTTTGTTGTTGAAGAAAAGCGCTTTGGGCATGTGCGAAATGTTTTTCCGAATGAAGTGAATCGGCGCGCCGTCGACGCTGTCCAGCCGAAGCGTATGATCCTTATTCCAACCCACTACACGAATAAAGGACGAATTTCCCCAGTTGTATGGCTGGTCGGAGATGATTCGCCCACCTGCGAAGCGAATCCTCATGTCGCCTTGGAAAAGAGCGATGTTCCGCGGATGCAACACGGCATTGGGGCCGTTCAACTCCACCACGGCCACTTCCCAAGGGGTGTATCCGGACTGGCTGGCGCGCGTCTGCATTTCCCCGCCCTTCTGGGAGTTGTTAGACACACGCCGACATTCCAGAAACATCGTGGCGTTGTTGATTTCGATTTTGACGAACGGCTGCGCGGCATTGGCGGAATAGGCGGCATTATTCGCGACGCGCATTTCGGATGCGGTGAAGGAGGACCCCTCGTTGAGGGTCAGTGTCGCCGGTGAACCGTCGCCTACGATCAGCCGGACGTCGCTGTCACTGTCCTCCCACCACGGCATTGTGATTCTCGCCCCGTTCTGAACCGTGACGGTGCCCCGATTGCCGTTGTTGTTCTGGCTGATGAAAAGTTTGCTCGCGGTGAGTGTAACGCCAGGCGCAACAACGAGATCTCCATTGACAATCACCGTGTCGTATGTAGTATTAACATCTATCGTGAAGCTTTGCCCATGCGCGATGGTGAGGTTGTCCGCCAACGCGGAAAACGGCAGTGCAATACAGGCGACAAGGGCCATTTGCACCATGTGAATCTTGGCAGTTCCATGCAGTTTCATAGTCTCTCCTTTATATTGCAGTTTACTGTTACAGTTCACGCAACAATGATATTATACTAAAATCCTCATTGCCGAACATAGTAGCCAGTTGGCTACTATGCTTGGAAGCAACAAAAAACAGTCTCTGGCGCGAACGCGTTCACCCTGCAATTTGCAAGTGGCACTTGCAAACTGTAAAAGCATTCGGTATAATACGCGCCACTTGGAGGTTTTCTATGATTGAAAGAGAAATGAAAGACATTTTGCTCAAGAGAGCGAAAGAGTATCCTGTCGTAACCATCACAGGCCCCAGGCAATCAGGAAAGACAACGCTTGTCAGAAACGCCTTCCCACGGCATTCGTACGTCAACCTTGAAGACCCCGAGACAAGAGAGCTTGCAGAATCCGACTATCGCCGATTCATCTCGATGTTCCCGCCGCCAGTCATAATCGACGAGATACAGCGTGTTCCACGGCTTGCCTCCGCGATACAGGTCGCCGTTGACGCAAACCGCACAGCAAAGGGCCAGTTCATCCTGACAGGCTCCCACCAACCGAACCTGAAGCAGACCGTATCGCAGTCCCTTGCCGGGCGAAGCGCCTTTCTGAAACTCCTGCCTCTCACCTTCGCGGAACTGCGCCATTGCCTGCCGAAGCAGAAGATGACCGTGGACGAATGCATTCTGCGCGGCGCGATGCCGGAACTCGCCGCTGGGCAGATTGCGCCTACTGCGTACTACCGCAACTACATTCAATCGTACCTTGACCGAGACGTGCGTCAGGTTGGCAACATCCGACAGACAAGTGCATTCAACCGGTTCCTCGTCCTTCTCGCAGGACGCACTGCGCAACTTCTGAACCTCAATGCCCTCTCAGGCGAAGTCGGGGTAAGCCATACGACTCTTTCAGGATGGCTCGACATGCTGGAGGCCTCCTTCATAGTTTTCAGGCTTCAACCATACCATGCGAACATCAGCAAGCGGATGGTCAAGACGCCCAAGGTATATTTCTCCGAAACCGGCCTTGCGGCCTCTCTGCTCGGGCTCAAGACGGTAGAACAGGTTTCCCACGACCCATTGCGCGGCAATCTTTTCGAGAATCTTGTCGTGACCGATTTCGTCAAGCGCGCCCTCAATCGCGACGACGAGGGAGACCTTTTCTTCTTCCGCACGTCGGATGGCCTTGAAATCGACCTCGTTCGACGTCGCGCCAAGGGATGGCAACCCATAGAGATCAAGTCCTCCGAGACATATTCCAGTGCTCTTCTGCATGGTCTCGACGCATATCGCAGGCTCGTTCCCAATGCAATCGAACCATCTCTTGTGTATGCAGGGAGAACGCTTCCCGCGTCCGAACCAACGCGAGTGGCAAACTTTCTCGAATTCGACTGATGCCCGCATTATGCCAAATGCACGTCATCCGGCATGGTAACCAGTTGGCTAGTCTGCGGGGAAACGCGATTTATTGTATAATACCGACTACATGATTTTCGCTTTTGCCATTCTCGCGGCAATGACGCGGATGTGCGACCTCGCAGAGGTCGTCAGGACGGACACACCCCCGCCCTGCCGCGAATTCTGCGTCACGGGGACGGTCTCCTACGTTCTCGTCTACCAGGAGAACTACTGCCACGTGCTGGCGGAGGACAACGGCATTGGCGTCGACATAACAGGTTCCTTCGCCACGCCTCCGATTCCAGTCCCGGGCGACGTCGTCCGCTTCGACGGCGCTATGATGCCTAGAGGCGCCGACAGCATACAGCCGGAATTCAAAAGCCTTGAGATCGTCGGCCACGTAGACCCGCCCGCTCCGGCGAAAGGACCGGCGGCGGAAATAATGGGCGGACGGCACGACTTCCACCGCGCCCTGCTCGTCGGGGAAGTGCGCGACGTCGAACCGAGCGGGACAAATCCCTGTTGGAACTATCTCTCTATCATCGACGACGGACGACAGTATTACGCGCCGATCCCGGTGCACGGCGCAAGTCTCAGGGACCTTGAAGCCTTGATAGGATCAACCGTGCAGTTGGACGGCTTTCCCGACTCGCACAACTGCTCGTACAGGTTTCTCGACGAACGTCGCTTCATGGTCGCGGACATGGACAACGTCGAAATTCTCGTGCCTTCGCCTAAAGACCAGTTTTCGAACACGCCGTCCGTTGTCGACCTTCGCCACCTCGCGCCCGAGACGATATCCCGGCTTGGCCGCCACAAGGCCGCTGGCCGCCTGCTCTCGATCTGGCAAGGACGCAACGCCCTTCTGAAGATGCACGACGGTCGCATAGCCACCGTAACCGCCTCCAACCCTATACCAATGAGACGCGGCGACAGTGTCGAGGTCATCGGCTACCCTTCTACAGACGGCTTCTCGCTTCGCCTTTCACGCGCAATCCTGTGCCCCGCCCACGACGAAACCGACTTTGCGGAGCCAAGTCCGCGAGCCCTTTCAGAAGGCGACATAGCAAGCCACCTCTCCGATGACATCCTGGCCAAGGACACATTGCAGGGATGCCGCGCCCGGATATGCGGAACAGTCGCCGACTTCGGCGACAGGCAGCGCGACGAGGGAATCTTCCTTCTCTCCATTGCCGGGCGCCTGCTCGAAATCGACTTCTCCTCCGCGCCGGATGCAGTCGGCGGGATCGAGACCGGCTGCCGCGTCCAGGTGACGGGCACCTGCGTTCTCGACAGCGAAAACTGGGCGACGTTTTCATCCGGCACGCAACTAAACGGAATTCGCGTCGTAATCGACCAAAAGGACGACCTGGAGATTCTGTCCCGTCCGCCATGGTGGACGCCCGCCCGCCTTACTGCCGTCGTCGCGATCCTCGCGCTGGCGCTTTGCGCGATACTCGTATGGAACAGGTCGCTCCACAGGCTTTCGGAAAAGCGCGGGCGCGAGCTCTTCCAGGAACGCACGGCGAGCGCCCTAGCGGAACTCAAGACCTCAGAGCGGACGCGCCTGGCGGCGGAGATACACGACTCCATATCGCAGATACTGACAGGCGCGGCGATGCAGCTAGACGCCGGAGAGACGGGCGCGGCCAAGCGCATACTCGCCTCGTGCCGCAGGGAACTCAGGTGCTGCCTCTGGGACCTGCGAGGCCACGCCCTCGATGCGAAAGATTTCGCGGACGCCGTTCGCGAGACGCTCGCCCCGCACCTTGGCGGGATAAACGCCGTCGTGGACTTCGACATACCCTCGGCGAAGCTTTCGGAGGCACTGCGCCACGCGGCGCTCTCCATCATACGCGAGGCGACCGTCAACGCCGTCAGGCACGGACGCGCGGGAACCATCGCCATATCGGGCGAACTCGACGGGCACAGGCTCTCCTTCACCGTCGTCGACGACGGCAGGGGCTTCGACCCGGAAAAGGCCAAGGGAACCGACGAGGGGCACTTCGGCCTCCTCGGGATGCGCGAAAGGGCCAAGACGTTCAACGGCACGATTGCCATCACGAGCTCTCCCGGCAACGGAACTGAAATATCGGTCGTCCTCGAGGACGCAAAAGACGGCACGGACGAGTCAGAAAGGCAGGAACCCTGAAAATGAAGGCGAAACGCGGCAAGACAGGCATACTTTTCGCAGACGACCACCAGATCGTCCGCGAGGGGTTCGTCAGGCTGGTCGGACGGGAAGCGGACATGAAGATCGTGGGAGAGGCGGAGAACGGTCGCGAGGCCGTCCGCCTCGCCGTCGAGCTAAAGCCGGACGTGACCGTCCTCGACCTCAGGATGCCTATCAAGGACGGCGCGACGGCGGCGGCGGAGATACTTGCCGCCAATCCCGAAGCGAAGATAATGCTGCTTACCTCGTTCGCCACGGCTGCGGAAGTCAAGGTCGCGCTAGACGCAGGAGTGCTCGGCGCCGTCGTCAAGGACTCGTCTAGCGAAACTCTCATCGAGGCAATCCGCACGACTGCCCGCGGCGAGAAGTTCATATCGAGGGAAATTGCCGACACTCTCGCCGACCAGCGGCTCGCGCCCGTCATATCGGACCGGCAGAAGGACATACTGCGTCTCGTGGCAAAGGGCTTCAACAACGACGAGATCGCCAAGCGCATCGGCATAACCCGCCACGGCGTAAAGGCGCACCTCGCCATCGTCTTCGAACGACTCGAGGCTTCCTCCCGAACGGAGGCGACGTCAATCGCGCTGTCGCTCGGGCTTATCTAGCGCGAGCGCCCCCTAAGCACAAGCCTCGACACCGCGAAATGCGCGGCGACGAGGACAACCGCCCCGGCAATTGAATTTTTGGGGACAGACCCCACGAAAGGCCCATTTTACAGGGGGTTGCGCGGCGTATTGGGGTAAAAGGCAGGGGCGGCCGACGGCCGCCCCCTTCTTTCTCTCGTAATGCCTTTTGGGCGATTACCGAGGTTATTAGCCCTCGAAGTGATAGACGTCGAGCTTCTTGTACTTCGTGTGCAAGAGGTGGTGAGCCTTCTCGCCACCCTGCGCACCCGTCTTGCCGTCGAGGTAGTCCTTGTAAAGGGTCGTGACCTCGGGGTTCAGGTGCGACATGCGAAGCGTGCACTTCTCGTCGTCGGTGTAGAGACCCGCCGTGCGCTTTGCGCGAACCGCATCCGTCGCGAGGCAGGGCTGTCCGCCACCGCCGATGCAGCCGCCGCGGCACGCCATGACCTCGATGAAGTCGAAGCGCGGCTTGACGCCGTTCTTGCGGTCTTCGCGGATCATGTCGAGAACCTTCTCGACGTTGCCCATCTGGTGCGCGACGGCGATGTTCACCTTCGTGCCCTTGATGTCGATCGTCGCGGTCTTGACGCCGTCCATGCCGCGCACCGCCTGGAAGTCGATGCTAGGCGGCTGGGCCTCGCCGGTGATAAGGCAGTACGCCGTACGCAGAGCAGCCTCCATAACGCCGCCCGTGACGCCGAAGATCGTGCCCGCGCCCGTGTAGGCACCGAGCAGGTCGTCGGCCTTCTCCTCGGGAAGCGCGTTGAAGTCGATGCCGGCCGCCTTGATCATGCGGACGAGTTCGCGGGTCGTAAGAACGACATCCGTATCCTGAGTGCCGGTGGCGCTCATGAACTCGTCGCGGGAGATCTCGTGCTTCTTCGCCGTGCAGGGCATGATGGAAGTCACGTGGACCTTCGTGTGGTCAACGCCGTTCTTGTCGGCCCAGTAGCTCTTGCAGAGCGCAGAGAGCATCTGCTGCGGGGACTTGGCGGTCGAGAAGTTCTCCGTGAAGTCAGGAGCGTACTTCTCCATCCAGTCGGTCCACGCAGGGCAGCAGCTCGTGAGGAGCGGAAGCTCTCCGCCCTCGGTGAAGCGCTTGATGAACTCCGTGCCTTCCTCCATGATCGTGACGTCGGCGGAGAAGTTCGTATCGAACACCTTGTTGAAGCCGAGCATGCGGAGAGCCGCGTAGATCTTGCCGGTCGTGAGCGCGCCAGGCTCCATGCCGAACGCCTCGCCGAGCGCAACGCGGACAGCCGGGGCGATCTGCACAAGGCAGACCTTCTCGGGATCCTGCAGAGCCGTCCATACCTTCTTCGTCTCGTCGTTCTCGTAGATCGCGCCAACGGGGCAGTGCGCGGAGCACTGGCCGCACTTGATGCAGGGCGATTCGGAGAGCTTGACGCCGGCGGCGGGAGCCATGACGGTCTTTTCGCCGCGGCCGATGAACTCAAGAGCCCACACGTTCTGCATCTGCTGGCAGACCTCGGCGCAACGTCCGCACTTGATGCACTTGTCGGAGTTGAGCACGATCGACGGAGTGGACTTGTCGGGTTCGCGGTGGATTACCTCCTTCGGGAACGGAATCTCGCGGATGCCGAAGTCGGCCGCAATCGCCTGAAGCTCGCAGGAACCGGAGCGCGGGCACTGCAAGCAGTCCTGCGGATGGTTCGCAAGGATGAGCTCCAGAACCGTGCGGCGGACCTGCACGATGTCGGGATCGTGGGTGATGATCTTCATTCCGGGCGTCGCCTCGGTGCAGCATGCACGGAGAAGCTTCGGGCTGGGCACGAACTTGCCCGGCTCGGTACGGCTCGGAACGAGCTGCCTCACGACGCAGATGCCGCAGCTTGCGCCGGGCTTCAGGTCGGGATGGTAGCAGAGAGTCGGAATCTTGACGTTCGCGGCCTTGGCCGCGGCAAGGAGGTTCGATCCCTTCGGGACCTCGACGGACTTGCCGTTGACCTCTAGCGTTATCATTTCAGTTTCCATTGCTAATAAGCCTTTCTTTCTAGATGTCTAGGATTCTAGGTTTCTAGGCGTCCGCTCACCCATGGCTGATTGCGCCGAACTTGCACGTCGCCTCGCAAGCGCCGCACTTCACGCACTTCGTCTGGTCGATGACGTGAGGCTGCTTGACCGTGCCAGTGATGGCACCTGCCGGGCACTTCCTCGCGCACATCGTGCAGCCCTTGCACTTCGCCGCGTCGATCTTGTACTGGACGAGCTTCGTGCACTTGCCTGCGCGGCACTTCTTGTCCTTGATGTGCTCCATGTACTCGTCCATGAAGTACTGCAGCGTGGAGCGCACAGGATTGGAGGCCGTCTGGCCGAGACCGCAGAGCGAAGCCTTGTTCATGGCGTCGCAGATCTGGCGCATGTCGGCGATGTCCTGCTCGGTTCCGCGTCCATCGCAAATCTTGTTGAGGTAGTTGAGGAGCTTGCGCCCGCCGATACGGCACGGCGCGCACTTGCCGCAGCTCTCGTCAACGGTGAAGTCGAGGTAGAACTTCGCGATGTCGACGACGCAGTCCGTCTCGTCCATGACGATGAGGCCGCCCGAGCCCATGATCGAGCCGATCTTGGCGAGGGACTCGTAGTCAATCGGCGTGTCAAGGAACTGCGGCGGGATGATGCCGCCGGAAGGTCCGCCCGTCTGCGCCGCCTTGAACTCGTGGCCGCCGCGGATGCCGCCGCCGATGTCGAAGATGATCTCGCGGAGCGTCGTGCCCATCGGAACTTCGATGAGGCCCGAGTTGTTGACCTTGCCCGTAAGAGCGAACACCTTCGTGCCCTTCGTCGTAGCAGTGCCGATCTTGTTGAACCAGTCCGCACCCTTGTTGATGATGACGGGAACGTTCGCAAGAGTCTCGACGTTGTTGATGACGGTGGGACGCCCCCAAAGGCCCTTGACGGCCGGGAACGGAGGACGCGGACGCGGCATGCCGCGAAGGCCCTCGATGGACTGGAGAAGCGCCGTTTCCTCGCCGCACACGAACGCGCCGGCGCCGAAGCGGAGCTCGATCTCGAAGTCGAAGCCGCTGCCCAGGATGTCCTTGCCGAGAAGGCCGAGTTCAGTCGCCTGCTTGATGGCGATCTGGAGACGCTCGATTGCGAGCGGGTATTCGGCGCGGATGTAGATGAAGCCCTTGGAAGCGCCAATTGCGTAGCCAGCGATGATCATGGCCTCCAGCACGCTGTGGGGGTCGCCCTCGAGCGTGGAGCGGTCCATGTACGCGCCGGGGTCGCCCTCGTCGGCGTTGCAGACCATGTACTTCTGGCCCTTGGGCTGCTGCTGCGCAAACTTCCACTTCATGCCTGTCGGGAAGCCGGCGCCGCCACGACCGCGAAGGCCGGACTTGAGCATTTCCTCGACAACCTGCTCAGGCGTCATCTCGAAGAGCACCTTCTCGATTGCCTTGTAGCCGTCGCGGGCGATGTAGTCCTCGATCTTCTCGGGGTCGATCACGCCGCAGTTGCGAAGGACGATGCGGTACTGCTTCTGGTAGAACGGGATGTTCGCCTCCGCTACCAGCCTCTTCGCCTGCTCGGGATCGTAGCAGAGGCGCTGCACGACGCGGCCCTTCACGAGGTGCTCCGCGACGATTTCCTTCACGTCCTCGGGCTTGACCTGAACGTAGAACGTTCCCTGCGGGAGGATCTTCACGATCGGGCCCTGCTCGCAGAAGCCAAGGCAGCCCGTCTTAACGACCTGCACGGTCTCGGTGAGGCCGGCGGCGGCGAGGCTCGTTGCAAATTCCTCTACAAGCTTGTCGGCTCCGCCGGAACAGCACGCCGTTCCGCCGCAGATCAGCACGTATGATTGATATGCCATTGTATTACTCCCCTCAGGCTTGCTTCACGATGTCGATGGAAGGCTTGTCGAGGATCTTGTCCGCGATAAGCTCCTTGCCGACGATGTGCTTTTCAACGATCGCCTTAGCCGTCGTGGCGTCGACGTGCCCGTAGATCACGGTCGGCATCCCGGGGACGACGACCTCGACCGTGGGCTCGGAGTGGCAAAGGCCCATGCAGCCGGTCTGGCGGATGAGCACGTTCGTGAGCCCCTTGTCGTTCAGCGTATCGACGAGCGCTGCGAACGTATCCTTCGCGCCGGCGGCGATGCCGCACGTTCCCATACCGACGATGACCTGCACGTCCTTGTTGGAGCTGTCGCGCATTTCCATCGCCTTCTGCTTCTCACCGCGCATCTTGCGCAGGTCCTCAAGCGTAAGTTTAGCCATTGTTAGGTTCTCCTTGAAATTTCGTTCAAGCCCGGATTAGCCGAGCTTGCGGTACTTCTCGATGATGCCGGCGACATCTTCCTTCTTGAGCTTGCCGTACACCTCGCCGTTCACGACGACGACAGGCGCCAGGCCGCAGCAGCCAAGGCAGCGAACCGCCTCGACGGAGAAGAGCCCGTCGGGAGTCGTCGCGTTGACTCCGACGCCAAGCTGCTTCTCGAACTCCTTTATCAGGTCGTCGCCGCCGCGCAGGTAGCACGCCGTGCCGAGACAGACCTGCGCAATGTACTTGCCGGCCTTCTGCAGCTTGAAGAAGTTGTAGAACGTAACCACGCCGTATATCTTCGCAAGCGGCACTTCGAGAAGCTCGGAGATCTCGATCGCGATGTTGCGCGGTATGTATCCGTATGTCTGCTGGACCTTATGGAGAACCATGATCAGGTTCCCTGGCTTGTCCTTCCACTCGCCGATGAACGACTTGAGTTCCGTCGTCATCTGTTCGGTTTGTTCGCTCATTTTGTCGTCCTTGATTTTGTTTCCGGCGCCGCCATGACGCCACTGCTTGTCATAGTTTCAGTAATTATCTCACAAAACCCCGTTGTTAGGCAAGTCTAAGATTCAAATCGGGCTTGTCCGGGCTTGTCGCATTTTGTAAAATCTTTGTCGTCGAAGTGCGGCAAAAACACACAGAATGTAATATCTCGGCTAGTTTAGCCGCTTGGCACGGATTGTGCTACCATATCTTTGGACAAGTAAATTTGATATAATTCTCGCCATGAAAGTTCAACGCATCGCCATTCTCGACTACGGTTCGCAATATACGCAGCTCATCGCGCGGCGCATACGCGAGCTCCAGGTGTTCTCCGAAATAATACCGTTCGACACTTCTGCCGCGAAATTGCGCGAGGACCCTCCGCAGGGCATAATCCTTTCCGGCGGACCCAACAGCGTGTTCGAAGCCGGTGCGCCAGGAATCGATCCCGAGATATTCAACCTCGGCATCCCAGTCCTCGGCATCTGCTACGGAATGCAGCTGATGAGCCAGAACCTTGGCGGCGCCGTCGAGCCGGGCGTGAAGCGCGAATACGGAAAGACGGAGATATCCGTCCTGCCAGGCAACGACCTCTTCACCGGGCTGCCCGAAAAGTTCATCGTGTGGATGAGCCACGGCGACCGCGTATCCAAGATACCGGAGGGATTCCGCGCATCCGCCGTTTCCGCAAACTGCCCGTACGCGGCGATACGAGACGAATCGCGGCGCTTCTACGCGATGCAGTTCCACCCTGAAGTCGTACACACCCAGCACGGCAGCCAGATCATCGGGAACTTCCTGTTCAAGGTCTGCGGATGCAAGGGCGACTGGAAACTGGAAAACTGGATCGAGGAAACGGTCGCGAAACTCAAAGAGCAGATCGGCGACGAAGAGGTCGTGCTCGGGCTTTCCGGCGGCGTAGATTCCTCTGTCGCGGCAGTCTTGCTCCATAAGGCCATCGGCAGGCGGCTGCATTGCATTTTCGTCGACAACGGACTTCTCCGGCACAACGAAGACGTGCAGGTTGAAGAGATGTTCAAGGCGAAGCTTGGCCTTGACCTCCACGTGGCGCATGCGGCCCAACGATTCTATGCCGCGCTCGCCGGGGTGACGGATCCCGAGAAAAAGCGCAAGATAATCGGACGCGAATTCATCAACGTCTTTGCGGAAGAGGCTCGCAGGTTCAAGGACTGCAAGTTCCTTGGACAAGGCACCATCTATCCAGACGTCATCGAGTCGTCGTCCGCCAAGAACGGCCCTTCCCAGACCATCAAGAGCCACCACAACGTAGGCGGGCTTCCCGACGACCTCAAGTTCGAGCTCGTCGAGCCGCTGCGCGATCTCTTCAAGGACGAAGTCCGCGCCGTTGGCCGCGTATTGGGAATGGACCACGAACTTCTCGACCGCCAGCCGTTCCCCGGCCCCGGACTAGGCGTAAGGATTCTCGGCGAAGTGACGGAGGAAAAAGTGCGGCTTCTCCAGCAGGCCGACTTGCGCGTCCAGGAGGAAGTGCGCAAGCTCCCCGAATACAGAACGATCTGGCAGACGTTTGCCGTCCTTCTGCCAGTCCGCTCCGTCGGCGTCATGGGCGACCAGCGAACCTACGAATACACTTGCGCGATAAGATCGGTGAATTCCGTAGACGCGATGACCGCGGAATGGACGCGCCTTCCGTACGAAACGCTGGCGACGATATCCAACAGGATAATAAACGAAGTGCGCGGCATCAACCGCGTCGTCTATGACATATCGTCCAAGCCGCCCGCGACAATCGAATGGGAGTGACCGGCATTCACGATATGCCGACCAGCCTCAGTTCGGGATGGCGCTCGCCGTAGTCGGACGCCACAAGGCAGAATGAAACGGAATGAGTTGCGGCAGAGGCCGCTCTCAGCTTCTCGACGAGATCGCCGCGCCTCCACCACACTGCACGCAGGCGGCTCGTAATTCGTCCGCTGGGCGACATTCCGCAAACGCATACGGAGAGATGCTGACCCTCTGAGCCGAGCGTCCTTATGTCGGACAGCAAAACGTTCTTGAACCCAAGGACCGGTTCCCTGTTCCCTTCTCCAAACGGCTCCAGTTCCTCAATTGCCTCCGCAAGCTCGAGCGTGACGTCTTCCGGCTCTATCCAAAGTTCCGGAGCGCACTCGTCCGATGTTTCAGCGACAAAGCCCAAAGAATCGCAATATTCGCAAAGCGCGGCACGGAAAGCGTCGGTCATGCCCTCCTTGACCGAGAATCCGCATGCGGCGGCATGTCCGCCGTATGTATCGAGGAAGGCCTCGCAGGCGACGAAAGCATCGCGGATATTCACGCCGTCCGGCGAACGTGCGCTGCCGTGGCCTCCCGCGATGACGCAGACGGGCGTTTTGCGCTCCATGCGCTCCATGACGCGGGCGGCTACGATTCCGGCGACTCCTGGATGCCCGCTCGGCAGGTCTATGACTTGAGCAGACGCGCCTGCGACGATCTTACCCATAGCCTCGTCGATCATCGTCTGCTCGATGGCCTTGCGGTCCCTGTTGTAGTCGTCGATCATCCGCGCCAGCTCTCGTGCGATTTCGCGGTCTTCGGAAAGTACAAGCTCCAGCGCTTCCATGCCGGACTTGAGCCGCCCCGCCGCGTTGATGCGCGGCCCCAGCATGAAGCTGAAGTCCCTGGACGTCATGCGCTCGCTTCCGCTGCGGGCCGCACGAAGATGGAGTTCCCTCAAGCCGGTCGGCGCGAGAGACCTGAAACGCGCGAGAGCCTCCGCGACAAGAATCCTGTTCTGTCCGAGAAGCGGCATTATGTCCGTCACCGTTGCGAGGCCCGCGAGAACGAGCAGAGGTCCTGCGATGTTCGCGCCCGCGTACACGCCTCTACGCCGCGCCTCGGAGACAAGCCTGTTTGCGAGGAAGAACGCTACGCCCGCCCCGCACAGGTCTGCGAGATGCGCAGGCGCCGCGACCTTGGGGTTCACTATGGCGTCTGCGGACGGCAGCACCGCCCCCGGCAGATGGTGGTCTGTGACGACGACACTCAAGCCCTTCGCCTTCAGGGCGGCGATCTGGTCGATTGAGTTTATCCCGTTATCGACTGTGACGACGAGACCTACGTCTGGGTTCTCGGCCATGCAGCGCGCAAGCGCCGCGTCGCTCATGCCGTAGCCTTCGGAAAGCCTGTCCGGAAGAAACGCCGCGACGGAATCAGGGTCCCCGAGAGCACGGATCGTCTTCACAAGTATGGCCGTCGCCGAAACGCCGTCGCAATCGTAGTCGCCAAACACGACGATCTTGCGTCCTGCGGCGATTGCCGCGAGAATGGCGTCGGACGCCTGCACGATTCCCGGCAGGTCTTCCGGCGCGGCAATACCGGAGAGCGAGGGATGCAGGAACGCATCCCTGTCCTCCGGCAGAACGCCTCTCGCGGCGAGGAGCCTGTCAATTATTTCACTTCGAAGCACCAGCCATGCCTGTCGGGCACGAGGCCGTACTGGATGGCCTGCACCCTGTCATACAGTTTCTGGAGCGTCGGATGCACCGTTTCCGGATCGGAGATCTTGATGACATCCTTGTTGCGCGTAATCTCCCAGACCGGAGTTATCACGACCGCCGTGCCAAGTGCCGCGACGGCCTTGAGGCGCTTGATCTCCGTGTAGGGGACGGGACGGCACTCGACCTTTATGCCGAGATCCTTCGCGCACTGCTTGAGCGACATGTTCGTCACCGACGGAAGCACCGAAGTGGAATCGGGCGTCACGTACGCGCCGTCCTTCGTAATGCCGGCGAAGTTGGAAGTCGCAAACTCCTCGACGTACTTGTGGGTCTTAGCGTCAAGGTACAGCTCGACGGGCCAGCCGTCGTGCTTGGCCTTCTCGTGCGCGAAGATTCCAGCGGCATAGTTGCCGCCGACCTTGACGTCGCCCATGCCGTGCGGCGCGGCACGATCCCACTGGTCGAAGATGACGGCGCGGACAGGCTTGATGCCGCCCTTGTAGTATGCGCCGACGGGCATGACCATGATGAGGAACGTGTACTCGCTCGCCGGTGCAACGCCGATCTGCGGGCCGGTGCCGATGAGAAGCGGACGAATGTAGAGCGACCCGCCAGTGCCAAATGGCGGCACGTATTCCGCATTGCGCTTCACGATCGCCTTGCAGCAGTCGATGAACGTCTCGACCGGCACAGGCGGCATGCACGTGCGCTGCGCCGTGCGGAACATTCTCTTCGCGTTCTCGTCAGGCCTGAAGATGACGACCTTGCCGTCCTTCTGCCTGAACGCCTTGATTCCCTCGAAGCACTCCTGCCCGTAGTGGAGGCAGGCCGCGCCGATGTGCATGTTGATCCATGGATCCTTCACGAAAGCGGGCTTAGACCACTTTCCGTTTTTCCATGTCATTCGGAGGTGACAGTTTACATCCGAGAAGCCAAAACCGAACTTCTCCCACTTGACACCCTTCTTTGGTCCTTTGAGCATTTGCGTTTTCCTTTCGCTGTCTTTAAATCTATGGTTGCAGTAGTATAGCAAATCGCGTTCCCGTGCGCAATGCAATCGGCGTCTTATGCCAATCTTCGCGATTCCTTGTACTTGTACGTCTTCGGCTTGCCGGTCTTGGGGTCGTCGTAGGTGCCTGCCGTGTCCCATAGGTAGAACCCGCGCATCTCGTAAGGATCCTTGTAGGGCGGCATCTTCGACTACTTGTTAAAGAATGCCTTGGCAAGGGACTTGAGCGCGGAATGGTTTCGTATGAATGTGTGGATGCGTCCGTTCAAGAGCCTTGCGCGGAAAAGGTCGAGGGCGTTGACTTCGCGGCGGAGATCGACTCCGCGCTCGCGGGCAAGGTCCATCTGGTGCCTGGCGAAAAGATTGCGCTTCTCGTTCACGACCGTTTCGGCGATGAGCCGCCGCCTCACTTCGCGGCGGTACTTCGGAATGTCGAACACTCCGGAGAACTCGTCGAGCTTTCCGAGAATCTCAAGCGTGAGAAGAGTGCGAGCGCACTTCGGACACACCGAGCAGTTCGTGTCGAGCGTGTCGTGTCCATAGCACACGTTTAGATACTTCGCGGCCGGCGGATATCCCGCGACAAGCTCCGTCTTGCGCGAGCGGTCGAAGAGGTTGCCGTCGTCGACCAGGTCGAGCCACTCTGTCGAGAGCCACGGCAGAAGCATCATGTTTATGCGCTCGATCGCGTCGGGGCGGCCACCCTCGCCAAGGAACTTCCAAAGCTGCCTGTACGTATGCCCGGAAGACGCAACATAGTAGCGGCGAATCCCCTTCTGCAGGAACAGCACCGCCGAAGCAGTGGCAAACGTCGCGACCTCTAGATGTCCCCACGGATGGAACTTGTGGATGTCGGAATCAACCGTGACGAACGGAAGCGAGACTTCGTCCGCAAAGGGCTTCAGCTTCTCGTACCGCGCATGGAACTGGCGGCTTATCGACTCAAGGTCGCCCTCTTTCTTGGGAATGCCGTGAGCGCCGACGTTGAAAAAGAACAGGTGCGTCAGCTTGAAGCCTTCCGGCGTGGGGCGAGCGAAGTGCTCGCAGATCGTCGCGAATGAATCTATTCCGCCGGAGAAGCCCGTGCCAACCGCCTTCGCGCCGACGCACGGGGCATCGCACGTAGCGTCCGCCGTGATCGCAATCCGCTTTAGCCGACTGTCGCATATTGCCATAAGCGGAACTAGATATTCGTTTAAGTTGTACAGAAGCTTCGCGGACACCGTTCCTTCGACATGGATGTCTTCCCCGTATCTCATCGCAGGGTAGAGCATCCCGACGAGAAAGCAGTTCGAGCTTTCCGTATCTGCGAATTCCTCATACGCCTCCGGCACGGAATAGAAGCACGATTCCGTCCTGCCCTGGAATGACATCTCCGCGCAAAGCCTCAGCTCGCCAGAAACACGTTCAACTTTTGTTTTCCCGATTTTCATTGCCTGACCCTTACAATTCTCTCGCGCAACTTCTGGAACATAGTGTACAGGGAAGGCACAAAGATGATTCCGACCAGCGTCGCCGAGAGCATTCCGAACGCCGTGCATATCCCTATCGCCCTCATGGACGCCGCGCCCGCCGACTTGGCGAAGATCAGCGGAGCGACGCCGATGATGAAGCTCCACGCCGTCATCTGGACCGCCCGGAAGCGCAGCGACGCGCCTTCGCACGCAGCGCCCTCTATCGAGACGCCCTCCTTCCTGCGCTGTCGCGCGAACTCCACCATCAAGATCGCGTTCTTCGCGGAAAGCCCGATCAGCATCACGCACCCTAGCTGCGCATAGACGGAGAGCGCCGTGTCAGTAATCCACAGTCCTACGAATGCGCCAGTAGTCGCGAACACGACCGAGAGCATGACGGACAGAGGCACCGTCCAGCTCTCGTACTGCGCGACCAGGAACAGGTACGCAAACACAAGCGCCGCCGCCATAAGCCAGACAAGCCTGCCCTCGTTCTCCTTCTCCTGCAGCTGCACTGGCCCCCACTCGATGTCAAAGCCCTTCGGCTTGGGCGCTGTCTCGATGAATTTCATTATCTCGGACGACGAAACTCCATTAACCGGCGCAACGTCGCACCACGCGGCGATCATCTTGTTGTAGCTCATCGTCTCGCGCGTGCCCACGACATACTCCAGGGTGCCAAGAGACGAAAGCGGCACTGCGTCGCCGTTCGACGTCGGAATGCGGATCGCCAGCACGTCCTCGATGCCACCACGGTAGTCTGGATCGTTCTGCAGCTTCACCTGATAGACGCCGCCCTTGATGTTGAAGTCATTGACGTAGTAAGAGGCCAGCTTGTTCTGCAGCGTCGAAAACACGGACTTCGGCGTAAGGCCGAGAAGCTCCGCCTTGCGCCTGTCGAGCTTCAGCTCAAGCTGCGGCGTGGAGCACGTGAACCCGTGCACGGCCGTCGACACGCGAGGATCGGAGCGCAGGGTCTCGACGAACGCATCGACTGCTTCAAGAAGCTCTTCCGGCTCGCAGCCCATGATGGAGCAGAAATTGAAGCCAACTCCGGATGATCCGCCAAGGCCCCTTATCGCCGGCGGCTGGGTGAAGTGGAAGAATCCGGTCGAAAGGGAATCGGCGACTTTGCGCACCTTCGCCATTACGCTGTCGATGTGCTTTTCAGGATCCTTGCGCTTGTCCCAATGCTCAAGGCGGATGAGGCCGCTCGCGAGATTTTCGCCAGACCCCCACATGTTGCTCGACCCGCACCGAGACAGCACCGACTGAACTCCTGGGATCTTCGCAACGAGATCGTGGAAATCATCGACGATCTTGATCGTGCGCTCCAGCGACTGCCCCTCCGCAAGGCGCATGTTCCACACTATGTATCCGCGATCTTCCTTTGGAAGGAACGTCGTCGGAACCTTTCCGGAAACGACGCGCAAGGCGAACGCGACCGCCGCGAGCACAAAAAGCGTCAGCACGCAGTGACGCACGAAGAAGCCTACGAACTTGAGATAGCCGCGGCGCGACACGTCGAGAGTCCAGTTGAACGGTGCAAAAACCAATAGCGGCTTCTTCCTCGGCGGCTTCAGCAGATATGCGCAAAGGACTGGCGAGAGGACCAGCGCGACAACTGTGGAAAGGCACAGCGCTATGCACATCGTGATTGCAAACTGAACGTACATCATGCCTGTCATGCCGGAGTAGAACGCGAGCGGCAGATAGCACGAGACAGTTACGAGAGACGTCGCTATGATCGCGCTCGTTATCTGCGACATAGACTTTGAGGCCGCATCCTTCGCCGACAGCCCTTCACGCGCCATGAGGGACTGGGTGTTCTCCACTACGACGATAGCGTCGTCGACGAGCGAGCCTATCACGAGGATAAGCCCGAACATGGTGAGCACGTTCACCGTGTAGCCAAGCGGATACAGGAACGCAAACGCCCCGAGCAGCGCGATGGGAATCGCTATCGCAGGAACGAAAGTCGCCCTCAGGTCCTGCAGGAAGAGATACGTTATCGCGACGACAAGGATCAGCGCGATGATGAGCGTCTTGAAAGTCTCCTTGAGAAACACGAGCGTGAACGCCGTCGAGTCGTCGCCCAGCACCCCCTCCACTCCGGACGGCAGTCTGGCGATCCACTTCTTCACTTCCTTCTTCACGCGCACTGCCGTCTCCACCGCGTTCGCGTCAGGAGCCTTGTACACTTCAAGATACACGGCGGGCTTGTCGTTGAAACGGGTGCGTATCGTATATCCCTTGCTGCCAAGCTCGACGCGCGCGACGTCCTTGACCAGCACCTGGGCGCCTGTCTCCGGATTGTTCCTGATGACGATGTTCTCGAACTCCTCCTTGGTCTTGAGGCGCCCCTTTACGTTCAGCTTGAAGTTGATGTACCTGTTTGCGTACTCTCCGCCCACGGTGCCCGCCGCCGCCTGGATGTTCTGCGACTCAATGGCCGACTTGATCTCCGAGATCTTGATGTTTAGCCCCGCAAGCCTCACAGGATCGAGCCATATGCGCATTGCATACGACTTTCCGGAAGTCTCGACCTGTCCGACGCCGTCAAGGCGCGATATCGCGTCCGCTATCTGCTTCTCCACAAAGTTGGAAAGCTCCATCAAGTCCATCTCGCGCCCGTCCGTCATGAAGCAGTACATGACCATGCGGTCCTCGGGACGCTTCTTTACCGCGATGCCGTTCTGCGTCACTTCCGTCGGAAGGTTAGGCTCCGCGCGCTTCACGGCGTTCTGCACGTTCATGAGCGCGATGTTGGACGGCGTCCCCGGCCTGAATGTGCAATAGCATGTGTAGAGGCCCTTCATCGAGCAGCTCGACTTGTAGTACCAGATGTCCTCAACTCCGTTTATCTGGTCTTCGAGGATCTGCGCGACGGAATCCGAGAGGTCCTTTGCGCCGGCACCCGTGTAGTTGCACGTCACCGTTATCGTAACAGGTGTTATGTGCGGATACTCCGCAACGGCCATGCGCGAAAGGCATATTGCACCGCAAAGGGCGATGACAATGGCGACGACCCAGGCCATCTTCGGCCTGTCGATGAATATCTGTGAAACGCTTTTCACTGAGCCCGCCTTACTTGACCGGGGTGATCGTCATGCCGCGTGTAACGCGGTGCGCGCCATCCGCGACGATCCGTTCGCCAACGGAGAGCCCCTTCTCTACGAAAAGCCAGTCGCCGTCGAGACGACCGCGCGCGACAGTGCGGCGCTGGGCGGAGCCGTTGGCGTCAAGAGCCCAGACGTAGGGGCCTTGCGTATCCTGCAAAATGGCGGTAGGCGGTATCGCGGGACGCATAACGCCCTTCTTCGCGGCGATCTCCACGGTGACGATTCCGCCCGGAAGAAGCCTGCAATCCTCGTTGTCGAAGATGGAATAGATTGTAAGAGTGTCGGTCAGCTCGTCCGAGAGGTTGTCGGAATACTCAATGCGACCGTCCGCGCCAGAATACGCCTCGCCGTTCGCGAGAGTGAGCCTAAGCGTCAGGTCGTCCGCCCCCAGCCGCGAGTCAGACCCCATGACATCCAGAAGGACTCTGTTCGACACGGAGAACTTGACTCGGATTGGCGAAAGCTGGACGATCGTGACGAGCGTGAGCGAACCAGCCGTGACGTAGTTGCCCTTTGTCTTCGCGGTAGTGCCTATCTTGCCCGTTATCGGCGCGACGATCGTGCAATGCTTCAGGTCGTCCTTCGCCGCAATGAGCTCCGCCTGCGCCGCCGCATACGCGGCGCGCGAGCTGTCTCGCTGCGAAAGCGCGTTGTCCACCGCGTCCAGCGAGACGGCGCGGGTGTTGAGCAGCTTCTTGTGGCGCTCGTACGAAAGCTCGGCGTACTTGACGTTCGCCTTGCATTCCGCAAGCTTCGATTCGGCATTCCGCACCGCCGCCTCGTATTTGACAGGATCAAGCCTGTATAGAACATCGCCTTCCTTTACGTCCGCACCATTGGAGAAACAGACTTCGAGGATCTCCCCAGAGACCTGCGGAACGACATCGACGCGCGCAATGGGCGTAACCTTGCCGGGGTATATGCTCGCCTCGCGATCAGGGCGCTCCGCCACTTCAACAACAGGCAGCGAAAGCGTCGCCGCCAACAAGAACATGGTGAAATTCATAGTTACGAATTATACCAAAAAACAACGTGCTTGTGCGCATCATTCGCAGTGGCGCTCGTATGCCGTTACCGTCATTGCCGGCAGCGGCCTTGACGGGCAGACATGCTCGCATGCTCCGCATCCGATGCACTTCTCGACATCGATGACTGGTATCTTTGCGCCGTTTTCCCCGTCAATGCGCGTTATCGCGCCTACGGGACAGTGGCGGAAGCATGCCGTGCAGTTCACGCCTTCCGTCGCGGCAATGCAGCGATCCTTGTGCCATGCCGCTTCGCCGATGTGGATTTTCGACTTCATGGACTGCGGCACCGCTTCTATCGCACCCGCCGGGCACACCTCGCCGCATTTCGTGCAATCAACCGTGCAGTAGCCCTTGTCAAACGCCATCTCCGGCTGCATGAAATCCTTGCCGCGTTTCGACGGACGCAATACGTGGTTAGGGCACGCCTTGACGCAGAGCTGGCAAGCTACGCAGCGTATCCTAAACATTGCGAGCGAATGCGAACCCGCCGGACGAAGCGGAAGGTTCCTTGTGTCAACTCCCGGCGGAGTGACCTCTGCGAATCCGCCATCGACCGTCTTCTCATCCGGCGAGGCCTCCGCCGCAAGCGTCGCGCCTGCCGCCGCCGTTCCCACAATGAAACCCTTGCGCGTGAGGCCGTCGCCTGACTGCCCTTCCTTCGGCGCATGGCTTTTCGCAATGCGCCCCAACGCAATCGCCCCAGTCGGACACTCCGCGACGCAGTCGAGACAGTCCACGCAGAGCGACGCGTCAACCTTGCCGCCTTCGCCGCGACCTGCAATCGCGATTGCGCCAGCCTTGCACCTCCGCTCGCACTTGCGGCATCCGACACATGCAGAAGCGTCGATCTTCGGGCGGAACGGCGACAGGCGTGAGAGAAGTCCTAGGAAAGTTCCAACGGGACACACCCATCCGCACCAGGCGCGTCCACGGCCCGCGGCGGCGATCAGGAAGATCACAGAAGCCATCGCAACGCCCGACCACAGGACGAATGCGCGGCCGAAGATTCCATAGGGCTCAAGCCACGGGAAGCCCATTCCCAGCGCCAGGGCAACCACCACAGCAACCAGAACGACGTGCCGCACAACGGCCTGCGCGCACCGCACGGCCAACGACGGAGCCGCGCCTACCGGACGCCGGACGATGCGTCGGACGACTCGTCCGAGAGCACCGCCGACATCCTGCATAAGTCCGAGCGGACATAGGACGCTGCAGTAGATGCGCCCGACAATCTGAGTCACGAAGAGTATTGCAACGGCAATCACGAAATTGCCGGCAAGCGCAGCAGGCGCGAACTGAAGCTTCGCAAGCGGCGCGAGACGCGAGACGTACCGCCACTCAAGCCCCGAGAAAAGCGCCACAAAGGCGACGAAAACGGCTAGCGCGACAATGCGGCGAATCCAAAGAGCCGTCTTACGCATGGCGTTCCTCCCTTCTGAGATTTTCGACGAAAGCATCGATGTTGTCTAGGCGAACGGGAATGTCAATTCTCTGGGGACAATGCCCTACGCATCTGCCGCACCCTATGCAGTGCTCCGCCTGCCTAAGGTGCGGAATCGCCGCGTCGTACTCCGCCAGGAACGCTCGGCGGTTCTCGGCATGGCGTTCATTCGCCAAATCGTCCGGCAAGCGGTCTTCGGTACACGCTCGGTTCCAGCAATCGAAGATTCCCGGTATGTCTATGCCGTATGGACACGGCATGCAGTACTGGCACAGGTTGCAGGGAACGGTCTTGTTCTGAAGCATAAGCTGCGCAGTCTCTTCGAGAATCTCCAGTTCGCGTGCGGTGAGCGGCTTGAGCGGCGAAAGCGTTGCGATGTTTTCCGCAATCTGATCCTTGTACGTCATTCCGCTCAGAATCGTTAGCACGCGCGGATACGTTCCGCAGAAGCGAAAAGCCCAAGACGCAAGCGACGCATCAGGATCCATCCCCCTGAGCTTGGACGCAACGACGCTGTTCAACCTTACAAGCCGTCCGCCAAGCAGCGGTTCCATGACAATGACCGGTATGTTCTTTGCTGCCAGCGTTTCGTAGAGGTACTTGGCGTTCAGATTGCGCTCGTTGACTTCCTTCGCGTGCAGCCAGTCCACGTAGTTCATCTGTATCTGGCAGAAATCCCAATGGTAGCGGTCGTGCCGCTCAATGCACCACTCGAACGCCTTGGGGTCCCCATGGAACGAAAAGCCGAGGTTGCGTATGCGCCCGGACTCGCGTTCCTTTAGAAGCCAATCGATGGCCCCGTTCTCTATGTAGCGCTTGGAGAATGTCTCGAATCCGCCGTTGCCGATCGAATGCAGAAGGTAGTAGTCTATGTAGTCCGTGCGCAACGCCTTCAGCGAATTTTCGAACATCGCCTTAGACGCCTCGAGCGAATACTGCTGCGGCGCAAAGTTGGAAAGCTTCGTCGCGATGAAATAGCTTTCTCGCGGATGCCGCGACAACGCCACGCCCATCACGCGCTCCGACTCGCCGCGGCAGTATGCAGGCGACGTGTCGAAATAGTTCACTCCATTGGCCAGGGCAAAATCGACATGCTCGTTCACGGCATTCTGGTCTATTTCGGCGGCAGAGTAGCCATCCCCTGGCTTTCCTCCGAGACGACCGGTCGCGTGCCGTCCGTCAATTGTCGGAAGCCTCATCGCACCGTAGCCTAGAAGAGAAACCTTGTTTCCCTTCAGGCCTTCGCGCACTGTAATCGCGCCAGTCGCCTTGATCCTATTTGGCGTTCCCGCCAAAAACTCGCGGCGCGTTGCATCATGCCTAGCTTTCATGACTTGCCTCCCGTGAATTCAGCATCAAGCCGAGTCCTTGCCTCGGACAGCGACAACCCCGTTCGATGCGCAAATGCCGCGAGATCGTCCGCCTCCCACTTTGCGCGGCGGACCCCGTACCCTTCTGCAACCTTCCGCCGCACCGAGAGACCGTCGCCGATGCTCACGGTCTCGATTTTCCGATCGAGCTCGTAGCGGCGGCACCGCGTCTCCCTTACGCCAAGGGTGGAGGTGCTTGCGAATATGGCCGAGACGATCTTCTCGCGGTCGGCTGCCGTGCACATGACGCCTGCCTTGTAGCCAGGCCGCCCTTTTTTCATCACGACCGGCGAAAAGGACACGTCTCTCGCACCAGCGGCGAAAATCCGCTCGGAAGCAAACGAAAGCTCTTCGCCGGTCATGTCGTCAACGTTGAACTCCAGCTCGAATATCTCGCCCTCAGACGCATTCGAGGGATTGGAAACGCCTAAGAGCGCACGGACCATGTTCGCCCGATGGAAGTCCTTTAGCCCAGCCCCGCATCCAACGGCCTCCACGCACATGAGCGGCTGCGGACCGAACGAAGTCGCAAAATTCTTTAGAAGCGCGGCTCCTGTGGGCGTGCAAAGCTCGCCGGCAACCGACCCGTCGGAATAGGACGGCACGCCATTGAGCAAATGCGCCGTCGCCGGGGCGGGAACGGGCAGCACGCCGTGGGCGCATTCCACCGTGCCCGAGCCGACGTTTACCGGCGAGACGACGACTTCGCATGGGGCGAGTTTTCGCAGCAGATGGCAAAACGCCGCGATGTCGGCGATCGCATCCATCGTTCCGACTTCGTGAAAGTGTATCTCGCCAACATCGCGTCCGTGCGCACGAGACTCCGCCGCAGCAAGCAATTTGTAGACGCTTTCAACGTCCTTGCGAACGTCTGGCGTAAGAGAAAGATGTCCTATCAAATGCAAGACGTCTGCAAGCGAGCGGTGCTCGTGGTGATGGTGCTCGTGAGCATGGCCGTGCGGGACTGCGCCCTCTTCGCGACCTTCCACAAGCACCTTGAGATGCGTCGCGGCAATGCCGCATTTGGAGAGCGTTTCGCGCTGGTATGTTACGCCTGGAATTCCAAAGGAGTTCAGCTCGGCCATGGCGGCATCTCTGTCCGGGAAAAGTTCCAGGAGGGCGCCGGAAAGCATGTCGCCCGCCGCGCCCATCGAACAATCCAGGTAAAGCGATCTCATGTCTGCCCTTTCTTGTGGTTGATGCGGCTTGCAAGAAAGCCCGCGCCGAATCCATTGTCGATGTTGACGACGGCCACTCCCGCCGCGCAAGAATTGAGCATTGCGAGAAGCGCGGTCACTCCGCCAAACGACGCGCCGTAGCCAACGCTTGTCGGCACTGCTATCACTGGTGCCTCGACAAGTCCGCCGATAACGCTTGGCAACGCCCCCTCCATTCCTGCGACGGCAATCACTACGTTGGCAGACCTAAGATCATTCTCGCATGCAAGAAGACGGTGAAGCCCCGCCACTCCGACGTCGTACAGCCTCACGACCTCGTTGCCAAGGGCTTCTGCGACAAGTGCGGCCTCTTCCGCAACAGCAAGATCGCTCGTGCCTCCGCACGCCACGACCACAGTGCCCAGCCCGTCGCGCAGCCGGTTTTCGCCAAGCCTTCCGAGACGCGCTTCAGGGAAATATGAGAAATCGCCCTTGAAAGCCTCCTCGACTAGCGCGGCCTTTTCCGCGTCGATTCGCGTGACTAGCGCGGGACGTTGTCCATGCGCATCCAAGGACTTCAGTATGGCGACGATCTGCTCCGCGGTCTTGCCTTCGCCATATACGACTTCACCGAAACCCTGGCGTGCCTTGCGCTGAAGATCAACGCGGGCAAAGCCAAGATTGTCGATATCGCTTCCAGTCACTTTACGGCACGATTTCTTTCAAGCAGCGAAAGAACGCCAAATACGGCAAGCCCGGAAACCCAGATGATTAGGCCAAGGAAAAAGTCTTTCCCCGAAATGTCGAAGAGTGGTTCGCCGTCCATGGCATTCGCCACGCAGTCAACAGCCCACATTAGAGCCGCGCCCCAGAACATCAGCATTGCCGTGAACACGGCGCCTGCGGACTTGCCGCGCCGCTTTGCCGCGAAGTACCAGGCAGTGAACGCCACTGCAGCCGCGATCGTCATGAGCTCACACATTGAGCGGTTCCTTTTTGCCCAAGCTGGACACTACGACCATTGCAGACCACACCGCGACGACAAGTAGCGTCATAGCCACGCCGCGAGTCGCCATCTCGTGTAGCATTTCGTTAACGGCCTCTGGACCTTCGGCAGCCGCAGTAAGGAACGGCGGCGTGAAGATGATTTCGCCGTGATAGACATGCTCAATGGCCAGCAAAAAGCCGCCACCGAACATCATCTTGCCGAGCCAGCTGAATTTCTCGACAAACGGATTGCGCTTTGCCGATTCAGGCAGAGCAGGCTTGACCGCCGAAAGCGCCACTGCGGTGGCGACAGGAACTGTGAAACATGCCATGTGTTTTCTCCTTGTATCACTACTATCCAATTAACGTAGGCATAAGTAGTATAGCAAATCGCGTTTCAGTGCACAATACGGTGTTGCAACTGCGGATCGCGGCACCGTGCGTTTTTTCATGCCTCCAGGGCATGAAAAAACGGCCGGCGGCGTCCTACTCTCGCACGTCCGGGAGACGCACTACCCTCGGCGATGGAGCCCTTGACTTCCGTGTTCGGAATGGGAACGGGTATGG
>Ga0310696_10001197_pt1 | contig 38098 bp, 34 predicted proteins | sample AusTroGonzalo_MG_4_FD_203885 | JGI IMG/M metagenome (GOLD analysis project Ga0310696, IMG submission 203885) | Bovine rumen microbial communities from tropical cattle in Woodstock, Queensland, Australia - Gonzalo_02 (v2) (version 2) | ecosystem: Host-associated > Mammals > Digestive system >... | reverse complement strand
TCTGCTCTCTCTTTTCATAGCAGCTTTGATATACTATTTTTTGCAGTCTTTTATAATGACTTATGCATTTTCCGGTAGTGATAATTCATTTATAAATTGGATTGTCGAATTATGCAGTAACAATAAAATAATTGTGAATCTGTTTATTTTAGCGGCAATTTATATAACTATAGCATTAATAATCATCCGGATCAGTATGATAGAATATTGTTGTCCTAAATGTAAAAATGATTTTGTTTTCTTTACCGTCAGACATTATAGGGACAACGAATATAAAGGCAGTGAACAGGTGGAAGAAAGCTATAGTGGTGTTAGCGGGTTCGGAAAACAATATCATGGTACAAGATTAAGAACCGTTACCGTAGAATATTATGATTATCATACAGTAAAAAAATGTTTGTGGTGCGGCTACGAAAGTGATACATATGAACAGAGAAAAGACGTACTATAAAAAAAATACCGCCTGTTTGACAAGCGGTATTTTTGAATAAAACTCTGATTATCTTCTGTCACCCATGATACGGAGTAAATACATAAACAGATTGATGAAATCCAAATATAAGCTTAAAGCTCCGGAAATCGCCATTTTACCGGCCATTTCTTCGGAATCGCGAGAAGCATAGTATAAGTTTTTCATTCTTTGGGTATCATAAGCAGTCAAGCCCACAAAGATTGCCACACCGATGTAAGATAAAGCCCAATATACGGCCGGACTTTGCATGAAGATGTTAACAATCGAGGCAATAATCAAACCGATTAAACCCATGAACAAGAAACTTCCCAATTTGGTCAAATCACGTTTGGTGGTGTAACCGTACAAACTCATGGAACCGAACGTGGCGGCAGTAATCAAAAATACTCTGGTCATGCTGGCTGCGGTATAGAGTAAAAAGATAGAAGCCAATGAAGCACCCATTACGGCCGAAAAAGTCCAAAACATTAATTGTACGGCGCTCAAACTCTTATTGCTTGCCACATAATTAAAGGCAAAAATCATAATCAGCGGAGCAAACGCAACCAACCAACCCAATCCGGACATGGAAATGGTATTGTTTTGCATGTCAATATTATAAAACAGATTAATCAAACTGGTATTGGCAACCAACCAGGCAACCGCCGCCGTTAAAATCAAGCCGGCGCCCATGTAGTTGAAAACTTTAATCATGTAACTGCGCAAACCTTCGTCAACATTAGCTGTCGAACGACCGACAAATTCTACCGAAGGTTTATGCTCTAATTCGTTCATATCCATAGAAATATCTCCTTAAATTTGTTTCTGGGTAGAATATAGTTTGTTTGAATTAAAAAATCAATAATATTTAAGTGTAAATAAAAACTTGTTGTTTCGCAAAAATATGTTATACCTTGGGGAGGGAGAAAAAATATGGTATACAGCGACAGGTTTAAACAATTTATAGAAATGTGGCAGAAGGATTTTGCCATCGAGCGCAGTATGAATGAAAAAGTCTGCGTTGACCGCGATGGTAACCCGATACCGTGGTATACCTATCCGGCAATAGAATATCTGTCGCAGTTTGATTACGGTGATAAAAAAATATTTGAGTTCGGTACCGGTTATTCGTCAATGTATTGGTCAAAGCGGGCGTTAAAAGTTATCAGTATCGAGGATAAGCCGGAGTGGTATGAAAAGTTCCAACAGGAATTTTCGGCTCCTAACTGGGAAATGCGGTATTGCGATGAAAAACAGGGTTACGAAGATACCGTTTTTGCCGATAATGAAAAGTATGATGTGATTGTTATTGACGGTAAACGTCGTGCCGAATGTGCCGCTACGGCGGTAAAATGCTTGGCCAAAGGCGGAATGATAATTTTAGATGACAGTGATCGTATAAACACCAGTTTGGAATATGCAAACGCAGTAAAAACTTTGCGTGAAGCCAATTTATTGCAGGTTGATTTTTACGGTTTCTGTCCGATGAACAACTACACCAAAACAACTTCCGTATTCTTTTCGCGCGATTTTGACTTTCAATCGTTGTATACCGTTCAACCGATAAACGGACTTGGCAATATTTGGTCAATGAGCCGCAAACAACGTAAAGAATTTTTCCGCAAACAAGAATGGCCGCTTAAAGAAGAAACGGAAGAACAGTAAAAAATTCAGCTGAATTTCTAAGTTTAAAGGAGAGGAAAAAATATGTTTAAGGAAGTAATTTCGGGAAAGCGTATAACTTTGAAACGTCCGGTGGCGGATATAGAAACGGCAGAATTTATTTTTGCTTCAATTGATAAATGCCGGGAAATATTTTTGCCTTGGCTGGGCTGGGTTAAATATACAAAAGAACCTAAAGATACACTCTCTTTCCTGCAAACCGTTGACAGTGACTGGAATGAAAACAAACAATTTGTTTACGCTATCTTTTGGGATAATATTTTCATCGGGGTTATAAGTATTTTGAATATTGCTTGGCAACATAAACGAGCAGAAATCGGTTATTGGCTCGACACGGATTACACGGGTAAAGGTCTTATGAGCGAGGCGGTTTCTTTAATTGAAAAAGAATTGTTTGCCAATGATTTTAATCGCCTAGTTATTCATACCGATGTTTTGAATGTAAAGTCTGCCAACATTCCGCAAAGACTGGGATATGTCCATGAGGGTATCTTGCGCCAGGAAGTATATTCCGAGCCCAATAATCGCTATCGGGATATAAATGTTTTTTCAAAATTAAAAGCGGAAGCGGAAGTTTAACAGTTTATATGCCACGGCAATAAACAGCCACTAATTACCCGATTTTACGAATGATTTTCTCGGCTATATCTTCATAAGCCTTGGTATGAGGACTGTCCGGTTCCGATGCCACAATCGGAGTGCCGTTGTCGGAAGTTTCACGGATGGCCATCTCGAGCGGAATGGCGCCCAAGAATGTTTCGCCCATGTTTTCGGCGGTTTTTTGTGCGCCGTGTGAACCGAAAATATCGCTTTGTTTACCGCAATGCGGGCAGATAAAATAACTCATGTTTTCGACAATTCCCAAAATCGGAGTGCCGGTTTTTTTGAACATGTTTACACCTTTAATGGCATCAATTAAAGCTATATCTTGCGGGGTGGAAACAATCACGATACCGGCAAAATCTATGCGTTGCGAAAGCGTAATCAGAATATCTCCGGTTCCCGGTGGCATATCAAGAACCATAATATCTACATTGTCCCACGCGGTTTGGGTTATCAGTTGTTCGATTGCACCGCCGGCCTTGGCACCACGCCAAATCAGCGGAGTGTTACGGTCAATCAGCGAACCGATGGATACGGACTGAATCCCGTATTCTTTGAACGGAGTAAAAGTTTCGCCATCAAGCGAAACCAACGGAGAACCTTCGTAACCGAGCATGGTCGGAATTGAAGGTCCGTAAATATCGGCATCAACCAAAGCCACGTTTTTACCTTTATTGGCCAACGCCAGAGCTAAATTAACGGCGGTGGTGGATTTGCCTACGCCGCCTTTACCCGAGGCAACGCCGATAATTTTTTTTACGCCTTTAACCTGCCATTTTTCGATGGCCTGTACTCCGACGTTAACTCTTTTTTCTTCCACAAAAACAACGGAAAATTTATAAGCACTGAATTCTTTTTGCAGTTCTTCCTTTAATTGCAGGCTCTTTTGTTCATCTTCGGCAATTCCCGAGATTTCGCAAATTACGCGATTTTTGATGATTTTGATTTCGGCAATATAATCTTGCGGATAATATTTTGCTATTGTTTCCCGAATTTGCTTTTCCATAATGTTGAATACTCCGTATGTGGATATAAATTGATAGTTGATTGTTTTTAGCTTAATTATGGATTATCTTACAACAGTAAATTTATAATTAAAAGGAAATAATATGTCTGACAATAATAATCCTTGGGATAATGATAATGAAGAATTTGCCTGGAGTGAAGGTTCTCGTAAAACTAAATCTTCGCTATCCAGACGTTTCAAGATAATTAATAACAATCCGAATAATATAAGTTCATATTTCAAATACGGCGTGTTTCTGATTGTGGGCTTGTGGTTGTTAAGCGGTTTTTATCAGGTGCAACCGAGTGAAGAAGGTGTGGTGTTGCGGTTTGGTAAATATGTTTATACGACGGATGCCGGGTTGCATTACCATTTGCCGACCCCGATAGAGGAAGTGATAAATGTTAATGTTACGCAAGAACGCAGTATTAACTTGGGTTCGGCCGATGCTCGTGACTATCGAAATAATGCTTTTACGGAAAGCCATATGCTTACAGGTGATGAAAATATCGTGGATATAAATCTTACGGTAGTGTGGAAAATTAAGGATGCTAAAAATTATCTGTTCAGTATGCGCAGCCCTGATGAAACCGTCAGTGTGGCGGCGCAGTCCGTTTTGCGTGAAATTGTCGGACAGTCAGAGATGCAACCGATTATTACCGGTGACCGCGGTAAAGTGGAAGACGAAACCAAGGCAGAATTGCAACGCGTGCTTGACGAATTTAATGCCGGTATAGTTATTGTGCGTGTAAAGCTACAAAAAGCCGACCCTCCAAGGGAAGTAGTAGATGCCTTTAACGAAGTACAGCGTGCCAAGGCCGATATGGAACGTTTCAAAAATGAAGCCGAGGCCTATCGTAACGAAGTTTTGCCTAAAGCAAAAGGACAGGCGGCCCAAATAGCTCAAGATGCCGAAGCTTACAAAGCGGCAACCATCAATAAGGCCGAGGGTGAAGCAAAGCGTTTTGCTTCGGTTTATGCGGCGTACAAAGACGGCAAAGAAGTTACCATCAAAAAGATGTATCTCGATGCAATGGAAGATGTTTTGAAAAAGGCTAACAAGGTTATTATCGACCCGTCGCAGAAAGGCAATTTATTGCCGGTTTTGTCGTTAAATTCCGCAAATTCGGCAAAGGAGTAGAGAAATGAATAAAATAAGAATAATTCATATGTTGGGAATAGTTGTTGCCGCGGTGGTGATTTTGCTTTTGAGTTCGGTATATGTGGTATATCAGCCGGAACAAGCAATCGTGTTACAATTCGGCGAACCGGTGCGCGTGGTTAAGGATGCCGGTTTAAAATTCAAAGTCCCGTTTGTGCAGAATGTAGTGTTTTATGATTCCCGTTTGCTGAATTTGGATCCGCCGGCACAGGAAGTGGTTTTGAATGATAAAAAACGTTTGGATGTTGACAGTTTTACCCGTTATAAGATTGTTGACCCGTTGAAATTTTATAAAACCGTACGCACGGAAATTCAGGCGCGCGGGAAATTGGCCGAAATCGTTAATTCGTCTTTGCGTAAAGTTTTGGGTAAAGTTACTTTAACCGAATTGCTTTCCGAAAAAAGAACCAAAATAATGGCAGATATAAGTGCAACCGTGAAAAAAGATGCGGAAGCCATCGGTGTCAGTGTTGCCGATGTGAGAATTCGTCGTGCCGATTTGCCGATTGAAGTTATGCAGGCTATTAACGACCGTATGAAGACCGAACGCCAACGTGACGCGAAAGAATTCAGAGCTAAGGGACAACAGCAGGCACAAAATATTCGTGCCACGGCAGATAAAGAAGCAACCATTATAGTTGCCGAAGCAGAGAAAAATGCGCAAATTACCCGCGGTGAAGGAGACAGACAGGCTGTTCAGCTTTGGAATAAAACCGTAGGTCAAGATGTTGATTTTTATGACTTCTATCGCTCTTTAGACGCTTATAGAAAATCTTTGTCCGATGAAGAAACTTCTTTGGTTTTGTCGCCGGATTCGGAGTTCTTTAAATTCTTTAATCGCTCAATGGAGAAAAACTGATAAATATGTTGAAACTTGCGTTTTATATAGCAATTCTGTGCGGATTGACATTTCCGGCTACGGCCGAAGAAATGAGCCTTGAAGACACTATTGAAGCAGTAAATGATTCGGTGGTAAGCGTTGTTGCCGATAACGGTGAGAGCCAGTCAATCGGAGCCGGAATAGTATTAAGTGCCGACGGTTATGTGGTTACCAATGCCCATGTTACGGACGGTGCCGATAAAATATTGGTGATTAGCACAAATGATGAAGAATATGATGCCGCCTTAATAGGTAGTGACGATAAAACCGATATATCGTTGCTTAAGGTTGATAATCCGCGTGAATTTAAACCGGCACGATTTGCGGATTCCGATTTGGTAAGAACCGGTAACAGCGTATTTGCCATAGGTAATCCTTTCGGTTTGGGTAACAGTGTTTCATCGGGAATAATTTCCGCTAAAGAACGCAGTATCGAACGTGGTCCTTATGATAACTTTTTGCAGACGGATACGGTAATAAATCAAGGCAATTCCGGCGGTCCTTTGTTTAATGCCGACGGCGAAGTGGTCGGTATGAATACGGCTATATTCTCTACAAACGGAAATAACATGGGAGTGGGCTTTTCTACTCCGTCAAATATTGTAAAATGGGTGGTTGAGGAATTAAAAAATAACGGTAAGGTTATTCGCGGTTGGATAGGTGTCGGGGTTAAAAATATCAGAGTTGAAAACGAAGATGTAAAAAATCGTCTGGCAATCGTATCTATGGCAGAAGATTCTCCGGCCGCCAAAGCAGGGCTGAAAGTGGGCGACATATTGGTAAAAGTCGGCGAGATGGATTTGAGTAATCCGCGGTTGTTTTCATTGCAAATTTCGGAAACTAAGCCGGAAACAAAGTTGCCTATAAGCGTTCTGCGCGATGGAAATGTTTTTGATACGGAAGTATCGGTAGCAACCATGGTTGTCGATAAGGAAGATAAAAAAATATCGAGAAATGATGATGCCATGGAATCTTCTTATCAACATAAATTTGATACGGAAGTGGCCTCAATAGGTATGAGCGTAAGCTATGATGAACAAAATCAGGAAATTATAGTCGAAAATGTTCAGGAACAATCGGAAGCCAAAGATAAAGGAATTAGAGCAGGAGACCGTATCAAGAGTTTTAACGGACACCCTATATACGGAATAGAAGATTTTATGGTAAAAATTAAAGAGGCAGCTCCCAACGGACAGGTGATTCTGCAATTTATCGACGAAGAAGGTGTTGATACCATAATTCTGAAACTGAGAGAACAAGATGAGTAGAGTAGATTTTTATCACTTACAAAAGCAGTCTCTTGACGATGTTCTTCCTACACTTTTAAGCAAGGCATATGCGGTTGGCAAAAATATTGTTGTCAAAGTAGGAAAAAACGAGCAAACGGAAGTCATAAATTCATATCTTTGGACGTACAGAGATGACAGCTTTTTGCCGCATGGCAGTAAAAAAGACGGCTTTGCGACAGAGCAGCCGATATGGTTAACCGAGGAAGATGATAATCCCAATAAAGCCGAATTTTTGTTTTTAATAGGCGGCGCGACGGTTCAACCGGAAATGTTGACCGGTTATGAACGTGTTTTCAATATATTTGACGGAAATTCCGAAGAGTCTCTGATGCAAGCCCGCAGTTTCTGGAAAGACTGTAAAGAGGGTGGTTTCGAAGTGTTTTATTGGCAACAGGATAATAGCGGAAAATGGGAGCAAAAAGGCTAAGTATAAAGCATAAATAATACTTGCGTATTTTACAAAAAATCATATGATTAAGGCATATATTTAAGGAGGAAACAGAGATATGAGCAGTTCGGATATTGAAGTTGCCAAGCAGACTATTGAACGTGAAATAGATGCGTTAAAGGTTATGGAAGGTAATCTTGATGAAACTTTGAGCAAGGCTCTTGATTTATTGCAGTATACCAAAGGTCGTGTAATTGTTACCGGTATGGGAAAATCAGGGCATATAGGAAGTAAGATTGCGGCAACCATGGCTTCGACCGGTACTCCGGCGTTCTTTTTACATCCAAGCGAAGCAAGCCACGGAGATTTGGGCGTAATTACCGCCAATGATGTTGTGATAGCAATTTCCAACAGCGGCGAATCAAAGGAACTGTCAGATGTTTTGATATATTGCCGCCGTTTTTCTATTCCGCTGATTGCAATTACCAAGAATAAAGACAGCTCCTTGGGAAGAAACAGCGATTTGGTGCTTTTGTTGCCGGATAATAAAGAAGCTTGCCCGCTTGGTTTGGCTCCGATGAGTTCTACTACCGCTACTTTGGTAATGGGAGATATTTTGGCGGCCAATCTGATGGTGCGTAAAGGATTTACGGAAGAAGACTTTAAGTTGCGCCATCCGGGCGGAAAATTAGGTTCGATACTGCGCCATGTTCGCGATATTATGCATACCGGAGATGAATTGCCGCTTATCGGTAAGGATGCCATTATGCAAGAAGCACTGATGAAAATGTCGGAAAAAATGCTCGGTTGCGTCGGTATTGTGGATGAAGAAGGAAATTTATTGGGAATGATAACCGATGGTGATTTACGCCGTTGGATGTCGCCTGAATTAATTACCGAAAATGTATGTAAAGTTATGACTAAAAATCCTCGCACGGTAAGTGCCGATATTCTGATTGCCGAAGCGGTGAATATTATGAATAATACCGGACGGGGAATTACAAATATGTTTGTGGTAGAAGGTAAAAAGCCGATAGGAATAGTTCATATTCATGACTGTTTGAAAGCAGGGGTTAGCTAACTAATGTTTGATACGCGTAAGATAGACGTATATTTTGAAGAGACAAATAAGATAAAAGCGCCTAAGGGATTTCTTGAAAAAGGTGTTTCGTGGCGTCGTGTATTTAAGTTAGTGCTTCCTTGCGTTGCTGCGGCATTGTTGGGCGTTATGGTTGTTATGCCTAACGTTCGTAAGAGCGTGGATTTGCATGATGATATAACCATTCCTCACAAAAACGAAATGGAAAAATTGCACATAGAACAGACGGTGTTCAGTTCCACCGATAATAAAAATCGAGTAAATAAAATTACGGCAGACAGTGTAGATGAAACATCTCCTGGATCCAAAATTATGAAGATAATAAATCCGCGAGGTCGTATTCCGACAGATAGCGGAATAGTCGAGATTGTTTCCAAGGAAGGTTTCTTTAATCAAAATACGAATATTATTAATTTGTATGGAAGTGTACGCGCGGTTGTTGACAATAATACCGTTATAACCTCATCGGAGGTTAATTATGATTTCAATACCGGAAAGGGGAAAGGAAATAAGCCGGTTAATGCAAAGGGAGATTGGGGAACTCTTGATGCCGAGGCTTTCGATTATGATAAAAATGAAGAAATACTGACGCTTAAAGGAAATAATACGATTAAAGGAAACGGCGGTATATTAAATGCTCATGATAAAACAATAATCTACCAAAAGGAAAATAAAAGCGTTTCTACCGGAAGAGCTTCGGTTTTACAAAAAGGTAACGAATTATTTGCCGATAAAATCATCGCTTATTTTAACGGCAGCGGTAAGAGAGAACTCGTGCGGGCAGAAGCTTACGGAAACGTAATTGTTAAAACCCCAAACGAGACGGCTTTCGGTAAAGAAGGGTATTATAATCCGCAAATCGGAGAGGTTGTTTTGTACGGAAGTTCTCAGAACCGCAAAAACGATAGGGGATATGTGCGGGTTCGTCAGGGAGATAACGTCTTGTATGCCGAAAAAATGGTGGCAAAATTAGCCACAGATGGTCGCAAGGATTTGCAAAATATGGTAGCTTTGGGTTCGGTTAAGGTGGTTACCCCGAACGAAACGGTTGCGGGAAAAGAAGGACACTACAATCCGTCTAAAGGTGAGATTGTAATGTATGGCGATTTCTTGACTACTCCGAGAAAGAAAGGTCGGGTCGTGATTCATCAGGGTGAAAATACCTTGCAAGCCGAAAAAATTACCGCATACTTAAATAAAGGTCGCAAAAAAGATTTACAAAAGGCAATTGCCGTAGGTAATGTCGAAGTATTTACACCGAAAGGCAGTGCTCGCGGCGATAAAGGTGTTTACAGTCCCGAAAAAAACAAGGTTGAGTTGTTTGATAATGTTCGTATCGAACAGAATGGTAACTTTATTGACGGGGCATATGCCGAAACCGATTTGTTGACATCGGTCAGCAGAATTACCGGAGATGAAAATACCGGCGGCAGAATTCACGGAATATTTTATAAAACAAGGAAGTAAGCAATGGCAATTAAGAAAAAAAATGACATTGATGTTTTGGAAGTTTTTAATATCGGCAAAAAATATAAGAAACGCACGGTATTGAAAAATGTTTCTTTGCATGTGCAAAAAGGCGAAGCGGTCGGTCTTTTAGGACCGAATGGTGCCGGTAAAACTACTTGTTTTTATTGCGTGACCGGACTTATTACTCCCGATTACGGCGATGTTTATATTAACGGACAAGATATTACCGCCATGCCGATGTATAAACGTGCCAAAATGGGAATCGGTTATTTGCCGCAAGAAGCTTCAATATTCAGAACATTAAGCGTTGAAGACAATATTAAGGCCATATTGGAAATTGTTGAAGAAGATGAGAATAAAAGAGAGAATCGGTTAGAAGAATTGCTCAATGAATTTTCAATAGCTCATTTGCGAAAATCACAGGCCTTGGCATTATCCGGCGGTGAACGTCGTCGTTTGGAAATAGCGCGTGCTTTGGCTTGTAATCCGAGTTTTATCCTATTGGACGAACCGTTGGCCGGTATTGACCCGATAGCCGTCAATGAAATCAGAAATTTGGTGGCGCAGTTGAAAAATCGCGGTTTGGGAGTATTGATTACCGACCATAATGTTAGGGAAACCTTGGATATTATCGACAGAGCGTATATATTACATTCGGGAACGGTTTTAATGGAAGGAACCCCTGAAGAAATTGTTGCCAATGAAGATGTTCGTAAAGTTTATTTGGGAGATAATTTCTCATTATAAAAAGTATAAGAATGTTTACTTTTGCTTAAAACTGTTATACTATAAATCATCTGATTAATAAAAAAAAAGGCGATTGTGCCGTAATAACTAACAAACGAGGTATATTATGAATATTACATTATCAGGAAAACAGGTTGATATCAGTGACAGATTGCGTAAACGCGTGGAAGAGAGTTTGGAAGCTGCTGTTAGCAAGTATTTTAACGCTCCTATCGGAAGCAGTGTTTATTTTTCGCTTGATGGCGAAGATTTTCGCGCTGAGGTTACCGTTCACCCGGCAAAAAATATTGTGTTGAAAGGTACGGGAATAGGTGCCGACCCGTATACGGCTTTTGATAATGCAAATGAGCATATTGCTACTCGCTTACGTCGTCAAAAAAATAAATTGAACGACCATAAAGGTAAGACCGGTATAGTTGAAATGGCTCACGAGGCTGTTTTCCCGTTGACCGAAACAGAAGATGAAATGAGCATTGATGAATCAGCTCCTTTGACCATTGCCGAAACCGATGCCAATATTAAAGTTTGCACGGTCAGTGAAGCGGTTATGTACATGGATTTGATGGATGAGTGTGCTTTGATGTTCCGCAACAGTGCCAACAACCGTATTAGCATGGTATATCGTCGTAAAGACGGAAATATCGGTTGGGTTGAACCGGCTGAATAGAGTTATAATTTTATAAGGTTTATATCATGGAAATTTCTGACATCTTATCAGAAGATATGATTCTCGCGGATTTTACCGCGGACAATAAGCGCAACTTGCTGGAGAAATTGTCGACGTTTGTGGCTGATAAATATTCACTGGATAAAAACACGGTGTTTGAAGCCATTTTGGAACGTGAAAATCTGGGGTCTACCGGCTATGGTAACGGTGTGGGATATCCGCATGCTCGCATAGACGGATTAAAAAAAGTCGTTACTTTATTTGTTCGTCTTAACAAACCGTTGGATTATGATGCGGCGGATTCTCAGGATGTTGATATCGTTGCTTTTATGATTTCGCCGGAAAACAGCGGTAATGATCATTTACAGGCGTTGGCAATGTTGTCGAGAGCATTAAAAAATAATAATATATGCAAGACTATTCGCCAATCCAAGTCAGCTCACGATATTTACGTTGCGTTGCAAAAATAATCTTAGTTAAATAAAAAAGCCGGATTTTAATATCCGGCTTTTTTGATGCATGATTTAGCTTAAATCATAGCCATACCGCCATTAACATGAATGGTTTGACCGGTAATATATTGAGCTTCATCAGAAGCTAAGAAAGCAACCACATTGGCGATGTCTTGAGCTTCACCGAGTTTGGCTTCCGGTATTTTAGCCAACAAAGCGGCTTTTACGTCATCAGGCAGAACATCGGTCATCGGAGTACGAATGAAACCCGGAGCAATGGAGTTAACCGTAACACCGCGAGAACCTACTTCTTGAGCTAAGCATTTATTCATGGCAATCATTCCGGCTTTAGAGGCAGAATAATTTGCCTGACCGGCATTTCCCATAACTCCTACTACCGAAGCAATACCGATAATACGACCGAAACGACGTTTAATCATACCGCGAACGGCTGCTCTTGCCAATTTGAATCCGGCAGAGAGGTTAACATCCAATACCAACTGCCAATCTTCGTCGCTCATGCGCATAAATAAGTTATCACGAGTTAAACCGGCATTATTTACTAAAATGTCAATGCGTCCCATTTTTTCTTCAACATCGCCGACCAGTTTTTTAACGGCTTCGGCATCGGTAAGATTGGCAACGAAACATTCAACATTTTCACCTATTTCTTGCTTTAAGGCTTCCAATCTTTCGGCATTCATATCGGTAAGAGCCAAGATAGCGCCCTGATTATGTAATGTATGTGCGATTTTATGACCTAAACCACCGGCAGCGCCCGTAATTAAAGCAACTTTTCCATCTAATCTGAACATATGATTATCCTTTCATTATAAATTTTTTGCCAGTTCTTCAATTTCGCTTACAGAACCGACAGAGATTGAGTTAATATCTTTATAACTGCGTTTAGCAATACCCGAAAGCACTTTTCCGGCCCCCAATTCCACTAAATCGGTTATACCGTTTTCTTGCATATACATCATGGTTTCTCTCCATCTTACCGTTCCGGTAACCTGCTCAATTAAGTGCTTGATTATTTCTTTATGGTCCGTAATAGGTTCAGCTAAAACGTTAGCAATCAGCGGGATTTTAGCATCATCGGCATCGACTTCCATAAAAGCTCTGACCATTGTTTCGGCAGCCGGAGCCATAAACGGACTGTGAAAAGGCGCACTGACGGCCAATTTAACACATCTTTTAGCTCCGAATTCAGATGCAATATCTACGGCTTTATCAATGGCTGCCATTGAACCGGATAAAACAACCTGTCCGTCTGAATTATCATTGGCTGCAACACAAATATCTTTGCCGTTGGAACAAGCATCAACCAAAGCTCCCACATCTTTATACGAAAGCCCCAAAACTGCGGCCATGCCGCCAACTCCGAACGGAACGGCATTTTGCATGGCATCGCCACGCAAGCGTAACAGTTTTGCCGTGTCGCTCAACGAAAATACTCCGGCTGTACATGCTGCCGAATATTCGCCCAATGAGTGACCGGCAACATAGGTTGCCTTTTGTGTAAAATCAACACCGAAGTCTTTTTCCAAAACACGAACCACGGCCAAAGAAAAAGCCATTAAAGCCGGCTGAGTATTGGCTGTCATCATAAGTTCGGAATCCGGACCTTCCGTCATAATTTTATATAAATCTTGTGAAAGAGCCTCGTTTACTTCTTGAAAAACATCTCTTGCCGAGACAAAATTTTCGGACAATTCCTTTCCCATTCCCACAAATTGAGAACCTTGCCCAGGAAATACAAAAGCGTACTTCATTAAAACCTTCCTTAAAATTTATTCAGCCTATGTATAATACAGCTTATCAAAAAGTCAACAGTTAGCCGCTTTTTTGTTCACAAATGTGGCGGTTTCAGCCTGATTTTAATATTTTATTGAGTATTTTACGCTACAATGCGAAATGTTGGAATTCTTTATTTTTTGAGGATGAAATGGGTAAAAAAACAAAAAAACAAGAGCAATCAAAATCATGGGTTTCTATATTGATGTGCAAACTGCTCGGCGTGTTATTGATGGTTTTCCCGTTGCTTGTTTATGCAGCGCTGTATGATTATGATGCTACGGATCCGTCATTTAATAAGGTTACCGATTCATCCAAAGAGATACAGAATTTCTTGGGAATATTAGGCTCTACGGCAGCCGATGCGGTTTTAAGCACTTTCGGTTTGGCTTTGATAATATTTTTGATTGTTCCGATTTTTTGGGGTATCGGTTTATTTCGTTATGCCGTATTTCCCGAGTACAAAACCCGCATATTTGCCTGGTTTGTGGGTATTTTCAGTTTATCAATCTTTACCGATTTGGCATTGAGCGAATATCTGGGTGCTTGGAATTTATCTTACAATCTGACCGGTAAATGGAGCAATATTTTAAGTCGACCGCTCAACAGCTACATTAATCTTTTGAATGTAAAATATAATACGATTATTTTAGAAGGAATAATTCTTTTCATAAGCATTATTTCGTTTAACTTTTCAGCCGGTATAACATATAAGCGTTGGTTTAATTTTTTCCGCACAATCGGGCGTGTGGTAATGTCGTCTGCGCGTTTATTAACGGCACTGTGTAAAAAAATCATCAACATTCGCGGTTTTAATGAATTCAAGGAAATAAATCCGCGCTATTTACAAAATAAGACTAAAAATTCGGGACTTAATATCAGACTGGAACCATCGTTGGCAGGCAGTGTAACTAACAGACAACAAAATCTTAACAGTTCCACGGCTTTGAGCAAAGGCGGAAGCTATTCTTTTTATGACGAGAATATCGGTAATGAAGCACAGGCCTCCGGTTACGGCCTTACAATTGAAATTCCGCAAGCTATGTCTTCTTCAATGATTACGGAAAGTGAAGGAAATGCAAATCCACAAAGCAAGAATACCTTTAGCCCGACATTTAATTTCATTGAGGAAAGAGAGGCGGTTAATCAGAATAAGAAATCGATTCGCAGTCGAGCCACGGAAGCGTTGCGCGCGGGACTCTCAAGAACCGGTATCAAATCGCAGGAAGTTAAAGAGGAACAAGATTTACTTTCAGTTCCGAATCGCGCTCCCGAAACGAGTGATAAACCGGTGGTAACGGAGCAAAAGAGCATTCAGGATACACAAACTAAATCTAAAAATGATGAATATGCCTTGCCGGACATAAATATATTATCCATGCCTAAAAACGATACGGCTCAGGTTTTTGATGAAAATACGCTGAAACAAAGAGCTATGCAACTTGAGCATGTGTTGAATGACTTTAATATTCAGGGACAAATCGTAAAAGTCAGCCCTGGACCGGTGGTAACTTTATATGAATTAGAACCGAAATCAGGTACTCGTACGGCTCGTGTCATCGGACTTTCGGATGATATTGCCCGCTCAATGGCGGCAGGTTCGGTACGTATGGCGGTGGTTAGCGGTAAAAGTACCATCGGTATTGAATTGCCGAACGAAAAGCGTCAAACAGTGGGTTTACGCGAACTGTTGGAAGACCGCAAATTTACGGAAAATAAAAATATTTTGACCGTTGCACTCGGTAAGGATATCGGCGGACAGCATGTTTATGCCGATTTGGCCGGCATGCCGCATTTGTTGGTAGCCGGTACTACCGGTTCCGGAAAATCGGTCGGGGTAAACTCAATGATTTTATCGCTTTTGTATCGTTTGAGGCCGGAACAATGTAAATTTATCATGATAGACCCGAAATGCGTCGAATTTTCTATGTATAACGGTATTCCGCATTTGCTTACACCGGTAATTACCGATCCGGCAAAGGCAGTAGTAGGGTTAAAGTGGGCGGTTCAGGAGATGGAAAATCGTAACCGTTCGTTGGCATTATTAAACGTTCGTAACATTGTCGGTTACAATCGCAAAATGGAAGAGATGAGTAAATCCGGTAAAGAAATCAAACGCACAGTTCAAGCCGGTTTTGATAAAGAAACCGGACTGCCGATTTATGAAGAACAGGTTATAGATACGACACCGATGCCGTATATCGTGATAGTGGTGGATGAAATGGCCGATTTGATGTTGGTGGCCGGTAAGGAAGTGGAAGCGGCAATTCAACGTTTGGCACAAATGGGACGTGCGGTAGGTATCCATTTGATTATGGCTACGCAAAGACCGTCGGTAGATGTGATTACCGGTGTTATTAAGGCTAACTTCCCGAGCCGAATCAGTTTCCACGTAACCAATAAATTTGACAGTACGACCATTATCGGTGAAAAAGGTGCCGAGCAACTGTTGGGACGCGGCGATATGTTGTTTGTGGAATCCGGCAGTAAGCCGCGTCGTGTTCACGGATGTTTCGTACCGGATGACGAGGTCGAGAAGGTGGTCGAGTTTATCAAGGAGCAGGGTGAACCGCAATATGTTGCCGAAGTAACGGCCGGCGAGCTCAATACCAAAGACAGCGGTCCGGTGTTTGACCATGGCGAGATGGCCGGCGGTGATGCCGAGGAGGACTTATATCGTCAGGCAGTGGACATTGTCAGAACAGATAAAAAAGCTTCTATCAGCTACGTTCAGCGTAAATTACGTATCGGTTACAATCGTGCCGCCAATTTGATTGAACGTATGGAACGCGAGGGTATAATTACCAAGCAAGACCATGTCGGACGCCGCGAAGTAATCGGGTTTGAGTAGAAAAATTTTATCGCAAATTTTGTGGAAGAGTAGGGTTGCGGAAGGATTCGCAACCTTATTTATATGTAAGTAATGAAATTATTTTTGTCAAATATGACAAATTTTACTTGCAAAATTAATAAAAATAAGTTATCATGAAAGTGATTAAAATATGAATCTTGGATAATACTTATATATAATTTTGTAACTAAAAAAGACCTGAGAGAGCTTCGGAGATTTTTTGACAAGACTTAAATACCTTTACCCTTATTGAAAATAATGACGACTTAATCTCCTAAACAGAGCATTTGGAGAGCCTGTGAATAATAGTAGCAGTCAGCATGTCGGATTTATCGTAAGTAAGTTCTTTAAGGAATAATGTTTGAGTGGCGTCATTTAATTGATGGAGAAGTAATCAGGCAGCAGATATATGAAGAAGATGATGTTAACAATCGTTATGCTCATCGTTGCTGTTATGTCAGCCAATGCCCAGGTTATTACTAGCATGGGCATGGAGGATGGACACGGTGTTATCTATCTGTCAGATGGCAGAAAGATAGACGCCCGTTCAATTCCCGGTTCTAATCGTCTGCGTGTAGGTGAGACCATCGAATGGGGTCTTGCTCGCACTGCAACTGACGATTACTATCGTGAGGCTGCTAAGTATCAGCTTCCCGTTGGTGGTGGTTGGTATGGCGGCTATGGCTCTGCCGGAATTACTATTGGTAACAAGCATGCTGGTTTCAGCATCGGTTTACCAGTCGGTTATCCCGGTATGGGAGCAAACGTTGGTGTTCGCATCGGTTCGTTCCACTTCAACGGAAACCTTCCGGTTTTCTTGCTGAAGAAGGATTCAACCAAGCAGAACAGCAAGCGTCAGGCTCAGCCTAAGGCTCAGCAGCGTCAGAGTGTGAAGGTGCAGACTGCTCCTTCAACTCAGAGCCAGCAGGAAGTTATTCGTGTCAATGGTAGAGATACCGTTGTACGCGGTGAGGTTAATCTTAATGATTTGCTTCGCAAATAACTTTTTTTCATATAAAAGAAAAGCTCTTCAGTGCCTTCGGGCATTGGAGAGCTTTTCTTTTTGCATAGATATCAGAATGCTTAAATATCCAGATTTTGAACTTTCAAAGCATTTTCCTGAATAAATTCTTTACGTGGTTCTACCACGTCGCCCATTAAGGTTGAAAAGGCTTCGTCGGCTTCTTCGACGCTGTCAATCTTAACTTGCAACAAAGAACGCGCTTCCGGATCCAAAGTGGTTTCCCACAATTGTTCCGGATTCATTTCGCCCAAACCTTTATAGCGTTGAATCGAAATACCTTTCTTACCGGCGGCGGTAACCGCATTCATCAAAGTTACCGGTCCGTCAACCCGCTTCTCGCCCGTTGATTTGGTCATAAGTTTTAACGAAGTGGCGAAATTGGCGGTTAAAAAGTCATGCATATCGTTTAAGACTTTGCCTTCCGGACTTTGTAAAATATTGGCGCCGATAACGTGTTCTTCGCGTACACCGCGTAAAACCCGATAGAAAACAATACTGCCTTCGTTATTGAATTCGGCTTTCCAACCTCGGTCATATTCGGCTTCCAGAGTATCCAAACGAGCGGCCATTTTATCCATTTCCATGCTCAAACGGGTTTTGTCAGCCAGAATTTGCGGGTCAAATAAACCGCAAATAGCTAATTGTTCAACAATCTTCTCCGGTGCCTTCAAGGTCAACGCTTTAATCATGGCATTGGCTTTTTTGGTGCTTTCAACGAAAGAAATCAAATCTTGCCCGATAAGCTTTTCGCCGTTGGCGGTTTGTAAATAACCGTCCTCACAGCCGCCGTGAATCAAATAATCTTCCATTTCGCGGTCGTCTTTGATGTAAATCACCGAATTACCGCGTTTAGCCTTATAGAGCGGAGGTTGCGCAATATAAACGTAACCGCGGCGAATAAGCTCCGGCATTTGACGATAGAAGAAGGTTAACAACAGAGTTCTGATGTGAGCACCGTCGACATCGGCATCGGTCATGATAATGATTTTATGATAACGACATTTATCGGCATCAAAGTCATCGCGTCCGATTCCGGTACCGAAGGCGGTTATCATCATACCGATTTCGGCCGAACTCAACATGCGGTCAAAACGGGCACGTTCAACATTCAAAATTTTACCGCGCAACGGCATAATGGCCTGATATTTACGGTCACGTCCCTGTTTAGCGGAACCGCCGGCGGAATCTCCCTCAACGATAAATACTTCCGATAAGGCCGGATCTTTTTCCGAACAATCGGCAAGCTTACCCGGTAAGGAGGCAATATCCAAAACGCCCTTACGGCGTGTCAGTTCACGAGCCTTACGGGCGGCTTCACGCGCCGAAGCGGCTTCGACGATTTTACCGACAATGGCTTTGGCCTCGGCCGGATGCTCTTCCAACCACTCTTTCAACTTATCGCCGACTACGCTTTCTACTACCGGACGCACTTCGGAAGACACCAGTTTATCTTTGGTTTGCGATGAAAATTTAGGATCCGGAGCTTTAACCGACAAGACGCAGGTTAAACCTTCACGCATATCTTCACCGGTAATGATGTCTTTATCTTTCTTCAACAGACCGTTTTCCTGAATGTAGTTGTTAATGGTACGGGTTAAAGCACCTCTGAAACCGGCCAGGTGAGTACCGCCGTCCTTTTGCGGAATGTTGTTGGTAAAGCATAACATGGATTCGTTGTAAGAGTTGGTCCACTGCATGGCCACCTCAACCGTAATGTCATTGTTGACACCGCTGATGCTGATAGGACTCTCGTGCAACGGAGCTTTCGATTTGTTTAAGTGATTAACGAATGCCTGCAAACCGCCTTCATAGTGGAAATCTATTTCCTTAGGTTCGGCTCCGCGATTATCAATCAACTTGAGGTAAACGCCAGAGTTCAAAAAGGCCTTTTCTCTGATGGCACGTTCCAGCGTTTCAAAATTAAATTCGACTTGCGTAAAGGTTTTAGGCGACGGTAAGAAAGTTACTTCGGTACCGTGACGATTCGGAGCATCGGCTACAACATGAACGTGTTCAACCACGTTACCGTCGGCAAAAGAAGCTTCATACTCTTTGTCATTACGCCAAATTTTGAGTTTTAACCAAGTAGATAAGGCATTAACCACCGATACACCCACGCCGTGCAAACCGCCGGAAACTTTATATGAGTTGTTATCAAATTTACCGCCGGAGTGCAGTTCGGTCATAATAACTTCTGCAGCCGAAACTCCTTCTTCTTTATGAGTATCGACCGGCATACCGCGTCCGTTATCGCGAATCGTTGCCGAACCGTCAGGATTCAAAATCACAACCGTTTTATCACAATATCCGGCCAGGGCTTCATCAATGGCATTATCAAGAACTTCATAAATCATGTGATGTAAGCCGGAGCCGTCATCGGTGTCACCGATATACATACCAGGTCTTTTGCGTACAGCGTCAAGACCGCGTAAAACCTTGATGGAATCGGCATTATATTCCTGTTCGCCTTTAACAAAATCTTCTTCAGTTAAATCAGTCATTATTTCCTCATTTAAAAATATGTTTCAATTACCGAAAAATATAGCCTAAAAGCGCCGAAAGACAAAGCATAAAATCATAGTTATAAACGAAAAAAAAACTAAAAATTGCCCCGATTCGTTTTCAGATGATGCAAAAGTAAAAATTATCGGAAATGTTGAGCGATTTTTCTTAATTTTCGGTCGGAATTTACCGGTCAAAACATATTTTTTGCGTTTTGTCTATTTTTCTGTTGCAAAACAAGATAAAGTGCGCTACTTTATATGTACAAATTAGCAATTATAACAATTATGAGAAAATTTATTATGTTTATCGTTGTGGCACTAACAGTGTTATTTGCTGCAATTGAAGTCGCAACCGTAGGGCTGCCTGAGATTAACTACGTCACATTGGCTATTTGCGGTGTGTGTGTCGGTTTAGGACTTCTTTATTTGAAGTTAACCATGCACAAGCTGTCAGACCTTATGTGGTGTTTATCCGGTGGGCTGGTCCTGACAATGTTCGTTCTTGTCGGCGGACATGTGGTAAACCTGTTACCTGTGGCTATTGATTACTTCCATTTGGGAGCTCTGGTATCAATGTTACTGAGTATGGTCGCTGCTATGGTGATGGTTATGGTTTACGGTTTCTCACTATATTTGTTCTTGTTTTATTTTTGTAAATTCAAGAATAAGATAGTTTATGACTAAAATAAAAAAAGGTTCTCAAACGAGAACCTTTTTTTTATTTTCGGGTGTCAAACACCGCAAATTTTTCTTTTAAGTATGACAGCAATTTTTCGTCTTTGAAAAACTTTTCGCAATCACTGTCTTGCGTGGTTTTATCGTTTTCTATCGGACGATATTTCTGAATATAATATTCTTTCACCCCCAGAGCCGAAAGTTCATCGGCGATTTTATATATATCCTCAACGCTTAAAATTCGCGGGTCACAAGTGGTCCGACATTCGAAATGTATACCGCTGTTTAACAAAATTTGCAGGCTTTCTTTGACCTTTTCTACATGTCCGATGCCACCGGTTGCTTCTTTATAGCGCTTTTCTTCCAACGGAGCTTTAATATCAAAACCGACCCAAATTACTTTATCAATTACCTTGCGTAAGGCTTCCGGTCGATATCCGCCCGAATGCATGCCGACTTCAAACCCCATGGTTTTAACCGTGTCCATGGCTAGCGGTAAAGCTTCTTGCATAAGCGGTTCGCCGCCGCTGAATACCACGGCATCAATAACGCCCTTACGATGTTCCAATAAATGTATCAGATTTTCCCAAGTGGCTTCGGTTTCTGTGTTCGGATTTTGTAAAGATTGATTATAGCAAAACGGGCAACGCCACGGACAACCCTGCATAAAAACAACAACGGCTATCTTATTAGGAAAATCGACGATACTGAATTTCTCAATATCGCCGATTCGTATCATACTTTCTGCCATGTCGAAATTATTCGGCAGCCGCCAATTCGCAGTTGCAAGCGCCTTCCAAGCTCAAGTGCATGGTTGCTTTTTCTTCAACAAAACATTTACGGGAATAATATTCCGATTTTTTGCCTTTGTTAAATTCGCTTACCGGTCTGTGATAACCCATAACGCGGGTCCAAATTTCACAAGGTTGTCTTTCGGAATCGTTTAACTTTATATCTTCAATGTTGATGGTGTTGTTCATTTTTTATTCTCCTGTATAAATTCTTGTTTTGTTATATTTTAAGCAACGTTATTTGCTTTTAATGCTTTTATTTTAGCTGCCTTCTTTTCTTCGTCGCATATCGGGCAATACTTATGCTCACCTGATAAGTAGCCGTGTTTCGGACAAATCGAGAAAGTAGGTGTAATAGTAATATAAGGCAGTCTGTAATTGGTCAGAACCTTTTTAATCAGTTCTCCGCATACTTTAGCCGAAGAAATGCGTTGATTCATATAAAGGTGCAGAACCGTACCACCGGTATACTTAGATTGTAAAGTAGCTTGCAAATCCAAGGCTTCAAACGGATCATCGGTATAGCCCACCGGGAGTTGCGAAGAGTTGGTGTAATACGGATTCTCAACCGTTCCGGCTTGAATAATACCGGCGTAGCGTTTTTTATCTTCTCTGGCAAAACGATAAGTAGCACTTTCGGCCGGAGTTGCTTCCAGATTATACATATGACCTGTTTCTTCTTGAATTTTAATCAAAGCGGCACGGATATAATCTAAGAATTTCTCGGCAAAAGCTTTACCCCACGGATCGGCGATTTCATGCTCGTCATTGGTGAAGTTTCTGATCATTTCGTTAATACCGTTAACTCCGATAGTGGAGAAGTGGTTACGAAGGGTGCCGAGATAACGCTTGGTGTATGGATACAGACCGTTATCAATCAAACGTTGAATCGTTTTACGCTTAATTTCCAAAGAGGTACGGGCGATATTTAAAAGCTCATCAACGCGAGCGAACAACCCCTGTTCATTTCCTTTGTATACATATCCCAAACGAGCACAGTTAAAGGTTACCACGCCGATAGAACCGGTTTGTTCGGCCGAACCGAATAAGCCGTTACCGCGAGCCAATAATTCACGCAAATCCAATTGCAGGCGGCAGCACATAGAACGAATCTGTCCCGGTTTCAATGCGGAGTTGATGAAGTTTTGGAAATAAGGCATACCGTATTTGGCTGTCATTTCAAACAATAATTGAGATTTCGGGTCATCCCACGGGAAATCAGGCGTCATGTTGTAGGTTGGAATCGGGAACGTAAACGGACGATCCATAACATCACCTTCCATCATTACTTCAATGTAAGCGCGGTTAATCATATCCATTTCATTTTGCAACTCACCATAAGTGAACGGCATTTCTTCCTGACCTTCAATAATCGGCATAAAGTTTTCATCATGGCCGGCAATATGACCGCCGATGTACGGGTGTTGATCTCTTAAATCTTCCGGGCATACCCAGTCGAAAGTGAAGTTGGTAAACGGAGTTTGAGAACCCCAACGAGAAGGGACGTTCAGGTTATAAACCAACTCTTGAATGCATTGTTTTACTTCACTGTAAGAAAGATTGTCTTTACGAATATACGGAGCCAAATAGGTATCAACCGAAGAAAATGCTTGCGCACCGGCCCACTCATTTTGCAAAGTACCCATGAAGTTTACCATTTGTCCGGTAGCTGCCGACAAGTGCTTCGGCGGATTGGCTTCAGCCTTACCGCGTACGCCGTTGAAACCTTCTTTCAATAAGTTTTTGAGTGACCAACCGGCGCAATAAGCGGCTAACATATCCAAATCGTGAATATGAATATCACCGTTACGGTGAGCTTCACCGACTTCCGACGGATAAACGTGGCTTAACCAGTAGTTAGCGGTTACCTTACCGGAAACGTTCAAAATCAATCCGCCGTTAGAATAGCCTTGGTTGGCATTGGCGTTAACGCGCCAATCTAATTTTTCCAAATATTCGTTAATGGAACTTTCCACATCAACCATAACTTTGTGGTCACTTCTGGCACGATTGCGTTGATCTCTGTACAAAATATAAGCCTTACTTGTAGCTGTATAATTGGAAGAAATCAATGCCTGTTCAACAATATCCTGAATTTGTTCGATACTCGGAACGGTTTCGGCAAATTTATAATTAATTACCTTCATCACTTGTGCAGTTAAAAGCCATGCATCGGCATCACCGAACTCTCCGGTAGACGTTCCGGCTTTTAAAATAGCGTTATAAATTTTACTGCCGTCGAAATCGGCTAGTGTGCCGTCACGTTTGGTAACGTGTTTAACGGCAGATTGAATATTGTTTACTTTTATGTTTTGCACATCGGCCATTTTTTTGTTCTCCTAAGGTTAGCTGTTTAACTTCTGCAGACTACTATATATAGTTTAATAAAAAATTAAACAACAATATATTGTGTATATGTGGAAAAATTTTTACTAATGCAATAATGCTTATTTTCTTTTTCCCAATTCTGCAAAAAATAAATTTTTGTAACAAGAATTTTTTTTATAAAAATTTCTCTTATCAGGCGATATCGAATATAAGGTGTTATATTTACGACATATTTTTTTAAAAAATATTTATGCACAAGTGGATAAAGTTATTAATACTTTTAAGAATGTAAGGACGATATTTCTTATGAGGTGAATCATGGTGTTACGGGTAACAGATTGAATATATTATATAAAAACAGAGCAAAAGATGGTTTTGAGCGACAATTATCTTATAAAATAGGGGAGGCGGGTCGGATTTTTCTTAAAAAACGATTCTGTAAAAAAAAAAGGAGCCGAATTTCGACTCCTTTTAGTTTGATGATTAATTATTTTGCAGTTTTGTTCTTTGGTACATAGACCCTAACATCATCAAGGGTTTTGTCTGTACATTGGTCTCCGCTGCATTGTTTCATTACCGTTGCCTTTCTTGTTCTGTTTAATCCTCTGACTTTTATTGAAGGAACATAGGTTTCTACAACATTCAATTTAAATGTCAGGTAGGCAATGTTGTTTTTGTTGTCCATGGCATACACTTTTATCGGATATACACCGGCATCGCCCGGCATGGCCATACCGCTGAAACTGCGGTCAACATCGTTATACTTTAACCATTTCGGTAAAGAAGTATCATCTTTTAAACCGGCCTTGGTTTTGACTTCATCATCATTCCACCCCATCTTTTCGAAAGCAGACTTAGGTACATTTACCAATATCTTTTCACCGGTACCGAATGTTACGTCAGGCAGTGTGTTTTCGTTTGATAAGTCAACCGGCGGACGATGACTAGGGATATCCATCAAATAAGGACGATTATCCGGAATAAACTCTCCGTCTCGCCACTGTTCAAGAGTGTCACGCAATGACAAAGCTATTTTAGACGGCGATTCGTTCAGCATATAATATGGTACCGAATCCAAACCGATAGTGGCATACAGAGCTCCCAGAGCATCTTGTAAGTCAACATAAGCTAAAGAGGCTTTGGTTTCGTCGGCGATTGCACGGGCGGCTTCCAGAACACTCTTCTCGGCATGGCTGCCGTTAGTTGCGGTTACGTCTTCAGCAATGTTTTCCGAAGCACCGGCGATTTCCATTGCGATTTGATAGTCTTCTATTGCGGAAGTATAGCGAGCCCAAGCAATATAAACTTGGTTTAATACCAACGAAGTCATACGTTGTCTGCGCAAGTCTGCCAAAACTTTTTCGTTCAGACCTTTACGATTTTCATATACGGACATCGAAACTTCCTTAGCCGCATTGCACCATTTTTGGTTATATTTGCTAGGATTGGATTTATAATTACTTCCGTTATCGCTTCTGAAATTATTGATAATAAAGTCAATATCATCGGCTTGAGTTACTAAATCATGAACTTTCAGTTCCGGTCGATTCGTTAAAGCTAACCACTCCAATTGAGACAGATTCGATTTAATTTCAGGCAAAGCAAAGTTACCATATTCTTTACCTACCAGCTTAAACTGTGTTTGCGGATGTAAACCCATTAAAGAAGCCAAACGTTCGTGAGCCGTTTCCATATCTCTCTTTAGGGTGGATAATTTCTTTACGGCTTCCATATATTTACGCTTCTTCACCAAATCTTCGGTACTAGGTGTTTTACCCTGTTTGGCCAGTTCTTTGGCGTCGATGTTCATTTCATCTACATCTAAAGTGATATGTTCGATGGTTTCATCAATAACCGGCAACAATCTCTGTGCGGTTAGGGCTTTCCAATACAATACTCTTGCTTCTTGCGAAATGTTTTGAATTACCTTACGGCTTTCTTCGCTGGCAACATTTTGACGCAGTAACGGATCACTGTTCATAAAGTACAGAGTGGAAATATCCAAGATGTTCCATGCCACTTTCAAATCAGGACTCGTGTCGCTGTAATTGGTATTAACATATCCGGCATTGGAAACTATCTCCGGTAAAGCCGAATAAGTAGAGTGACCGGCTTTGAGCAAGCTCTCTTGATAACGAGCCATTCTTCCCGTGTAATTATATTTGAGAGCCAAAGCCATAGTCATATACATATCTAAAGGCTTTTCTATTTTTGTAGGTGATTTGGCATACATATTTTGCATGTCGGCGTCATAACGGATGGCACTATCCCAATCCGCATAATATGCCGCATCAGGTTTAGGTGCTTGCGCCACATCGCCGGTCGTTTTTGTTCCGGTGCAGGAAGCCACGCTGAATACACCAATCATCAAATAAAGCAATTTTTTCATATCAGTATCCTTTACTTGTCACTAATCTGAGGTTATAATAATCGTTAAAAATTAACATTTTATTACACTTTTTTCATTATCATACATATTAAGTGTAAAATTGAGGTTAAAATTTGCCATGGTTTCGATATTAGGTACGTTATTCAAATATAAAGAAAAAGAATCCCCTGATGAGTTGGGTTTCTTTCCCGAAAAGGTGCATGTTGATGCTTTTCCGGAACGCCGTTATTTATGGACTTCGCGTTTTTTCGTAATAGGTACTTGTTTGAGTATTTGCTTTAATATGTTGATGTGTAGCATCATATATGTAATGCTTCCGTGTTTTCATGTTTCACCGCGATTGTTCAGAATTAACAGCAATGTTAATCAGATTGAAGTTATGGAACCGGATGAACGTAATTATTATGCCAGCGATTTGATTGCCGAACAATATATTCGCGATTACATTATGTTGCGCTATACGGTTACAGAAGATTATGCCGAGTTGAAAGACAGATGGCGGAAAAATTCTGTGTTTTACTGGTATTCGACGCAAGAAGTATATGATGAATTTGCTAAAAAAGATGCCGAAACGGTTTATGACCAGTTCAAAACCATAGGTTTGCAGAGATATGTGGAAATTATTTGGACTAAGCACGTTTCTCGTTCCATGTGGATGGTTCAATTCAAAACATATGATATAACCAAGGATAATCCTCGTCCGAAAATTGATATTTGGCGAGCTACGCTGCGTATCGGTTATGTTAACGGTTTACGTTTCCGCAAGCCGGAGGAGCGCATCTTAAATCCTTATGGTTTCTTGGTATATAGTTATACTTTGTCATATTTGGGTGATGCCCATAACGGACCTAATGAGGTACCGTCACACCTTAAATATAATATGATGATGCTTTAGTTTAACATACAAAAAAGTCTCCCGCGCGGGAGACTTTTTTATTTATTGTCTGCCAACTATTTCACCCACGATAAGAGTTAAATTTGAAGTAAACAATTTAACTGATATTGATAATAAAATTATTCCGAATGCTTTTTGAAAAATACAAATAACTCCCGGAGATAAAATTTTCTCCAATTTCTTTGATGATTTAAGTACGAAATAAACCAATATAACATTGGCGATAATTGCCAATAAGATATTTAAATCCGAATATTGAGAACGAATAGACAACAAGGTGGTAAACGAACCGGCTCCGGCTATCAGAGGAAATACTACCGGAGTAAAAGTGGCGTCGTTTCCGACGCTGTTCTCCTGACGAAAAATAGAAATATCCAGAACCATTTCCATTGCAATGACAAATACAATAATCGAACCGGCAACCGCGAAAGAAGAAACATCTAAGTTAAATAAACTGAGAAAAGCTTCTCCCATATACATAAAGCCCACAAACAAAAACAGTGAAATTAAGCTGGCGCGGGAGGCACTTATTACTCTTCCGTTGTGTTGTATATTGATTATAACAGGTAATGTACCGACAATATCTATAATAGCAAATAATACGACAAACGCTCCCATAAATTGTGACATATTGAATGTCTGTAAAAAATTAATGATACTATTCATTTTATTTCTCCATAAAAAAACAGCGACAATTTAAAAATTGACGCTGTTCTAACAAACTAAAACCGATTAGTCAATCGTTAATCGATTTTTTTTGCTTCTATTCGCATAGCATAGAAAGAACGCCATACGAAAATAAGCCCGATTACCAAAAATACTACGGCTATTATTGTTGCCAATATGCTGTTTTCGGCTGAAACTTTGGCGGACATTTCTGCTGCCAATAAACCGAATAAAGTAGTAAATTTAATGATAGGGTTCAAAGCAACCGAGGCCGTATCTTTATACGGGTCGCCCACCGTATCACCGACAACGGAAGCCGCATGTAAATCAGAACCTTTTTCATTCAAATCAACTTCGACTACTTTTTTGGCATTATCCCATGCACCGCCGGCATTAGCCATATAAAGAGCTTGGTACAAGCCGAAAATAGCAATGGAAATTAAGTAACTGGCAAATAATTCCGGTCCGAAGAAGGCAAACGAAATTGCAAATGAGAAAATTACAATAAAGATATTGAACATTCCCTTTTGTGCATATTGCGTACAAATCTTAACAACCGTTTTGGAATCTTCAACCGAAGCGGCTTTTTTAGTATCAAGTTTAATGTGTTCCTTAATATAATTTACCGCACGATATGCGCCGGTAGAAACAGCTTGTATAGCTGCTCCGGAGAACCAATAAATGACTGCACCGCCCAACAATAAGCCAATGAGTACGCGAGCATCAATCAAATTCAGTTCCAGTTTGAGCAACAAAATTATCGAGAAAATCATTGTGGTTGCTCCGATAACCGCAGTACCGATTAATACAGGTTTTGAAGTTGCTTTAAAGGTATTTCCGGCCGAGTCATTTGCTTCAAGCAAGTGTTTACCTTGTTCGAAATCAGGCTCAAACCCATACTCTTCTTTAATTTCCTTTTTGATGCCTTTAATGCTCTCGATTTGCGATAATTCAAATACCGACTGAGCATTATCCGTTACCGGACCGTAACTGTCTACAGCAATGGTTACAGGTCCCATGCCGAGCATACCGAAGGCAACCAAGCCAAAGGCAAATACGGTCGGATAAATCATGATATCACCGACGTGTCCGTCTACTGCCATAATATCAAAGCCGAATAAACTGGCAACAAATGAAATGAAGTGGGCAACATAACCGGAGGCGGTAGCATAAGCAACAGCCATTAAACCGGCCATAACCAAACCTTGCCAGAAACCGGAGAAGTTACCGGAAACAATACCGGAAAGAATATTCAATGAAGCACCGGCTTCACGACTGGCATTAACAACTTCCTGAACATGTTTTGATTTCGAAGATGTAAATATCTTGGTGAATTCAGGAATAATAGCTGCGGCTAAAGTACCGCAACTGATGATTACCGATAATTCCCACCAAATGTTGAAACCGAAGCTTTCGGACGGCAACATAAAATACGAAACCGCAAACGTAACGGCAATGGAGATAATTGATGTAATCCATATTAAGCTGGTAAGCGGAGCTTCAAAGTCAAATTCTTTGGCTTTTCCGTATTTACACTTTGATATTATGCCGTTAACGATATAAGCAAATACTGACGTTATAATCATTAAAATACGCATGGTAAATATCCATGTAATTAAACGAGCTTGCAATTCAGGAGCCCATAAATATGCGGATAAGGCACCGTCTGCAGTCATACTCATACCTGCTGCCAAAACAATGAAGCTGATTAAGGCAACACCGGTAACTCCGTATGTTTCAAATCCGTCAGCCGTAGGACCGCACGAATCGCCGGCATTATCTCCGGTACAATCGGCAATCACACCCGGATTACGCGCATCATCTTCATCAATTTTGAAAATTATTTTCATAAGGTCTGCACCGATGTCGGCAATTTTGGTGAAGATACCGCCGCAAATACGTAAAGCGGATGCACCCAAAGATTCGCCGATGGCAAATCCTATAAAGCAGGCTCCGGCCGTATCACGCGGAACAAATACCAGAATAAACATCATCATAATCAATTCGACGCATATCAGTAATACGCCGATTGACATACCGGAACGTAACGGTAAGTGCATAACCGGATAAGCTTTACCTTCCAATGAAGCAAAGGATGTTCTGGAATTGGCATATGTATTAATACGCATGCCGAACCAGGCAACGGTATATGAACCTAAAATTCCCAAAACAGACCACAGCATGATGTATAACACCTTGGACAGCGGAGTATTATTCAGGCAGGCGAAATAATAAACAATGCAAGCCCCGATAAAAATCTCCAATACCAAAAGCAACTTAGCCTGTTGCTTCATATAAGTGGTGCAAGTTGCATAAATTGTTTCGGATACTTTAAGCATGGATTTATGAGAAGGCATATTTTTTATGCTGAAAAATTCCCATAAACCGAAAATCATTCCCAACAGGCAGATTCCCATACCGCCTATCAGCAATAAATCACCGTTAAAGTTATATCCGAATATACTATAATCCGCTTTGGAAAGTGGAGGAATGACCAAATCCAATTCAGATGCTAAGGCGTTTCCGATTGATGAAAAAAACAAGACCAGAGTTGCAATAGCACCTTTACAAATATTTATTCTGCTTAACATGGCGTAATCCTTTGTTTAAAATTAATCAGTGGCCTTCGTAAGTGTTACTTACCGACCAAGTAAGTGCATATTAAAACATAATTGTAAATATTTCACTACATTTTTTTTGGTTATGGATAAAATCGTGGATAACCGTTAATTATCGTTAAAATCATCAGCGGTAACTTCCATATATGTTTTACCATAGTTGTCTTTTACGGTTATATCTGCTCCGTAAGATAAAAGCTTGGTACTTATGCTGTCACCGCCGAATATTTCACCATAAAATAATGCGGTTCGGCCGTTGCGGTCACGAGCGTTTACGTTGGCTCCCGATTTTATAAGTACATCTATAATATCGGCGTTCCAAGGATTGGTCGAAGCATTCATAAGCGGAGTTCCCAGCGGTGTTTCTTGATTAAGATCGGCACCGTTTTCAATAAGCATTTCAAGCATCTTGCGGGCAAAATTCATTTGTTTGGCGATATATTTTTTTAATTTTATTTCGGTAACTCGTTTTTCTACATCTCCATCGGATTGCTCCATGAATTTTTGCGCTTTTTCCTGCAATTCGGTGGCACGGGAGGTTGCTATAAGCAGTGGGGTCAACCCGTTTTCGGAGGATGGGGCGTTAATATCGGCTCCGGCATCAATCAGTTTTTGAGCTATTTTCAGGCGATTCTTCAATAGGGCATAGTGTAAAGGAGTATAGCCACGGTCATCACGTTCATTGATATTTTGTCCTTGATTTATAAAGCCCTCTATGGCGTTTATGTCATTTGTTTTAATGGCTCTTTTAATCGATTCGTTATTATTTTCTGCGGCAAATGTATTAAACGAACATAGAAATACAAAACTTATAATCAGGTAAAAATATTTCATAAAACCGGCTCCCTAAATTAAAAAACATTTTCAGGTTAACACTCTATATTTGTAATAACAAGCAAATTCAAAAATTTTCGCCAACATTTAGCAGATGAATAAATATGGCGTACCCGGCGAGGTTCGAACTCGCAACCTTCAGCGTCGGAGGCTGACACTCTATCCAATTGAGCTACGGGTACATAATTACAGATAAAAAAGCGCACTAAATTTTGTTTTAAAAGTTTTTTTGCAAATATTTTTCACTTTCTACATAATTTTACTTGACTTGTCAACCGAATGAATGTATTAACAAGCAACAATATTGTTAAATTTAACTTAAGGAATTGAAAAATGTCTAAAAAATGTGACCTCTTGGGCACAGGCGTTCAGAGCGGAAATAATGTCAGCCACGCTAACAACAAAACGCGTCGTCGCTTTATGCCTAACTTGCAAGTTGTTTCTTTGTTCAGTGAAGTATTGAATAAAGTGTTTAAGCTTAAAGTTTGCTCCAAAACTCTGCGTTCTATCGAACACAACGGAGGTTTGGACAGCTTCTTAACTTCCACTTCAAATACCAAACTTACGGAAGAAGCTAAACAAATCAAAAAAGCAATTGAAGCAAAGAAAGCTTAATAAAAATCAAAATTAAAAAAAAACACCGCAACAGCTGGCGGTGTTTTTTTTATTAGTGATAGCACATATTAGCGATAAATAATGAAAGTACCACGCAGAATCCCGTTACCAATATGCAAATCAATACAGCGGGAATTATGATGTGACTGTGGCATCGCCATATGAAAAAGTAGTGTTTCCAATTAATGTCTAAGATGAGGCAGTATAGTATTCCTATTATCAAATAAACCACAACTCCCGACACAAGCAAAAGGAAGCCCCAGAGCATTGTCAATTCAAAGTAACGATTCGAATAATCGAATAACCATTCATTCAACAAACCGGCTCCGTATAAGACTGCAAAAAAAGCAGCCAAACACAAAAGGTCTCGGGCTATGATATTGAATCTCCTTCGTATGGAAACTCGTTCCACTACTTCGTAATGACCGGATATACTCTTTTCCAAAATAGGAGTTTTGAAGTACTTCCACATTTGCCATATGAAAACCAAACCGACGGCATACCAAGCGATAGCCCTCCAATTTCCCCAGAACCAAGCCAGGAAACATACCGATGCACCTACTGCGGAGGCCAAAATTGTGCCTTTCAGCAGTAAAATCAAGAATTTTTTCATAAGCTTGAGTTTTTAATTATACATATTAATAAATACAAATTCCTAAAATTTGTTACAATATACAGAAAGTTTCTGTTTTTGTCAAACAAAAAACGCCCTCGATGAAAGGGCGTTGCGGATTCTCAGAAAACCGAAATTATTTTTCTTCACCGACATACATGCCAATAGCGCGAGCGGCTTTAATGTATGAACTGGTGGCGCTAAGACCGGTTGTTCCGGCTTTGACAACTTCATCCAGTGTGTATGAAGTGACTTCTCCATGGGTAATTGCCACCATTCTGTCGGTGTATCCCTGAGCCAATAAACTAATCGCTTCAGAGCCTAAAAGAACGGCTAATCCGCGGTCAAAAGCCGTCGGGATACCGGAGCGCTGAACGTGTCCTAATTTTGTTACTCTGGTTTGGAAACCTTTATAATTGGCGTTAATCAAGTTGCTTAAATATTCACCGATACCTCCGTTAATTTTCTCACCTATCATATTAACAGTGGCGGTAACCGCTTCACCTTTTTCGGTTTTAACACCTTCGGAAACCACAATCAAGGCGCTGGTGCGACCCGATTTTTTTATACTATCCAATTTATTTACGATTCCTTCAAGGGTATAAGGTACTTCCGGAACCAGACAAATGTCGGCGAATCCGGCTAAAGCGGAGTGCATCGCCAAGTGTCCGGCATCTCGTCCCATAACTTCCAAGATGAGAGCGCGATGATGAGAACGAGCGGTAGTCATTAAATCATCAAGAGCATTGGTGCAAACCTGGCAAGCGGTATTAAAACCGACGGAGTAGTCAGTCAGAGGGGTGTCATTATCAATGGTCTTCGGAATGCCTATCATTTTTACGCCGGCCATTTTGCAATAGTTACTGACAATATTCATACTTCCGTCGCCGCCAACCACAACAACCGCATCCAGTTTAAGTTCGTTTACACCTTCTCCGAAACGTTGAGCCAAAACTTCTTGCGATTCTTTGACACCGGTATTAAGTGAACCTAAGTAAGAGCCGGCAAGTCTCGGCCACGGAGTGTTGGAGAAATTGGATTCGGTTAAAACTTCATAAGACAGCGGACGATTGGTTAACCCGTCGGTGCCGTCATGAATTCCATATACTTCCCAACCAAAATTTTCGGCCGCATTTACTACTGCCATTACTACGGCATTTAATCCGGCACAATCGCCGCCGCTGGTCAGAATACCTATTCTTTTAATATTTGTCATAAAACACTCCGTTTTCTTTTTTCTTATTGCATTTAAACATAAAACATTGTATACTCTTTACAAACTTTGATATTAAATTTCCACTAAAAAATAAAGTTTTCACACTTTATTTCAAGAAAGGACGACATAAATAAATGACTATGAACGATAAAACGGCTAAATTACAACTTTTGCTCTGTGAACTTAAGTTGGAACAGCGTCATGTTAATAATGATTTGTCTCGGTTGCTTAAGCAAAATAAGACAATAGATTTCTTCCAAGCAAAGCGTTTGCGTTCTGAAAAAAATGGTCTGGCCAAAAAAATAGATAAAGTGGAAATGATAATTAATCCGAATATAATAGCTTAATTTTTATTTTTTTTGCTTGCAAATAAAAAAATCATATGTTAAAAAACCGCAAAGTTAATTCAGATAAAATGCAGAAAGGGGTGATTTAAGTGGTACAAGTTACGGTTATCGGAAATGATGTTAACCAATCTTTGAAAATCTTGAAAAAGAAAATGCAAAGAGAGGGCGTTTTCCGTGAAATGAAACTGCGCCGTTGCCATGAAAAAAACAGCGAGAAAAAAGCTCGTCGTAAGGCTGAGGCAGTACGCCGTGCACGCAAACAGATGCGTAAGCGTATTGATATTGAAGGTTTCTAATCCCTTTTCAATAATATTTAATATAACCCGCTCAAACGGCGGGTTATATTTTTTTATGCTTGCAAAGCAGGGCTAATTTGTTTATAAGAAATCAATTTAATTGATAAAGAGGTAAAATCATGGGATTTAATTGTGGTATTGTCGGACTTCCGAATGTCGGAAAATCAACGCTTTTTAATGCTTTAACACAGACAATTGCGGCGCAAGCGGCCAATTTCCCGTTTTGCACGATTGAACCGAATACCGGCAGAGTTGCCGTTCCGGATAAACGATTAGATAAATTGGTCGAAATGGTAAAACCGAAGAATGTCGTGCCTACTCAACTTGAGTTTGTGGATATTGCCGGTTTGGTGAAAGGCGCATCTAAAGGAGAGGGCTTGGGTAACCAATTCTTAGCCAATATTCGGGAGACAGATGCGGTTATACATGTTTTACGCTGTTTTGAAAATGATAATATTACTCACGTCGAAGGCAGTGTCGATCCGGTGCGCGATGCCGAAATCGTTAAAACAGAATTGATGATTGCCGACTTGGAATCGTTACAAAAAAGAATTGAACAATTGCGTAAGAAGGCAACTGCCGGTGATAAAGACGCTGCGGTTAATGTTCGAGTTATGGAGCCGATTATTGCGGCTTTGCAAAAAGGTAATCCGGCAAGTATGGCGGCCCCTGATAAGGCTGATAAGGAAGCATATAAATGTTATAAAATGTTACAGCTTCTGACTTCTAAGCCGGTATTGTATGTCTGTAATGTTGATGAGGATTCGGCGGCAAGCGGTAATAAATTTTCGCAGGCGGTGGCGGATATGGCTCAGAAAGAGGGCGCGCAAAGTGTGATTATTTCGGCGGAAATCGAATCCGAAGTGGCTCAATTGGAATCCGAAGCCGAAAAGAAGGATTTTTTGGAGGCTTTGGGATTGGAAGAGACCGGACTTTCCAAAATTATTCATGCCGGTTATGAGTTGCTTGGGTTGCAGACATATTTTACGGCCGGCCCGAAAGAAGTCAGAGCTTGGACTTTTGTTAAGGGTATGAAAGCTCCGCAGTGTGCCGGAATTATTCACTCTGATTTTGAACGCGGTTTTATCCGCGCCGAAACCATCTCCTACGAAGACTATGTTAAATTCGGCGGTGAACAGGGATGTCGCGATGCCGGTAAGATTCGTTCGGAGGGTAAAGAATATCAGGTGCAAGACGGTGATTTGATGAATTTCTTATTTAATGTATAAGATTAGGGCGGTTAATAACCGCCTTTTTTTTTGACATTTGGCAGATATATTATATTATCTTCTAGGGAGAAATAATGAAAAAAGTTCAAGAATTAAGCCGAGAAGAAGCCGCAGAAGAGTTGGCCGAGTTGGCGCGAAAAATTGCTCAAGCCGATAATGCATATTATCAAAATGACGAGCCGGATTTGACCGATGCCGATTATGATGTTTTGAAACATCGTAATGCCGAAATAGAAGCCAGATTTCCGGAATTGATTCGCGCTGACAGTCCCTCTAGACGTGTCGGCTCAAAGGTGTTGAGCCGATTCGGAAAAATAGAACATCGTTTTCCGATGCTTTCTTTGGGCGATGTATTTTCCATTGAAGAAGTGGAAGATTTTGTTTTAAGCGTGAAAAGATTTTTGAATACTTCCGAAGATATTGCTTTTATGGCTGAACCTAAAATAGATGGCCTTTCTTTTTCGGCGCGTTACGAAAACGGAATTTTGGTTTCGGGTGCTACTCGGGGGGATGGTGTTATCGGTGAGGATATTACCGAAAATTTGAAAACCATTAAACAACTGCCGCAAAAGTTACCTGACGACGTACCGCAAATTCTGGAAGTTCGCGGTGAAGTCTACATGGCAAAATCTGATTTCTTTGCCCTTAATGAAAAGTCAGCGACCGAGAATAAAAAAATATTTGCCAATCCCCGTAATGCCGCGGCCGGTTCGTTGCGTCAACTTAATCCGCAGATAACGGCCGAACGCAAATTAAGCATTTGGGCATATACTTGGGGTGAAGTTTCCGAGATACAATGGCAAACTCAGGCGCAATTCTTTGATAAACTCAAACAATGGAGTTTCCCGGTTAATCCGCTTAATAAAGTATGCGCTGATGTCAGAGAGATTGAAGATAATTTTAAATATATTATGGAAATAAGGGCCGATTTGCCGTATGATATTGACGGCGTGGTTTATAAGGTAAATTCGATAGAGTTACAGAACAGATTGGGCTTTTTAACTCGTACTCCGCGGTGGGCGATTGCTCATAAGTTTCCGGCCGAACAGGCTTTAACACGTATCAATAATATAAGAGTACAAGTCGGACGTACAGGAGCTTTGACACCGGTGGCTGATTTGGAACCGGTAAATGTCGGAGGGGTTATGGTTTCTCATGCTACCTTACATAATGAAGATGAGATTACCCGCAAAGATATACGCATCGGAGATATGGTGGTCGTACAACGTGCCGGTGATGTTATTCCGCAAATAGTGGAAGTGAAGCTTGATAAACGTCCGCCGAATTCGCTTCCGTTTGTCTTCCCGACTGTCTGTCCGGAATGCGGAGCTCATGCCGTCAGAGAGGAAGATGAAGCCATCAGACGTTGTACCGGAGGTTTAACTTGTCCGGCTCAGGCCAAAGAGAGACTTAAACACTTTGTCAGTAAAGATGCGTTTGATATTGTCGGACTTGGAGATAAGGTAATTGAGGAATTCTACGGCGAAGGAATTTTGCAAAATCCGGCAGATATATTTACTTTGGAAGAGCGTAATAAATCAAAGGCGGCTGATTTGTTTTCTTACGGCAGTGAACCCGGATTGGAATTGGAAAAGCGCAACGGTTGGGGTAATCTTTCAGTAAGCAATTTATTTGCCGCTATTCGTAATCGTCGAAAAATTTCTTTGCCACGATTTATTTATGCTTTGGGTATACCGCAAGTAGGGAGCGCAACGGCTCTGTTATTGGCGAAAAATTACGTAAGCTTTGATAATTTACAGGCAAGTATGCAGGCCAAAGAAACCGCAAAGTTGGTGGCAATTGACGGTATCGGCGGTGAAATGGCTAAAGATATTGTGGAATTTTTTGGCGAAGTACATAATTTAAAAGTAATAGATGCTTTGCGCAAATATGTAGTGATAGATGATTATATCAGCAATGAAATAACCGATTCACCTCTCAGCGGAAAAACGGTGGTATTTACCGGAACACTGGAAAAATATACACGTGCCGAGGCTAAAGCAACAGCGCAGAAATCAGGCGCTAAGGTGGCGGGGGCGGTATCAACGCATACCGATTTTGTAGTGGTGGGAGCTGATGCCGGCAGTAAAGCCAAAAAAGCAGAAGAATTAGGGGTGAAAATTCTTACAGAACAAGAATTTGCTTCAATGACGGCAGATTAAAATGTTAATAATCAGAACAATTTGTTATTCATTTTAAGATTTTTCAAAAGATAATATAATTTAATGTATATTGAGAGATAGTGCGCAACTTTCATGGGGTAACCTGTATACAAAATAAAAAGTTCACAAAAAGTTCATAATTATTTGAAAAAAAATGTGTTATGATACCGATAAGGTATGGTGTATTCATATCTGTCGTTTGGTGATATGCGCGTATTTACGGCATATTCCGACGAGGATTAACGTTTCGTAAGGACGATTAATCTGGAAGATTTGAAAAATTTGAAGAAGGAGAAAAGCGATGTTGGCGAAAAGTTTGAAGCGAATCGCAAGTCTGTTATTTGTAGGGAG
>Ga0310696_10001196_pt1 | contig 38102 bp, 33 predicted proteins | sample AusTroGonzalo_MG_4_FD_203885 | JGI IMG/M metagenome (GOLD analysis project Ga0310696, IMG submission 203885) | Bovine rumen microbial communities from tropical cattle in Woodstock, Queensland, Australia - Gonzalo_02 (v2) (version 2) | ecosystem: Host-associated > Mammals > Digestive system >... | reverse complement strand
TCGCCTTTGAATACAGGGCCAAAAGCGACGCCTTTACCTCCGAGCTTGCGAGCGTATGTTCCGCCGCCTGTCGAATACAGCTCAGGCTTTTCACCCATGATATTCTCGTATGACTCCGAGAGTATTTTGATGATATCAGAATTCTCATCTACGTTCAGCGGACGATTGTGGTCCAGGACTTTTACATGGATATTTTCCATTTCACCCTTTTTGCGGATTTTCTCTAATATCTTATCGCCGTCAGCAGTAACGGGATATCTGATATCCATCGTGCAGGTTGCGTATCCCTCGTCTATATGGACTGTGCCGACATTTACGGTGAGGTCGCCGGATTCTCTATCACTGCATTTTATCCCCAACATAACGCCGTCGGTGTCCAGACCAACATAATGGCTGACAAAAGAGGGGATAGAGCCCAAGGTCAATACATTGAAGTTAGAAGTAAGCAGATCGATCAGAGCTGTAGCGGCGTTCAGTCCCTTTTCAGGTGTAGAGCCATGTGCCGCTTTACCTCTGGAGAGCACCATCATGCCGTCTATTGTATAGTAGAATTCGAATGATCCTTCCTTAGCGTCAGCAAGACGAGCGAGCTGATGATCTTCGTTCTCGGTGCAGTCGAGCAGGGCATACGCGGTATCGGGAACTGCATTTACCGCCTTACCGGAATGCATCTGTGTCAGTGTAGTACCGTCATGTGTATCTGCATACAGCTCGAGCTGTAAGATACCTTTTTCGGAACGGCATATACCGTATTCTGAGTCAGGAGTGAATGAAAGGTCGGGTATATCTTCATATTTGAAGTATTCATCCATATCGTGCATACCGCGCTCTTCATCAACGCCATAGATCGCGCGCACGGTATTCTTACCTACAACACCGCTATCTTTGAGTGCTCGCAGGCAATAGAGGTTGATGAGCGCTGCGCCTTTATCATCCGCGATACCGCGGCCGTACATATAACCGTCTCCTACAGACAGTTCAAAGGGCAGTGAGCTCCAGTTGTTGCCTTCAGGAACTACATCGAGATGCGAGAGCACTCCGCAGAGCTTTCCGCCTTCTCCCAGCTCGATGTGACATGACAGATCTCCTGTGCGCTTAGCTTTAAGACCAAAAGACTTAGCTTTATTCATGATCCACTGAAGCGCTTCTTCACAGGCTCCGGTCTCACCGGATATCGATTTGATAGCTATCAGCTCAGACAGATCCGCGATTATATCCTCTTTATACTGCATTATTCTTTCACCGAAGCTCATAATATATCCTCCTTTGAACAAAAGTACTTTACCTCTGAACATAAATGTGGTATTATACTAATATATTATCTGATATAGTATAACATACTTTATTCAAAATTGCACTATAAATATAGAAAAATTTGTAAAATTTAAGGAGTTATATGATGACCGGCTTTTACGCGATGCTATCCAGAATGAAATATATCGATCGTTGGGGTCTTATGAACAACACCAGGACTGAGAATATCAGCGAACATAGTTTAGAGACCGCTATATTAGCTCACGCTCTGGCTACTATTGCAAATACGAGATTGGGTAAGACGATCAATGCCGACAGAGTAGCTGTGATCGCATTGTTCCACGACGCAGGCGAGATCATTACCGGTGATATGCCCACACCTATAAAGTACTATAACCCACAGATCAAAAACGCGTATAAAGCAGTCGAAAAGGTCGCTGAAGATAAGCTGATCGATATGCTCCCGGACGATCTCAGAGATGTGTACAGACCTCTCATATCCAACGATGATGAAGAGATCGAGAGGTATATCAAAGCCGCAGATAAGCTCTCAGCGCTTATCAAGTGTATCGAAGAGGTCAGGATGGGAAACAAGGAGTTCTTAAAAGCCAAAGAGTCTATCGAAAAATCAATTTCATATATGGATCTCGAGGCTCTCGATATATTTGTCGCAGAATGTCTGCCGGCTTATGAACTGACTCTCGACGAGCTGGGCTGAATACAACTTAAAACAGAGTGATTATCATGACATATCTTGATGTATTATACACAAGATATGTCATTTTATATTCTATAATATACTATAAGTTGTTAAAAATATATGAATTTCGACTCATTTTTCTAATTCGGAAAATAAATTCCGATAATAAGTGTATAATAAACTAGAATATAATACGGTAGTATGTTCTTTAGTATGCTATCGGGAAAGGTGGGATGAACAATGGCTCGTAATGACGACGGTTTTGTTGACATTTCTTCATCCTCTGACGTAGAAAAGGTCTATCATAATTCCACTCGCGGCTCAGGTCCATCAAAGAGGACTGACAAGAACGGATTAAAGAAAAGGCGCAAGAAGCTCAACCTCACCATCAGGATAGTCACTTTGGTATTATCTATCCTTTTGCTGCTCGGCGGCTCGCTGTGCTTGTTTATCTACTATTATCTTGATGCTAACGGTCCCAGATATAAGGCTCTTCCGGCGACAAAGAAAAATAACACTACTGAGACTACGGTTTCTATTTCCGGACAGACGGCTCTGCTAGAGGACGACGATGTACTCAACATCCTGCTCTTCGGTCAGGACGCAAAGGGCTCAGCTGACGACTACGGTCGTTCTGACACGACTATCCTGCTTTCGATTGACAATATCCATAAGAAGATCAAGCTGACATCCTTCCAGCGTGATACTTATGTATCGATCCCCGGGTACGGTGATGATAAGATCAACGCGGCGTTCACGTTGGGCGGCGAAGGCTTATCGATCGATACTATTGAGGCTAACTTCGGCGTAAAAGTCGATAAGTATGCTACAGTTGACTTCAAGTCGTTCCGTAAGGTCATCGAGGCTATCGGCGGCATAGATATGGAGCTCAATCTCGAAGAGATCGAGTATATCAATGCGCAGATAGACGTCAACCATCAGAAGGAGAACGGTAAGACCGATTTCCTTGAGTATGATAAGACCAAGGAGCTGCAGACTCTGCATCTTAACGGTTATCAGGCTCTGTGGTACGCACGAGATCGCGGCGCCGACAGTCTCGGCGGTATATCCGACTACAGCTTCTCGGGCGATGACTGGGATCGTACTCAAAGACAGCGCAAGCTGATCGAGACGGTCATCAAGCATCTCAAGACTAAGTCTTCGCTGTCTGAGATGGTGGCTGTTGTCAACGAGATCGGTCCGTATATCACTACTAACCTCAAGAAGGATCACATACTCTATCTGGCTTCTCACGCTCTCGAGTATGTCAAGTATGACATGGAAGAAATGTCCATTCCTACTCAGGGTTCCTGGAGTTATGGACACACCAGCGACGGTCAGTCTGTCATCGTTATCAACGATTGGGACAAGGTCAGATATGATCTGGCTAAGTTCATTTATGATGAAAAGGTACAGACCCAGAGCACCGAAAGCTCTGCTTCAGCTCAATAAAGATTCAGCGGACACACAGTTCATGTGCGTCCGCTGTTATTTTATATACTGTTCTATTCTATACGTTCAAATCTTCTCATGCGTTTTCCGTCGCGCTCGATGATCTCGCGGAACATGTCATAAGGACGTACCCATAGCTCATGATCACCGTACAGAGCTCGATATATCACCATTTTTTCAGTTGTTTCACTGTCTTTTGCAAAGTCGACGACTTCGTATTCGTTACCTTTGAAGTGTCTGTATCTGCCGGGAGTTATTTCTTCCGGCGTTAATTCCTCAGAGGGTTCTGTATCGATTTCAGCAGGCTCGGACGCTGCAGGAATGACAGTAGTATTGTCAATTATACTATCAAAATCTATATTTAATGATCCGTCATTCGCCACCAGTATCATTGAACTCTGCGGAGATACCATTATATCAACATATCCGTGACACTCAAATTTCTCATTATCATTCAGCACATCAGTTAAATATCCATCATATCCTGTATTTATGCCGATGTGACGAGGTTCTGAGCTCTGATTGAGCAACACATATAATGACTGCGAATCAGTCTTCATCGAGTAGCACAGATGCTCAAGCTGGATGACTTCATTATTGTATTTGCCGTATTGCAGAGCTTCCAGCTTATGCTTCAGCGCGCCGAGTTTGCAGATATGATCATACAGGGAGTAGTCGGGATTCTCAAGAGCGTTCAGATCCATAGGCCGACGTACATCGTCATCGGATCCGCGCTGAACTCTGCCTTCGACCGCGTATTCACTGCCGTAGTAGATCGACGGCGCGCCGGGCATCGTGTACAGCATTGTGTACAGATTTTTCAGCAGAGCCTTATCTCGAATCGTACTAGCAACACGAGTTACATCATGATTATCAGCGAAGTTATACAGATACAGGTTCTTGTATATGCCCCAGTTGCCGTATTCTCTGTCCAGTGAGTGAGCAAATTCAAAATAGTTCCTGTCGTTATGGCAAGAGTACAGTGCTTTATAGATGTCATAGTTTGTCACAGAATCCAGAGTATCAGGATTAGCCCAGCGGTTATAATCGCCTCCGACTATCTCTGCATACATCCAGAAATCGGGCTTTTTACTTTTGCACTGGTCTTTGAGCTTTTTAAAGAAGTTTATATCTATGCAGTTAGCGGCGTCCAGCCTCAGGCCATCTATGCCGAATTTATCGATCCAGTAGCTGACAGCGTCAAGCAGATATTCTACCACATAGCTGTTTTGCAGGTTGAGTTTGACCAAATCATAGTGACCGGCCCATCCCTCGTATGTAAAGCCGTCGCCGTAAGGACTCATACCGTCGAAGCGGATATTATGGAACCATGAACAGTAAATTGAGCTCATGCCGTATTGCTGGATATCTTTGAATGCAAAGAAGTCGCGGCCCACATGATTGAATACGCCGTCGAGCAGCACTCTTATACCATTAGCGTGCAGGGTATCACATAGCTTTTTGAAGCTCTCATTATCTCCCAGTCTTGAGTCGATCTTTTTGTAATCAATGGTATCATAGCCATGCTTTGAGCTTTCAAATACAGGGTTGAACACTATCGCGTTCACGCCCATCTCCTTGAAATGGGGGATAAAGTCATAGAGCTTATCAAGCCTGTATGTGAGCTGAAAGTCATTATTCTTAGGCGCTCCGCAGAAGCCGAGCGGATATATGTTATAGAATACTGTGTCGTTGATCCAGTGCATTGTAACACCTCCCAATATTTCTGTCGATATTATATCATGATATGAATTATTGTCAAATAATAAAAACAGTTGAATTGTTACGAGCTATGTGTTAGAATATACCAAGATTCGTAAATGAAGGTGATATCATGAGATATACATATGTAGAAGAAAACCCCGAGAGCAAGCTCGAAAGAAAATTCCGCCTCGCGCTTGTTGTATTGTATTTTGCTCACACAGCATTCACAGCGATGCCGTATATGCACGGCTATACTGCTGAAGGAAAATATGCTACTCTCAGCCCTGTGAGCCTGGTGTTCCAACCGAACGGCTACAACTCTGCCGGCGAGATAATCAATCTTATATATGGTATCGTACTCATAGTGCTGCCTATGGCCGCGTTCTTCTTTTGCCTGCTGGATAAAAAGTCGAGGATAAAGTATATCCCGGCAGCAGTATGCTCCGTAGTCACAGCGGCGATCATAACATTCTATGTGGGCAGAACGATAGCCCCATTCGGTGTAGTTACGCTTATACTGGATGTTATCACACTCTTCCTGACTATGCAGGGTCTGCAGGCGACAAATATCCGCAGACGGGAAGAGAGCTTAAAGAAATAATGTTCACAGCAGCGACCTTCGGGTCGCTGTTTTTGGTTATGATATCATTCTCGGCAGCATATTCATTACCGGGTGATGTCATGCGTAGGTTAAGAACAATATGTATCTGCGGCTTAATTGTTACCGGCATATTGCTGAGCGGCTGTAAGAGGACTGTCAGCTCTCCGTCAGATGAGATAAGACTGTACAGTTGGTCAGCTGAACTTGATAACGGCAACACGGTAACTCTAAGATTCAAAGACGATAATGCTGATTTTAAGGTGAATAATAATGATTTCTCATTGGATATCAGCGGATACTGTCATATAGAGGATGATTCTATATCTGTATATGATAATTCTACAGAGGAATATTACCGTTTTATTTACACACTACACGGAGATTCGTTAGAGCTGGGTTATATGGGTGGAACAATAAAACTAAGCAAAATTATATAACAATATTTAGTAATATACTCTTGTAATATACAATATCTTGTGATAGAATGTTGCAGGGTGATAAAATGAAAGTTGTAAAAGATTTGTTTTCAGCTGTGTTGGCAGGCATAATGATATCATTCGGCGGAGGGGTATTCCTCGCGTCTGAGAATAAGGTGGTCGGAGCGTTGCTGTTCTCTCTGGGGCTTACCGTGATCTTGCTCAACGGTATGCTTCTATTCACAGGTAAGACAGCTTATCTGCTTGAAAACAAGCCTGCATACATCCTCCAACTCATTCTGATCTGGATAGGGAATATACTGGGATGTATGGCTATGGGCGCGATTGTCGGACTGGCTAAGCCTGCTCTTGCTGAAACTGCAACTATGTTGTGTGAAACTAAGCTTACTCAGACGCCGGTACAAACGCTTATTCTAGGAGCGCTTTGCGGAATACTGGTGTATCTGGCGGTAGACTTCTTCAAGAGCGATTCTGATATCAAGGCATTCCCGAAGTATCTGATTGTATTCACCTGCGTTCCTGCATTTATACTCTGTGGATTTGAACATAGCATAGCGGATATGTTCTACTTTGCCGCTTCATCTAGCCACGCTCTGTACACCGGCAGCGGTATCGTTTATATCCTGCTTGTCACTTCAGGAAATCTGATCGGAGCAGTATTGTTCCACAATATCCGCAAATTTGCTCTGGGTATTACTAAAAAGTAGCTTTTTGCACATATTTTGATGCAAACCGTCGAAGATGTTTTCGGCGGTTTTTTCTTTTAAAAACTTGCTATATATATGTTTGTGTGTTATAATAAACTGTCAAAATGTGTACTTATGTCCATTTTGTGATAACAGTGTGTAAGGAGTGTGTATCAGTGGTAGTTCTGGGCATTGATCCCGGCTTTGCAATAGTAGGCTGGGGAGTCATAGATTATACCGCTAACACACACCGCCCGATAGCTTTCGGAGCCATCACCACTAAGGCGCATACTGATTTCACCTTGCGCCTTAAGCAGATATACGATGATACCGTTGAACTGCTTGCTAAGTCAAAACCTGATGCTGTAGCTGTTGAAAAGTTGTTCTTCACGACCAATGTCACCACCGGTATTCAGGTAGCCCAAGCGAGGGGAGTTATTCTGCTCGCTGCTCAGCAGGCACGTGTGCCGGTATATGAATACACGCCGCTGCAGGTCAAGACAGCCGTAACCGGCTACGGAAAGGCTCGCAAGCCACAGGTAATGGAGATGACGCGTCGACTGCTGCATCTTAAAGAAGTCCCGAAACCCGACGACACCGCCGACGCGCTGGCTATCGCTATTACGCACACACAGGCCGCAGGTACTGACTTGCGTGACTATATGCTCAAGAGAGGGCTATGATATGATATATTCTGTCAGAGGAAATCTGATCATTATGGACGCCGGCTATGCCGTTGTAGAATGCGGCGGAGTAGGCTACAGAGTACAGACGTCCGTAAATACTCAAAAGACGCTTAAACTGAATACAGAAGTCATGCTGTATACTCATATGAATGTCCGCGAGGACGCTATGGAGCTGTTCGGCTTCGCCACCAAGTCTGAGCTCAATACATTCAGACTACTTATAGCAATCACAGGAGTTGGCCCGAAAGTCGCGCTGGCGATACTGTCCGAGCTCAGCTCTGAGCAGATAGCTATGTGCGTGTCATCAGGAGACAGCAAGACTCTCACACGCGCCAACGGTGTTGGGCCTAAGCTTGCTCAGCGTATAGTACTTGAACTGAAAGATAAGATAAAAGGTGTAGAAACTACAGGCTTTGAGATCAGCAAGGGTTCTGTCATCGCCGATACAGGTAATGTCTCTAAGGCTGTCGCTGCATTAGCAGTATTCGGTTATTCTGCCGCTGACGTTACTCCGATATTATCGCGCCTTGATCCCAACATGACCGTAGAAGAGATGATCACCGCAACCCTGCGTCAGATGGCGTAATGCACGAAAGGATTCCATATGGATTATAACACTGATTTTGAAATGGACTTTGAGGACAGAATAATGGACACATCCGAGATACCCTCGGATTCCATCGACTCCGATAATCCTCTCCGTCCGCGGAAACTCAGCGAGTATATAGGTCAGGAGAAGGCTAAGGAGAATCTCAAAGTTTTCATAGAAGCCGCAAAGAAGCGAGGCGAGTCGCTCGACCATGTACTTCTGTACGGCCCTCCCGGACTGGGCAAGACCACTCTGGCAGGTATAATCGCCAACGAGATGGGCGTCAATATCCGAATCACTTCCGGCCCCGCTATAGAAAAGCCCGGTGATCTCGCCGCTCTGTTGACTAATCTCAACCCCGGAGACGTTCTGTTCATAGATGAGATACACCGCATGTCCAGATCGGTCGAAGAGATATTGTATCCTTCGATGGAGGACTTTGCTATCGATATTATCACCGGCAAGGGACAGATGGCCGCTTCTTACCATCTGCCGCTGCCCAGATTCACTCTGGTTGGCGCTACTACAAGAGCCGGACAGCTCACCGCGCCTCTACGCGACCGCTTCGGCGTAGTTCTCAGGCTCGAGATGTATACTCCCGAGGAGTTAGCTAAAATAATCACACGCTCCGCAGGGATACTCAATATAGGCATAGATGAAGAGGGAGCGCTGGAGCTCGCGTCTCGCTCGCGCGGTACGCCTCGTATAGCAAACAGATTGCTTAAACGAGTACGTGATTTCTCTGAGATCATCGGAGACGGTGTAATAACTTTGGATGTCGCTCAGCACGCCCTGGATAAGCTCGAGATAGATGAGCTGGGTCTTGATCAGAATGACCGCAGGATGCTCAACGCAATGATCAAGTATTATCGCGGAGGTCCTGTCGGACTCGAAACTCTCGCTGCTGCGATAGGTGAAGAGGCGGTCACAATCGAGGATGTGTATGAGCCATATCTCATGCAGATAGGCTTCTTATCGCGTACACCTCGCGGTCGCTGTGTCACCGCAGAAGCATATCGGCACCTCGGATATGAAGTACCGTCCACTACGGCACCGGCACAGGGCAGCCTATTTGATTATTGATTGTAAAGGATTGTATTCATGAGAAGTTCCGGATATTGGAAGGACTATGAACTTATCGACGCGTCTGACGGCGAACGCCTTGAGCGTTGGGGCGATATCATACTGATCCGTCCCGATCCTCAGGTCATCTGGAAAACTGAAAAGAAAAACCCTCTATGGCATAACGCTCATGCGCGGTATCACCGTTCGTCTACCGGCGGCGGCAAGTGGCAGGTGTATAAGAAGCTCCCTGAATCCTGGGATATCGCATATCGTGATCTTATGTTTCATGTCAAGCCGATGGGTTTCAAGCATACCGGTATTTTCCCGGAGCAGGCTGTCAACTGGGACTTTGCGTCGGATATCATCTGCAGCTCCGATCGTCAGCTGAATGTACTCAACCTGTTCGGTTATACCGGATGTGCTACGATAGCTTGTCTTAAGGCCGGAGCCGCTGTATGTCATGTCGACGCTTCAAAAGGTATGGTAGCATGGGCTAAAGAGAACGCTCAGTTATCGCATGTTGATGACAGACCCGTGCGCTGGATAGTCGACGACTGCGGAAAGTTTGTAGCTCGCGAGATCCGCCGCGGCAGAAGATATGACGGTATAATTCTCGATCCTCCGTCATACGGTCGCGGACCATCGGGAGAGATATGGAAGCTTGAAGAACAATTATATTCTTTTTTAGAATTATGTGTACAAGTTCTCAGTGATTCTCCTGCTTTTGTTATACTTAACTCCTACACCACGGGATTATCCCCCTCGGTGATGGAGTATATGCTCGGAACAATTTTGCTGGATCGATTCTCCGGCAAGGTCAGTTCCGATGAGATAGGGCTCAAATGTTCCGACACCGGTCTGTACCTTCCGTGCGGTTCAACAGCTATTTGGCAGAGATAACTGCCGTATAATTACAGAAAGCGACCCTTCACGGGCGTTTATCTAAAAGGAAAGTATATGGAATTCATTCGTATTGAAAACCTCTTTTTCACTTATGACGAAGAAGAGAATACCACGCCTGAGAACGCTCGATATGTTGTCGAGGATCTCAGCTTGAGTATAAATAAAGGCGAGTTCGTTGCGATACTGGGACATAACGGCTCCGGTAAGAGTACGATAGCAAAGCAGCTGAACGCTATGCTCACACCTACATCCGGCAAGGTCTATATCGACGGCATAGACTCCAGTGATGAGGATCGCGCCTATGATATACGGCGCAGAGTCGGTCTGGTGCTGCAGAATCCCGATAATCAGCTCGTAGCCAGTGTTGTTGAAGAAGATGTGGCTTTCGGCCCCGAGAATCTCGGTATCGAGCCCCGGGAGATACGTGATAGGGTAGACTATGCGCTTAAGGCAGTCGATATGTATGAGCATCGCCTCAAGGCTCCATATAAACTGTCAGGCGGTCAGAAACAGAGGGTAGCTATAGCCGGCATAATCGCCATGCGACCCGACTGTATCGTGCTTGACGAGCCCACAGCAATGCTCGATCCCAAGGGCAGAGATGAGGTCATGCAGACTATCACTAAACTGAATAAAGAGAACGGTATCACAATCGTGATGATAACCCATTATATGGAAGAATCCGTTATGACTGACAGAGTCTTTGTTATAGATAACGGTAGACTGTTGACGTCCGGAACACCGGATGAAGTGTTCTCGCAGGTAGAGCTGATGAAGAAACATCGTCTTGATGTTCCTCAGGCAACAGAACTATGTCATAAGCTCAGAGCCTGTGGTGTTGAAATAGACATGCTGCCGCTGACTGACAACGATTGTGTTGATATGCTCAGGGAGGTGCTGATATGAGCCTCTTGAGTATAAAAGACCTGAGCTTTGTGTATTCACAGGGAACTCCTTTTGAACACACAGCGGTGGACAGCGTCAGTCTGGATATCGAACAGGGCGAGTTCATTGGTATCATCGGACATACCGGCTCAGGTAAATCGACTTTTGTGCAGATGCTCAATGGATTACTTAAGCCATCATCCGGCTCTATTACTCTTGACGGAGTAGATATCTGGTCTAAGCCTAAAGAAATACGACAAATACGCTTTAAGGTTGGTCTGGTATTCCAGTATCCTGAGTATCAGCTCTTTGAAGAGACTGTTTCTAAGGATATAGCTTTCGGCCCCGGAAATATGGGACTCTCTGAGGATGTGATAAAGGAGCGAGTGCTTCAGGCCGCTAAGTTCGTTGATCTTCGTGCGGATCTGCTGGATAAATCCCCCTTTGACCTGTCCGGAGGAGAAAAACGCCGCGCCGCAATAGCCGGAGTTATAGCGATGGATCCCGATATCCTTATACTGGACGAACCATGTGCCGGTCTCGATCCGATGGGCAGAGATATCCTGCTCTCACAGATATATAACTATCATAAAGAGCGTGGCAATACCGTTTTATTGGTATCTCATTCTATGGAGGATGTTGCGGATGTCTGCGACAGGGTGATGGTGATGAACCGATCTCGCCTCGAGATGTATGATACTACCGAAAAAGTCTTCTCACGCGGTGACGAGTTGTCCTCAATGGGCCTCAGAGTGCCGCAGATAACCTCTGTGATGGATTCGCTTATAAATAGCGGAATACCGCTCAACAAAGGCATTTTGACTGTAGATCAGGCTGTTATGGAGATAACTGAATACCTTAAGAGGGAGGGTCGTCTATGAGAGATATAACCCTCGGGCAGTATTTTCCAGCTGATTCGATTATCCACCGACTCGACCCTCGCGTAAAGATAGTCAGCCTGATCGCTTTTATCGTGATAACCTTCTGTACCTTTAACTTCTATGCTTTGGGCCTGGTCTTCCTGACGGTCATAGCTATTGTTATAGCCAGTAAGGTTTCGATAAAGATGTATCTTAAAAGCCTTAAGGTCATTATAATTATCGTTATAATTACGTCTCTGCTTAATCTGTTTTACGGAGTCGGTGAGCCGATATTTGAGTGGTGGATATTCAAGGTCACATGGGCAGGCGTATTCAACGCTATCTATGTATGCGTGCGCATACTGTGCCTGATTCTGCTCAGCTCATCTTTGACCTTTACAACATCTCCCACCGATCTTACTGACGCGCTTGAGCGACTCATGAAGCCTCTGTCGATATTCCATATCAAAGTTCATGAGATAGCTATGATGATGACGATCGCGCTGAGGTTCGTTCCTACCCTCCTTGAAGAGACCGATAAGATTATTTCGGCGCAGAAGGCAAGGGGAGCTGATATGGAGAGCGGCAATCTCTTCAAGCGTATCAAAGCTCTGGTACCTGTTCTGATTCCGCTGTTCGTCTCAGCGTTTCGACGCGCTTATGATCTTGCTGTCGCTATGGAATGCCGATGTTACAGAGGCGGTAAAGGCAGAACAAGAATGAAGCAGCTGCATATGGCAACGCGTGATTATATCAGCTCAATGTTTACACTTATGCTTATAGCCGGGGTGATCCTGTGCAACATCTTCCTATGAGAAATATCCTGTTGACAATAGCATATTGCGGCAAGAATCTCCACGGCTGGCAGATACAAGATAACGCCTTGACCGTACAGCAGTGCTTTCAGGACGCGCTGTATGAGATAATCCACGAGCGTCCTGATATAAAAGGCTGTTCAAGAACCGACAGCGGCGTGCACGCCAATATGTACTGCGTATCTATGAAGATATCTCATCCCATCACCGACGATCACCTGATGATGGCGATGAACAGATATCTGCCCGATGATATTGCCGTTACATCTGTGTGCAACGTAGATGACGACTTTCATGCGCGCTACTCCTGCAAAGGCAAAGAGTATGTTTATAAGATCTGGAACAGCAGAGTGCGCAACCCATTCATGCAGGGCATGGCTCTTCACTATAGATACAATGTAGAGGTTGAGGCGCTGAACAATGAGGCACAGGCCTTTGTTGGATCTCATGACTTCACATCATTTTGTACATTGGATAAAAGAGAAAAGGGTGATTTCACCCGTACGGTGGAATACTTCCGTGTAGAACGCGACGGTGATATGATATTATTTACCGTTAAGGCTGATGGATTCTTATATAATATGGTGCGTATCATGGTGGGTACCCTGCTGGCTGTTTCTCAGGGCAGGATCCCGATGGGATCACTGGGTGATATAATCTCAGCCTGCGACAGGAGCATGGCCGGTCCTACGGCGCCTGCATGCGGACTGTATCTAAATAAAGTGTTTTATTAACGAAACCGGTGATAATATGGACAAGAATGGCAGCAGATTTATCTCTGATGAAGAGACTTTGAATGATACACAGATTGAAGTCGAAACAACAGAAGAACAGATCGCTGAAGAACAATCTAATACAGATATTGATGAAGCATCCGAAAAGGATGAAGAGTTGAAGCGTGATAAAGAGAAAGACGAGCGTCTGAAGGATAAAAACACAAAGAAGCTCAAAAAGCACATGAAGAAGACCAGACGACGCGAGAAGCACTCCGACCGCAAAGTGCTCTCTTATGAAGATCTGCCATTGGAAAAGGGAAGAGAAGAGCATAAAAAGCCCGGATTCAAGTTCAAGAAGAAGCGCATCATCGTCGCTTCCGTCATATTCGCTGTTCTGCTGGTGATAGTATTTATCTTCGCGAATTCCGATAGGCTTTCCCTGCACAATATCAGCAACTTCATCCAGTACGGAATATTCAACAAGGATTCTGACCAGAGATTCCCTATAGGTGTTCTCGGTGAGAATATCTCAGTCGGCAACTTCAGCCGCATGGGACAGGACCTGTGCTACGCGTCGGATACAAAGCTTCAAACAGTCAACAACTACGGCAAGCCTATGCTGACATCTCAGCTGAGCTACGCTAATCCTGTTTTGGCCACATCTGACAAATATTCTTTAGTTTATCATCTGGGTGGAACCGGTTTTCAGATAAATTCTATCGATAATACGATATACACCGGCGAATCTGACGATAAGATATTTGTAGCGGATATTATTGACAGCGGAACCTATGCCCTCGTCACTCAGAGCGATGGTTATCTCTCTAAACTCAAAGTTTATGACAGAGACAATAACCAGATATTCGCGTATTCATTTGCTGATTTCTATATCACATCCGTAGCTCTTCATCCCGGCGGCAGATCGGCTGTGTTATCCGGTTTATCCGCGTTGGATGGTTCCGAGATGACCGCATTATATGTTCTGGATTTCACTAATGATACTCCGACGTTTATCAAGGAGCTCAACGAGAACGTAGTATATCAGGTGGATTTTCTCAACGATACTTTTGCCGCGGCAGTAGGAAACACCGCATGTCATGTGATAAATATCCGCAGCGGTGAAGTCACCTCAACAGATTATGAGGGAAAGACTCTGACGGCATATACATTTAATCCGGGGACCGCTACTTTCACTGTATCTCTGTCGCGGTCAGGCGACGGCCGCAACTGCGAGATTATATCATTCAACAGCAACGGTACAATAGCCAAGAGCTTTATAACAGACCTTAAGGTACAGTGTATATCTACATATAAGAACAGAGTAGCTCTGCTTACATCAGACTGCCTTTATCTGTATAATAAAGACGGCGGATATATCTCTAAGAACAATTCCTTTGTCGATCCGCACGCGGTCGTGCTGTATACTTCTGCCGACGCGTACGTATTGGATACCAGCGAGATACGTTCTGTATCTATGTGAGGTATATATGATATTTGATATTATACTTATACTATTGTTTTTGCTGCTGATATTTCTGGGGTATCGCAGAGGCGCAGCAAAAACACTGTTAGGGATAACTTCAAGCTTCGTGTCTTATCTCGCTGCAACTGCCGCGGCAAAATTCCTCGCTGTCGGTATTTATAATACGTTCATAGGGGGAAATGTTAAAAGCGAGGTATCATCTGCTGTCAACGGTGCTGAAGGATCATTATCTGACGCGCTTTCGTCTCTGCCTGAATGGATCCGCAATGTGCTCGGTATGACTTCAGGAGATATCGCTAAGGATATCACAGCAGGAACTCCGAATCTTGCCGAAAAGGCAGCCGAAAACGTCAACAGCGCTGTACAGCCTATCTTCGAAGGCTTTATTTCGGTATTGCTGACTATACTGTTGTTTTTAGTGTTCAGCTTTTTGATCAAAAAGTTTATTGTTCCTCCGCTGCTGGCAATCCTGCAAAAATTGCCTATTGTCAAGACCGCTGACAAGGTGCTTGGAGCAGTGCTCGGAGCTGTTGAGGCTTTGCTGACAGTATGTATGCTTGCATATCTTTTCAAGCTCGTTTTACCGTATATCAGCAACGATTACGGATTCTTGAACGAATCAACAATTTACAATTCATTCATATTCTATCACTTTTATAGTGGTAATATATTTGCAATACTAACATCTTGGATACATTGATAAGGAATTATGGAAGAGCGCAGCCTTCCTGAGATAATATGGGGAAAATTATGAATAACGAAATGAGTAAGAAAGAAATCATCACCAAAGACCTGATGACCGTACCTAACGCGATATCCTTTTTCAGGATACTGCTGATAACACCTTTTGTCGCGTTCTTCGTAACAGGTATGTATATACCTGCCGCGATAACTGTCGGTATTTCCGGATTATCTGATTGCTTTGACGGTATGATCGCCAGACACTTCCATCAGGAGTCAGAGCTTGGCAAGATACTCGATCCGCTGGGCGATAAGCTCACACTGATAGCAGTAGGAGTCTGCCTGATTTTCATCGAGCCTTATGTATTGCCTCTGCTCATAGCTATGGTGATTAAAGACGTCCTTATGATAGTCGGCGGTACTATCATCATCCGCAAGGGCATAATCCCTCCCAAGGCCGTATGGTATGGCAAGATAAGCACTTTCCTTTTCTATATCTCTGTAGTTGCTATAGTCGTCATGGCTATATTCAAGTATCAGAACATCGTCCTGACTGCGTGTATTCTGAGCGTCACTACAGCTTTTATGCTGTTTTCACTGGTGATGTACACGATCAAGTTCTTTAAACTCATGAAAGAAGCTCCCATGGATTATACGGCCTATGAGAGCAATACTGACTAAGGAGTAGGTATATGATTTGCTGCAAATGTAACAAGCGTCCTGCTGTTGTCTTTGTGTCAAGCAACAAAGAAGACGAGCAGCCTCGCGGATATTGCCTGATGTGCGCAAAGGAGATGGGCATAAAGCCTGTCGATGATATCCTCAAGCGCATGGGCATCTCTCCCGACGATCTTGAGTCGGTGCAGGAGCAGATGGACTCTATAATGGAGAACATGGGCGACATGGGAGATATGTCTGAGCTTATGTCAGGTCTCGGGCTCCAGAACACTGCTGAGGAACTCAGCGTAGAAAATGACAATGACGATAACGATGACGGCGACGGATTCACCCCCGGCGGCGCTCCGTCCTTCCCGAATTTCTTTAATATGTTCGGCGGTCAAAAGACTTCTTCCAGTGGTGATAAAAAGCCGAAGGATAAAGAGAAAAAGCAGAAGAACCGCAAACATATCGGATTATACTGCGAGGATCTGACCAGAAAGGCTAGGAATCAGCAGATAGATCGAGTCATAGGCAGAGAAAAAGAGATCGAGCGCGTCATCCAGATACTCTCTCGCCGTACTAAGAACAACCCCTGCCTGATAGGTGAGCCCGGCGTAGGTAAGACAGCTATAGCAGAAGGCTTAGCACTAAGAATAGCTGAGGGCAGAGTGCCCCACAGACTCAAGGATAAGGAGATTCAGCTCCTTGATCTCACAGCGCTGATTGCCGGAACACAGTTCCGCGGACAGTATGAGAGCCGTATCAAGGGCCTTACAAAAGAGGTCAAAGAGGCCGGTAATATCATACTCTTCATAGACGAGGTGCATAATCTTGTCGGCGGCGGTGACAGCGAAGGCACAATGAACGCCGCTAATATCCTCAAGCCCGCACTGTCGCGCGGAGAGATTCAGGTAATAGGCGCTACTACATTCAACGAATACCGCAAGTATATAGAGAAGGATTCTGCTCTTGAGCGTAGGTTCCAGCCGGTTAAAGTAGGAGAACCCAGTATCTCCGATACCATCGATATCCTCTCAGGTATCAAAGACTATTACGAAACTCATCATAATGTGATTGTTCCCGATGACGTCGTTCGCAAAGCGGCTGTATTCTCGGAACGTTATATCACTGACAGATTCTTGCCTGATAAGGCTATAGATCTGCTCGATGAGGCTTGCGCATGTGCATCGCTGCGCAACAAAGAGCGCGAGCGTTATGAGGATCTCAACGATGAGAAAAAGACTCTTCAACAGACCAAGGAGTCTATATCATCAGAAGAAACGATAGATTACGAGGCTCTCGCAACTGTTACATCCGAACTCGCCAGAGTCGATGAGCAGCTCTCTAAGATCGACTCCAACAGTCTTCACTCGGATGTCACCGAAGAGGATCTTGCAAAGGTCATCGAACTGTGGACGGGTATTCCCCAGAGCCGTGTGCGTGAGAACGAATTGTTGAAGCTGATGGATATCGAAACCGCCCTAAAGGCTAAGATAATAGGTCAGGATGAGGCTGTAGAAGCTCTCGCTAAAGCAATCAAGCGCTCACGCGTGCAGATATCTCCGCGCAGACGACCTGCTTCTTTCATTTTTGTCGGCCCAACAGGAGTTGGAAAAACAGAACTTGTAAAGGTGCTTTCTCAGGAGCTTTTCGATACTCCCGAGACACTTATCCGTCTGGATATGTCCGAGTTCATGGAGAAGCATTCGGTATCCAAGATCATCGGATCACCTCCCGGATATGTCGGTTATGACGAGGCCGGCCAGGTCACAGAGAAGGTTCGCCGCAGACCGTATTCGGTATTGCTTTTTGATGAGATAGAAAAGGCTCATCCGGATGTAATGAATCTCCTGCTTCAGATACTCGATGAGGGTAAGCTCACCGACGCTCACGGCAGGACGGTCGACTTTTCTAACACCGTTATCGTCATGACCTCAAATGCAGGCTCCGATCGCCGTGAGAATGCTCTCGGATTCGGCAAAAGTCAGGAGGACGCTGAGAAAGAACGCGTTATGAAGGGACTCAGAGAGTTCCTCAGACCCGAATTCATCGCCAGAGTTGATGAGATCATCGCATTCAAGTCGCTCAGCGCTGATGACTTTGTCAAGATAGCGTCGCTTATGCTCTCTGAGTACGTAGATACGCTCAAAGAGAAAGGAATCGACTTACGCTATGATGACGCTGCGTGCAAGTATCTTGCCAACAAGTCGTGCTCAGGATCCAGCGGAGCCAGGGATCTGCGCAACTTGATACGCAAAGAGGTAGAGGATAAGATCACTGAACAAATGATCATCCACGGCGAGGGCGGAATCGCAGGTATTTCGATATCATCCGACGGCAGTGATCTGACCGTTACTACAATATAATTTCAAGCATAGGGGAGAGTCGCACAGATTCTCCCCTGAGTATTATTGACATAATTATAAATTATGGTATACTATAACTTGTCTTTGGGAAGTAGCCAAGCGGTAAGGCAACGGACTTTGACTCCGTCATTCGTGGGTTCGAACCCCGCCTTCCCAGCCAGCGGAGCCTCCTCAGTGGGGCTCCGTTTATCAGATAAACAGCAAAGGAGATATATATTATGTCTAATGTAAATCTGCAAGGATATAAAGTTGATAAGATCGAGTTCGTTAACAAAAAGGAGCAAGGAACAAAGATAGGTCTGGGCAACAGCTTCAGCTATAATGTTCAGTATGCTAAGGATCGCAACATAGCTCGCAGCGAATTCGATATCAGCGTGCATGATAAGGACGACCCCGATAGCTTCAAGATCCATGTAGTAGTTGTGGGAATGTTTGCGTTTAACCCTGATGTTAAGAAAGAAGTCATCCATACTGATACTTTTAAAGCAATCTTCCCTTATGTTAAAGCTCTCATCACTACTATCACCGCCAACTGCGGTATACAGCCTGTGATCATCCCTGATATAGATATCGATAACCAGGAGATATATCGCTTTGACAACAGTGAAAAGAATTGACAAAAATGCAGGAGTATGCTATAATCCTATTGCAAAAACATATTCCTGAATATGCAGATGTAGTTTAGTGGTAGAACTTCAGCCTTCCAAGCTGATCGTGTGGGTTCGATTCCCATCATCTGCTCCAAAAGAAACGGATACCAATCAAGGGTATCCGTTTCTTTTGGGTTAAGCAGATGACGGGAATCGAAAGGGCGTAAAGAAAACGTGCCGGCGGCACGTTTTTAGCGCGTGGCGATGATCAATGTCAGACAGATGGTGATGGCATAAGACGAAATGTTCATCACCGACAGAAGAAGCGGAATCATCTGCTTTGCGAAGCAAATATGAATGATGTGAATCGAAAGGGCGTAAAGAAAACGTGCCGGCGGCACGTTTCTAGCCCGTGGCGATGATGAAAGTCAGTTAGAAGATGATGGCATAAGACGAAATGTACACAAAGAACAGATAATATATTAAATATAAATACAAAAATCTGTAGACATTTCCTGTATTTTCATGTATAATGTACATGTACGTAACTATGTGTAGGTCTTTGATCGCATGGTAAAACTCAGATAATACAAATCGGAGGTTGAAAACATGAAAAGAGCATTACCAATCATTCTTTCACTGTGCATCGTTTTGGCAGTGATGGCTATAGCGCCTTTCTCAGCTTCTGCTGCTGAGACCGATGTAGCTTCAACAAGCGAAAAGTTCGGGGACTTTTATTATGAAGTATTAGAGGATAATACTATTTCTATTACAGGCGTAGATATTGGCGTCAAGACTGCATCGATCCCAGCAAAGATCGATGGAAAAGATGTTACAAAAATTGCATTTGATTATGACGAGACTCAGGAACTCGAAACCATATCTATACCTATTTCTGTTACAGAGATTAAATCTCTCGGCTATACAGCTACACTGAAAGAGATCAAAGTCCACGCACTCAACAGTGAATATAGTGCGAGTAACGGCGTATTGTTCAACAAGGATAAGTCCAGGATCCTTATGTATCCTCAGAACAAGAAAGATCTCGAATCTTATACTATTCCATATTCTGTATATACTATTCCCAGCAACGCTTTTTATCACACTTCTCTGAAAAATATAATCATCCCAGATTCTGTTTCTACAATCCAGAGTCGCGCGTTTGTTTACAGTGCAGTAGAAACTCTTACGATACCTGATTCTGTCTATAATCTGCCCAGTGAGATGATCTGCGGATGTTACAATCTGACAACTATCAATCTGCCTTCCAGCATCATCTATATCGATCCGGAGTTCGTAACATATTTTGTAGACGGTTCAGGCGACTGGAACGTATATCGCTATAACGATAAGCTGACCGCTATCAATATGGACAGCAGCAACGCTTCTTATTGTTCTGTCGACGGTATACTGTTCAACAAAGCTAAGACCGCTATCGTTAAATATCCCGAAGCCAAGACAGGTACATATTCTATTCCTTCTTCTGTTAAGTATATTATGGAATATGCCTTCCAGTCAGCACAGCTAACCGGAGTTACTATCCCCACATCCGTTTCCGAGATCAGAGAATTCGCATTCGCGGATTCATCTCTCGCATCCGTTACTATCCCTAAAACCGTTAAGGAAATCTGCACATCCGCATTTGAGAATAGTGAACTTAAGTCCGTAACTATCTCCAACGGTGTAACCACCATAGGTCACAGCGCATTTTACGCAACTTCTATCAGCAGCCTGTTTCTGCCAAACTCTGTGACATCTATCGGCATGAGCGCTTTTGAAAAGTGCGGCAGTATAAAAGCTATTAATATCCCAAATTCCCTTACTACTATCGGTGATTGCGCATTTAATCAGTGCGCGTCGCTTAAGAGTGTCCTGATCCCTTCAACAGTCAAAACTATTGGTACTGATGCTTTTGGCGGCAATACATGGACATATCACGGTGACGGCGAATACACTCAGAGTATTGTTGAAGGATTTACTATATACGGATATAAAGGCACTGAGGCTCAGAAGTATGCAGCCAGAACTTCATTTGAGGGTGTTATGCCGAAGTTTGTCGCTTATACCGTACAGCCTCCTGTTGTTTCTAAGCTCCAGAACGCTTATGGCGGAGTTCAGATAACTGTAACTAAACCTTCCGGCGCAGCTAAGCTCCGCGTATTTCGCAGGACCGCCTCGACAGGGTGGGCTAAGGTAGCTGATATCACTTCAACATCCTACATTGATAAAACTGCCAAGGACGGCGTAACATATGCTTACACAGCAAGAGCTATCAGCTCTGACGGTAAGTCTTATACATCTGCCTATGATACAGTCGGCAAGGGCATAGTGTATTATGCAGCTCCTGTAATCAAGAGCTTCCAAAATGTAAACAGCGGCACGCAGTTCGCTTGGAGCGCTACTGCAGGCGCAGCTAAGTATCGCGCGTTTGCGCTCACAAAGAATGGTTGGACAAAGCTGGGCGATACCACAGGAACTTCCTTCATCAACACATACGCTAAGAGCGGTCTGACATATACCTACACAGTACGTGCTATCGGCGCCAACGGTTCGTTCATCAGCGGCTATAACACAACAGGATGGAAGTATACATTTATTGCTGCTCCCAACGCTCCTACACTGAAGAATTCTAAGAACGGCGTTGTCGCCAGCTGGACTAAGCCTTCCGGCGCGACCAATTTCCGCGTGTTCCGCAAGACAGGTACCGGCAGCTGGACTAAGATCGCTGATACTACATCGCTTACTTATACCGATAAGACCGCAAAGAACGGCGTGACATATACTTATACCATCCGCTGCATCAGCCCCGACGGCAAAAAGTTCTACAGCGGTTATAATACGACCGGTACAACTATCAAGTGTAAAAGATAAGTAGCCAGGCTTGATGGATCATAACCGTCAAGCCTGATAGTAAAGCATCCGATTTCGGATGCTTTACTATTGTTACATTGTTATATACTTTTATGCTTTTGCGGTGATTTGTAATGAAACATCCGTTTTTCAAAAGAAAAAAGAATATAGAAGCTATCATTGAAGAATCCGAAGCAGAACATATAGTTCCAGAAGAGCCAAAAACGGTCGATATTCTTTCTCCAGAAGAATCGATCTCAGAAGTTTCCGATAGCTTTATCGAGTGGTTCCGCACTCCCACCAGAGGCGGTATTGAACGCCGCGAGCGCAATGATATCTTTGAGTGCTATGGAGTTTATGGCTGTGATACTGACGGCAGACTGATTTATCGCTATTATCACAGATATTCTGAACACGAGAGAGATTTTTCGCTCTCTTATAACAGGCAACTTGACTTCAAGTCTTTTAACAACCGTATGCTTACAGAGTTGGACAGCGACAATATCAAGCTCTCTGACTATTATGAATGCATTGCTAAAGCTGAGGAGATTTCGGGGATCACATCCGATATGTCTGATAACAGCGCTCTGAGCGATAATGATATCGCAACTATACGCATTTTTTGCGATTCACTGGATATATTGCAGGGGCAGAGTTATCTTGCTAAAGATACTTCACTCAGTTGTGAATGTGAAAGTGTCGTGGGAGGCGATAGGCTCATTATCCGATTCCGTAAGCCGGTAACTCACGATCCGATCATCGAAGATGTAGCCGGAGTCAAAAAAGAGACCATAGGCGGATATGATATCGATAACTTATGGATCATGGGTATTTTCAACCGACTGAGAGATAACTGTGATGCCGTAAAAGTATACAGTCTGACATCCGAATGGAGCCTGTCCGGCGACAGCTTGTATCTGTTCAACGCAGTGGGATTCAAAGATATTTCCTGTGATCTGATTATAGCGGCAGGAGCGGCAGACAGTTTCCGCAAATTCGGATTCTATTCACTAAGCTTTAATTGATTGTAAATATTTTAAATTTCTTATCAAAATTGAGAAAGGAATCGATCTTTATGAAGAAGCTATTATCACTTATACTGGCTATTACAATGGTATTTACTATGACTATAGTATCAGCTGTCTCGGTTTCCGCTAAAGATACTGATGATATTGCCAAAACAGGTATAAATATGCCTAAAATCTCGCGCCTTGATAATGTGTATACCGGCGTGAAGGGCACATGGAACAAGGTGTCCGGCGTATATCAGTACAGATTCTTTGTAAAGACTTCCGCAACCGGTAGTTGGACAAAGGTAGGGGACACCACCGGCACAAGCCTGATCTATACCGGCGCGAAGAATAATACAAAGTATTATTTCACTGTTCGCGGTATGGATAAGAACGGCAAGTATATCACATCCTGTGATACCGCAGGCACGCTTACAACTTTTTTCTCAGCTCCAACACTGGTCAGCGTATCTCCGTATTATATCAACGGTGATCCGGATGAAGATACAAACGACGAGCACGGTGTTCTCCTGAAGTGGAAGAAGGTAGCTGGAGTCAGCTATTATGCTGTCTTTAAGCGTAAAGGCAGCGGCGCGTGGACGCTCGGTATGAACGACTATACATCCGCTGACAGTATGTTTGTAGGTGACCTGACCGGCGGCGAGAAGTGGTCATTTACCGTTCGCGGCGTTAAGGATTATTTCAGCACTCAGTATGTCACCGGATTTGACCCCAACGGACTGTCGCTGATGTATTATGAGTGCCCTCAGTATTTAGATATCGAGAATGTATACGGCGGCCAGAAGATATCGTGGCCTGCTGAAAAGGGCGTTGCCAAGTATCGTCTGTTCATTCAGAAGTCCGGAAAGTGGACAAAGCTGCTCGATACCGACAAGACCTCTTATCTCAACAAAAATGTCACTTCAGGAGTTACATACCGCTACACCATCCGTTCAATGGATAAGAATGGTAATTATATCAGCTATTGCAATACACAGGGATATAAGAAGCAGTATGTCGCAGCTCCAGAGATAACGGATATACACAACTACGGCGATTTCATTCGCGTGACCTTCATTGCCGCTAAGCCCAGACAGACCTATCGTCTGTATGTGAAGAACGGCTCGTCATGGAAGAAGGTATCTGACGTCAAATATGATGAATATGATCCTAAGAATGATTATCCTTACTTCTATGCCGAGATGCGTTGGCCCGACCAAGGCAAGACTTATACTTTCACTGTTCGCGCTTTGGATAAGTACGGTGATCCTGTCAGTGGTTTCGAACCTGCCGGAAAATCCATCAACGCAACCTATTATGGAAATCTGCAGCCCCGTATAGAAACGGTCAGGTACACTGCTTCGGGTGTATATTTGAAGTGGATCGCAAGTGAGAACGCATCAAAGTACAGAGTGTTCATTGATAAGGGCACAGGCTGGACAAAGCTGGCCGATACTGCAGCTGCATCCTATACTGATAAGACAGCTGAAAAAGGTAAGTATGTAAGATATACGATCCGCGCTATCGGTGCCGACGGCAAGTTCAGCTCCACTTATGATACTGAAGGTACTTATGCCTGCTATCAGACACCGGCTAAAAACAAAGTGGATGATGATAAGGTGAAAATAACTGTCACAAACTATGCAAAGTCTCTCGGACTTGTTACCAATATAGCGCTTAACGATTATAATTATCAACACATAATCGAACTACCGGATGATACTCTGAGTTATGTGAATTGCGGAGATATGACCGACCTTATCATATATAAGGCTAAGTTGTACCTCAAGGCTGAGGTTGACTATGTTAAGAAGTGCGGAGAGCCTGCATCTCAGTTCGCCGCAACTGTAAAAAGAAAAAGAGTAGGCGATACAGATTACGGCTTCGTTATCTATATGCGTAACAAAGATAAGCCCCTCGACTACGAGTATTGATATCCTTATCTTTTCGTGTGAAGAGCCGCGCAATGGCTCTTCACCTTAAGCCTTTGATTATACCGAACAGGAGGTTCGTATGAAGAGAATTAAAGCATTGTTTGCGGTGATACTGGTTCTGGCCATGATATTCACTGCTCCTCCTTTTGCTGTTGAAGCTGCAGTCAAAGAAACTGCCGAAACCGGAACAACTGCACTTAAGGACGGCGTCAAAGGTAATTCTTACACCGACTATATCTCTGTGACCGGTCTGGTAGGCGGCAGGACATACCGCATAAATATCAGCGGAACGTTACCAAGCGGACTGGCTGTAGACAGAGGAAATCTGGACACTTATTATGTCCATGGCACGCCTACTGTACACGGCACATTTACCTTTACGTTCAGCCTCACCGATACATCGACAGGAGTCGAATCAAATAAAGGCACTTATTCTATAAAGATACTCAATAAGCACACTTTCTATCTTAGAGCATATAGCACTGTAAGTTCAAAGTATATCGAGGATGTTCGTTTGTCAACAAATCAGCCGTATGTTCAGGACGGTCAGAACATCACTGTTACTGACGGATATAATCTTATTATTGCATTTGATAAGATGAGTGCACTTATTGATTTTGAGGGATACATGTATAATGGAAGTTCTGTACACGGCTCAAGAACTCTGACCGTAACAAGCAACATGCCGGATATGGTAGATGTCTATGTCTTTTTCAAGCCCCAGATCACATATTACGCAGGAAAATACGGTACAGGTCCGAACATCAGCGAATTTCCTGTTGCTTCTGACGTCTTTATGTATAAGGATAGTTTGATGGCTTGTCATACTATGATAAATCTGAGAAAAGAAGGATCGTATACAAGACCGGGCTATAAACAGACAGGATGGTCCTTGAACGCTGACGGCAGCACAAATGATTATCCTAACTACAGAGTCAACGAGGCAGAAAAGCCCCTTACTCTGTATCCTTATTGGCAGAAGCTCAATACTATAGATAATGCAAATATCACAATCAACGCACCTAAAGCCGGTGAAGAGCTTTCCTACAGCGCCTCTGTACCTGCCGGCGCACACTATATGATTGAGGATTATAGCAGCGCAACATGGAAGAATGGCGTATTCTGGCTTAACAGTGAAGGAAAGCGTCTCCCGGTCGGTTCTAAGGCGGAGGCAGGCAAGACCTATACTGTATATATTTCCCTTTTGTCAACAAATGAAGATGATTATCCGTTTGCTCCTTCAAATCAGATAACAGCTTACGTGAATGGTCAAGCAGCCAAAATAAATGCGTATAACGATTCCAACTACTGGGTGTACTACACCTTTACGGCCGGATCAGGAGTGTTAGCACAGCCTAAGATCACCGCTTTTCAGAATACTGCGACCGGAATCAAGATGACTATAGGCGCAGTCAGCGGAGCTGAGAAGTTCAGAGTGTTCATAAAGAACGGATCAGGCTGGAAGAATCTCGGAGATACGACCTCAAATACCTTTACATACTCAACAACTGACAGCGGAGTAAAGAGCACCTTTACCGTGCGCTGTCTGAATGCCGCCGGAAACGCCTTCACATCATCTTATAACACCACAGGATGGTCATATACATATATCGCTCAGCCTAAGATCACATCTCTGCAGAACGTGAACTCCGGCATAAGCATGGCTTGGAGCTCGTCAAAGGGAGCGTCTAAGTACAGGGTATTCCTCCAGAACGGTTCTTCGTGGAAGAAGCTCGCCGATGTATCGGGAACGTCATATGTATATCCCACCAAGGCAGGCGGCACAAAGTTCACTTTCACTGTCCGCTGTCTGAACTCAGCCGGTAACGCATTTATATCATCCTATAATTCCACAGGATGGGCATATACGTTCATAGCGGCTCCAAATGCTCCTAAACTGACCAATACTTCTTCGGGAGTAAAGGTAGCATGGACTAAGTCCTCAGGAGCGCCAAAGTACAGAGTGTTCCGCAAGACCGGTTCATCCGGATGGTCTAACATAGGCGATACGACCGCGCTGACATTCGTTGATAAGTCAGCTAAAAACGGTGTCAAGTATACTTATACCATCCGCTGTATCAACAGCGCAGGTACAAAGTATTACAGCGGTTATAACACCACCGGTTCGACGATCACCTGCAAGAGATAATCTGTATAAGCATACGAAAAAGCCGTTCGGTCTACGCATTAACGTAAGCCGAACGGCTGAATTTATATTATCACTGGTCAAGCTGACGTTTCATCGATTCACCCATAACGCCGTTGTATCCCTCGGGGACCTTCTTTCCGTCCTCTTTCATAAAGTCTTCTTCATCATAGGGTAGGGCAGAGGTAGCGGCTGTATTCGCTCTAGTTATCAGAGCCGGATGATTGTTAAGTCCGTATGCGGTGATAATAACGGGATAATTTTTGAAGCAGTAGTCCTTATCGAACATACCGTTAAGGCCTTTTATGTACGGACTGTCAATATAATTAGTCTCGCCGCCGTACTGCCACATCCCGACCTTATCGGTCTTATAGTCCATCATGGTGTACCACTGAGCAAGCCATATATCGAATGTACCGGTGAGCTCCTTTGAGTTCAGCGCGCCTTTGAGCCAGCTGCATCCGGTATACAGTATAGGATAATATCCGGCTTTGCGGATACCCCTGAGATATGTCAGACACATATCGTGCAGAGTCTTATCCGATGGCATACCGTAGCTGTATTTATAGTCGTCGTCCTCTATATCGAAGGCTATAGGCATAGTAGGCTTCTTGCCCTTCAACAGCCTGAGAGTATGATTTATCTCGCTCTGGATATCAGAGACCTTCAGCGCATATGAGTACAGATACGCGCCCCAGTCAAGTCCTGCCGCCTCAGCATTTTTGACGTTCTTCTCAAACATCGAGTCATCTTGGCTGTACTGGTTAGCTCCGAAGCCCATGCGGATCATAACAAAGGTATATCCTTCTTCTTTGAGCTTTTGCATGTCGACATTACCGTTGAACTCAGATATATCAACGCCCTTTGTATGTGTAAAGTTGTTTATCTTAGCAGCTATCTCATTTCTCAGCTTATATTCAGCCTGGAGCTTTGCTTGCTCTTCCTGCTCGGCTTTAAGCCGTTTTGCTTCTTCAATAGAGGCTAAGTATGCTTCTTTATCCGCTTTTGCTTTTGTGATAGTACGGTTGAGGAAGTATACGCCTTTGATCTTGCCTAAGTAACGCTGTATGTGCGTAGCGTCGTTGACAGTTGTTTCTGAATCCATGTCAGCATTAGCTCTGGCGATAGCGTCGCTGCTGAGTATCTTTAGTTCAGATACCCATCGCTGTATACATGTAGCGTCATATATCGAGATCAGACCATCATTATCTACATCGCCCAGCAGTCCTGGAATTTCATCCGCTCCTGTTTCAGCTATATCGTGAGTAGAAGTCTGAGCCGCATACGCGCTGATTGTTGCTGTCATCAGCACACATATTATCATTGTGATAGACAATAATCTTTTCATTATTATCACTCCAAATTAATATCTATTTTCATTTTAAGCATAAATATTGAGTTTATAATTCCAAATTAGAACTAAACTTAGTTCTTACAATAATTTCATAATTTAATTTCTAAATTAGAATTATCTAGTAAGTATCAGTCGATATAATAACTATGGATTTTGCATATTAACTTGTTAAAATTTCAACCCGTAAGAGGAAAGGAAGCATAAGATGAGTAATGAAAGATTAGTTGGCACAGTTTCACGCGGTATTCGCTGCCCGATAATCAGAACAGGCGACGATTTGTCGGCAATCGTGACACAGAGCGTTCTGGCCGCCGCTGAGAGCGAGGGCTTTGAGCTCAGAGATCGTGATGTTATAGCTGTAACAGAATCTATCGTAGCGCGCGCTCAGGGCAATTACGCTACCGTAGAGAATATCGCGGCTGACGTAAAGGCTAAGCTCGGTGGAGGCACAGTGGGCGTTATCTTCCCGATACTGTCGCGCAATCGTTTTGCTATCTGCCTGAGAGGTATCGCTATGGGATGCGAGAAGATTGTCCTCATGCTCTCTTATCCTTCCGATGAGGTCGGTAATGAACTGGTATCATTAGATAAGATTGACGCAGCAGGCGTAAATCCCTATAGCGATGTACTTACTCTTGAACAATATCGCGAGCTGTTCGGCGAGAACAAGCACGAGTTCACCGGCGTGGACTATGTTGCTTATTATGCAGAGCTTATACAGGAGAGCGGGGCAGAGGTAGAGATAATATTCGCCAACCGTCCCAAGACTATACTGAACTATACAGATACCGTTCTCACCTGCGATATACATACTCGCCAGCGTACTAAGCGCATCCTGAAAGAAGCCGGCGCAAAGATCGTTCTAGGTTTGGATGAGATCATGAACGCTCCTGTTGACGGTTCAGGATATAATGAGAATTACGGTCTGCTCGGCTCTAACAAATCCACCGAAGGTACAGTCAAGCTGTTCCCCCAGAACGCACAGCCTCTGGTTGAAGATATCAGAGCTAAGATACTTAACGCTACCGGTAAGCATGTAGAAGTCATGGTCTACGGCGACGGAGCCTTCAAGGATCCTCAAGGCAAGATATGGGAGCTCGCCGATCCGGTCGTATCTCCCGCACATACAGAAGGTCTCATCGGTACTCCTAACGAGCTCAAGCTCAAGTACCTTGCCGATAACGATTATAAGCACCTCAGCGGCGACGAGCTAAAGGCTGCTATATCCGAGAGTATACGCACAAAGGATTCAGACCTGGTAGGCAATATGGCTTCTCAGGGCACTACACCTCGACAGCTGACCGATCTGATCGGTTCACTGTGCGATCTTACTTCCGGCTCGGGAGATAAGGGTACTCCTGTTGTACTGGTACAGGGTTACTTTGATAACTACACTAACGATTGAAATTGCAAGTATAAGGTCGGCTCATATGAGTCGGCTTTATTTTTTACATAAAGTATTGACATGCGCTTAATATTGTAGTATTGTAGTAATACAATATAACAGTTAAGGGGTGCGAAATGGATTGGAATCTTGATAAAAAGCGGCCCATTTGTCCGCAGATATGTGAACAGATATGCGTCATGATAGCGATAGGGGAGTTGAATACTGGCGACAGACTTATGTCTGTGCGTGATATCGCGCTCGTCGCCGGCGTAACTCCTAACACAGTTCAAAAATCATTTGAACAGTTGGAGCTAAAAGGCGTGATTTACAGCAAGAGAGGATCGGGGTGGTATGTCAGCGACGATACCGGTATGGCAGATGAACTGCTCGCCGATCTTATCAAAACTAAAACCGAGGCATATATCAATGAGATGAACCCGCTTGGACTGGATATAGCCTCAATAATCGACAGCATAAAGGAGAACGGCAATGAGTGATATTTTGATTTGTGATAATGTAGTCAAGAGCTACGGTAAGCGTCCTGCGCTTAACGGCGTTTCATTAAAAATCCTAACCGGAAAATTGATCGGGCTGTTGGGACCGAACGGAGCCGGCAAGACTACACTGATAAAGATAATAAGCGGATTGCTTGTGCCTGATTCGGGCTCGGTTACAATTGACGGTAATAAGCCCGGGGTAGAAACAAAGTCAAAGGTATCTTATCTTCCTGATGTTAACTACCTGAACAACTGGATGACTGTTGAGCAGATCATCAGTATGTTTGCTGATTTTTACATTGACTTTCGTCCAGAGCTTGCATACAAAATGATTGATAACCTTGGAATCCAGCGCAAGGATAAGCTCAAATCACTTTCTAAAGGCAATAAAGAGAAGGTATCTCTGATACTCGTTATGAGCCGTGACGCTAAACTATATGTGCTGGATGAGCCTATCGCCGGAGTCGATCCCGCTACGCGCGACTATATCATATCCACGATCATAAATAACTACAATCCTGAGTCTTCAGTGCTGATATCTACACATCTGATATCGGATATTGAGTCAGTTCTGGATGAAGTCATATTCATTCGCAACGGCGTTATTGTTCTGCATGACTCGGTTGATCATATCAGAGAAGAGAACAACAAGAGCGTAGACGAACTGTTCAGGGAGGTATTCAAATGGTAAAGAAGCTTATCAAATATGATTTTACCTCATATTTAAGATTATTGCTGCCTGTGCAGATAATTCTGTTAGGTATAGCTGCAGTCAATCGCATAGTACAGATATTTGAAGATAGCTCAAACGCAGTTTATAATATCATATTCACATCATCTATGGTGCTTTACGGTGTATCTGTGCTTGTCTGCTTGTTGATGGCTGTTATTGTTGCAATAGTCAGGTTCTATCAGGGTATGTATACCAACGAGGGATATCTGAACCATACGCTTCCTGTGACCTCCGCGCAGCATATCATATCTAAACTGATCACCTCGGTCATGTTTATACTGGGCTCTATCCTTGCTGTTATTATTTCGTTCTTTATAGTAACGCTGGGCGACGCCAATATCGAGATAATGAAGGCGGCAGGATACCTGATGGGAGAGTTTTTTACTTACTTTGGCAGGAGCGCTCCTTTATATATCCTCGAATTTATACTTCTGATACTTGCCGCGATAGTCGCCGGTATGTTATGCTTCTACTTCTGTATATCCATAGGACAACTTGCTTCTAAGAAGAAGGTGCTGCTGGCGTTCGGAGCGTACTTCGGCTTATATATCGTCGGCCAGATATTCGGCACGATAGTTGTGATCATCGTATCTACAATGGACTTTAATACGCTGCACAGGATAGCCGATTGGATAGCACATAACTTAACTGCATTCTATCATTTAGTATTCATTGGTTCTATAGCATACGAACTCGTTCTGGGTGTTGTATTCTTCTTCGTATCCAGACATATCATGAGCAAAAAGCTCAATCTGAGTTGAAAGGAGTAGGGAAGATGAAGAAAGTATTAAGACCAATAGCGGCTGTTATGTGTATCGTTATGCTCGCCGTTACCCTCTGCTCCTGTCAGTATATCGACGACGCGAGATCAAAACACGCTGTATATACAGATGATAAGAAAAGCACTTTGATATTCCGAGATAAAGAGTATAAGAAGGTAAATATCAAAAACAGCAATACAACATTCATCATGAATGAGTCGATATTTGAGGACTGCTACGCCACTAATTCCGATGTTCCGGTGCTCCTCAGAAGTATGTACGGCGACGATATGTATCTCTCAGAAGCTCTTGAGGATGAGAAGAATCCTACTTTGATCACGATATACAGATACGGGATGTCTGACTACAGCAGCGCAACATCTATCAGCAAAGGGATCCTGAGCTCTCTGGGCACAGACATTGATTTAAATTCAACTTATTCTGCCGTGGTCTCTGACAGTGACTTTGAAATAGTCAACTACTATGTCCGCGAGGATAAGTATGATTCTGTCGTGTATAAGCTCGATAATGCTCAGATAGACAGATTCTGTAAAATAGTCACAGAATATGACGATCCTTCTGATACGTGGATGGGTGGAAAGACAACGTGTGAGCTGATTGATGAGTCCGTCTGTAAAGCCGTAAATACAGTATTAAAGAATAATGATACTATAACAGTCGATAAACTGGATAAGAACAACGAGTGGTGGGGGATAATGTTCATATCGTGTGACGATGAAATGTTCATCTCCGATAATCGGAATGTTCTCGTGATATCCGACGGACTGGACTATTATGCATTCTATGTGAATACTACTGTCAGTAATCCCTTTATACATAAGGTCGATGATAAGAATCGCAAGATTTTCACTAAACTGTTCAATGACTACCAGAATTATCGTGAATACATCGATCTGAGCTTTTACGAAAATTATACGGAAAACTAAAAACATCGCCGATCCTTACTCTGTTTCAGAGCTTGGATCGGCGATATTTATATAATAATATAATAGGGGAGTGATTCAATTATTTATTGCCCTTAGGCTTGATATGCGACAGAGGATTGCTCTTTGCTGCGTTCTCGATCTGACTGCTATCAAGATGAGTATATATCTCTGTTGTGCTGAGATTCTCGTGACCCAGCACATCTTTCAGCACACGTATATCTACATTGCCGTGCTGATACATCAGTGTGGCGGCGGTATGGCGCAGCTTATGTACCGAATACCCTTGAGAATCCAGACCTATCTTTTCAAGATACTTATATACCAACTTTTGTACGTTTTCGCGTGATATTCGCTTGTTACGCGACGAAAGGAAGAGGGCATACTTGTCATCGGCTCGCACACCATCGACCGGTCTGACGGCCATATATGCCTTGTATGCGGTCATACAGGCATCGTTGAGATAAATTATGCGCTTTTTGCTGCCTTTACCGATGATCTGAGCGGTGTTATCCGACCGGATATCGGTGTAATCCATTGCTACAAGCTCAGCCAGTCGCATGCCGCAATTCAAAAAGAATGTCAGTATACAATAGTCGCGCTCCTTGAACTTACCGTCAACTGCATTAAGAAGCTCGATACTCTGTTCTAATGTAAGGTACTTGGGGAGGGGGTTCTTTTCACGAGCATTAGGACGCTCGAGCTGACGCAGAGGGCTCTCGGTAAACAATCCTTTTTTATCAGTAAGATATTTATAGAATGATTTGATAGAAGTAGTCTTGCGAGCTCTGGCGCTTTTATCATTCTTACGCACGCGCAGCAGATAGTTCATGAACTCATAAGCGTCGGTTAGTGTAACAGATGATATAAGGTCAAAGTCAACATCATCAACAGGAATATCACCGAACTCAACCGATGAGGGAACCAGTCCTCGCTTAGTTTTGATAAATCTGAAGAATGTACGAAGATCATTAAAATACTCATCGACCGTCTGAGGGGAGCGGCCTTTGACAGTCTGCAGATAATACAGATAATCTTTGACGATATCAGAAGCTTCTACAGCAAAATTGCTCATAAAAACACCTCTTCGTGTAAACCTACCATAATTCTAATGATATTATACACAAAGAGGAGGGGCTGTAAATTCCATATAAGAAATTACACAAAATAAATGTTTTATGTAATTAAGGGAGGTGGCATTCAGTAGATGTTGGTCTAACCAAGCAAGATTATACAATATTTCTAATTTAGAATTATATCATTCAATGTAGTCATTTCTGTATTTTATCTTAATCATACAGCGCTCGCCGGCTCTGAGTTTTTTTCTTATGATAATACAGTATTATAATTATATAGTAACGCTGAATTATTTTTTTAAATAGCGTATCAGCTGTTCACCGTTTTGATTATCAAATAGAAATCCTTCGATCATACATTATATCATTCAGAAAAAACTGAGCGGCTGTATTTTGGTGTGACTTCTGCTGTTGAGTGGTTATACTGCTACATAATCAAAACAATTAGTTAATTAAGAGTTTTTATAGATCAATAAATGTATTACAGTGTTAATGCGCGTGGATATCAAGATCGGCTGTCAACCTCAGTTTGAGTTCTTACATATGATGTAATTTAATCCGATTAGAGCAATCAAGTTCTATGTGTTGTTCAATTCACAGGAACTATCAAACTTTTATTACTATAATAGGCTACATATCATGCCCTACTTAATTTTCACCATTTACCCTATTGTTAATTATTTAACAAAATATCATTCCACCTATATCAAAAAGCTCGCCATCTGTCAGCGATATTATATCTGTATAATGCTTATGGCAAAACTCACGTATTCTATCGCTGTCGGGGTGCATGTCAATATTTCCGCTGAAATACAGTACCCTTCTATTATCAGCGGTATCCAGACCAGATGCTCCGCCGATAAAGCCGTGGTCAGCTCCGTTCAGTCTGACTCTCCCCTCTTCGATCAGCAATACTTCTATTTCGGCTTTTAATTCCATCACGGAATTATATATGCCTCTATCGGCAGTGATGATAGCATTATCACAGACAACAGCACATGAGCATTTAGCGTATCCCTGTCTGACATTTATGATAAAGTATCCTCGTTCAGTGCAAAACTCTTTAATAACAGGATCAAGCGAATCCTTACGCGCTATAATATGCTTACCTACTACTGCAGCGTTAAGAGCAACATTACTCGGATACTTTCCGCTAATATTATCTGCGCATGATATAACCTTATAATGCTTGTTGAGTTCTTTCGCGAGCTTAGCACAGCAACTTGTTACAAAAGCTGTATCTTCAATGATGAGGCACTGCATATCCGCATGATCCTGCTCATAGCTTATCAGGCGATCGATGATTTCTGACGGTATAACATTATATCCACGCCTGCGCATCTCGTCAGAAAATCGAGGATATTTGCTTGATAATACTACGTTATTCACTGATAGCCTCAAATGCCTGACGCACGTTCTTTACAGGGATTATCTGAGCTCCATCGGGTGGCGTGATATCCTTCATGTTATGCGACGGTACAATAATGCGCTGAAATCCCAGTCGTACAGCTTCATTCACACGCTGCTGTGCATGTGTAACGGAACGTATCTCACCGGCGAGTCCGATCTCACCGAATGCGATAGCGTCAGCGGATATCGGAACATCCTTGAGTGACGATACCAGTGCCACAGCAACTGCAAGATCAACTGCAGTCTCATCCAGTCTTAGACCGCCAACTACGTTTATATACGCATCGGTATTGGTAAAAAAGTATCCTGCGCGCTTTTCCAATACAGCGATGATCAGGTTCATGCGGTTGTAGTCAAAGCCTGTGCACATTCTGCGAGGATTGCCGAAGCCTGTAGCCGTAGCCAGCGCCTGAATCTCAGCCAGTATCGGACGAGTTCCTTCCATAGCGCAGGCTATGCAAGTACCGCTGACATTCAGCGGACGGCCTGATATCAGCATGAGCGAAGGATTCTCTACTTCATTAAGACCTTTATCGGTCATCTCGAAAACGCCTATTTCATTGGTTGAACCGTAACGATTCTTAACAGCTCTGAGGATTCGATAAGACATCTGCTTGTCGCCCTCAAAGTGCAGAACGGCATCCACAACGTGTTCCAGTACCTTTGGACCGGCTATAGAGCCTTCTTTATTGACGTGACCCACAATTATCATAGGAATATCCATGGACTTTGCGGTACGCATAAAGTAGTTTGTGGATTCTCTTACCTGAGTAACTGAGCCGGGCGATGAATTCAGCTCTGACAGCGACATAGTCTGGATAGAGTCTATCATCACCAAGTCAGGCTTGTCTTGACGTATGTTCTCGCATATCAGCTCAACATCCGTCTGGGTAAGGATATATAGATTATCCGAGTTCACACCCAGCCTGTCCGCGCGCAGTTTGAGCTGTCGCTTACTTTCCTCACCGGATACATACAGGATCCTCAGCTCCTCGCCAAGGTGTTCGCATATCTGCAGCATGATAGTTGATTTGCCTATACCCGGGTCGCCTCCCAGCAGCACAAGGCTGCCTTTGACTATACCGCCGCCGAGCACACGGTCGAGTTCATTAAGACCGGTCTTGTATCTTATCTCGTCAGTTGTAGATATGGTGTTGACCTGCACTGCTGGAGTGTATGCTACTGAAGCGGACGACGATTTAGTTGTAGTCTTAGAATAGTCACGTATCTCTTCATTCATAGTGTTCCACTCGCCGCACGAAGGACATTTACCGTACCACTTAGGGCTCTCATATCCGCATTCGGAGCATATATATATGCTTTTTACTTTAGCCATTTTCATTACCTGACTTTCATTATTTGTGCTGACAGTAGTCTATAACGCCCATAGCTATCGCGAATGCCATCTTTTGCTGATAGTCGTTATCTATGAGCTTAGTACGTTCCGCGTCATTGGATAAAAATCCGCATTCAACGATAACGGCTGGAACCGACGCATTATCCAATACATAGATATCTTTACCTGCAGGCTTTAGCTGACGGGTATTGTCATTTTGAAGCAGCATAATTATCGCCGTGCGTATCCTGTCTCCAAGATCCTTACTGTTATCATTATTCTGTGAGTAGAATATCTGACTGCCACTGTATCGGCTACTGTCGAATTTGTTTTGATGTATGCTGACGACTATGTTGTCATCACTGCTGTTGAACAGCTTTACGCGATTATTAAGATCAGAAACCTTCTTCTCTCGCAGAGTCTCAGCTTCTGTATCATAAACCGAAACATCTGACGTGCGAACTTCCGTAACCGTATATCCGCATAGTCTGAGGATATCGGACAGCTTTCGACTTATGCTCAGGTTGACATCTTTTTCGGTCACGCCGTCCACTTCAGCGCCGCCGTCCTCTCCCCCGTGTCCGGCGTCGATGATTATCGTATGCATATGCTGTTCGGGCAGAGTCGACGCATGTACGGCGATATTAGAGAAAGATGATATCATGACGATGCAAATAGACGCCAGTATCAGCGCCAGCACCACAATATATAAGGTCTTAAGCTTCATATTATCCCATCACCCGACTATATATATGAATCTTCAACGACCTTTATTCTCATTATATTTACAAATCGTCGTACAGTCAATACAATTTATACTATCCGTGCTCGTATTTTTTGCGCAGCTTTAGCAGAGCCTTCTTTTCTATTCTCGAGATATAGGATCTGGATATATCCAGTCTGGCCGCAAGCTCTCGTTGAGTCAACGGCTTGTGACCATACAGTCCGTATCTGTATATGATTATCTCGCGTTCTCGATCGCTCAGTTCAGAGTTCAGATATTTTTCCATGACCTGCAGATTGAGCTTACGGTCGACGTCGTCAAAGATACATTCTTCCGCCGGCAGTATATCTATTAAAGTAAGCGGATTACCATCCTTATCGGTATCTATAACATCATTCAGCGAGATATCCTGAGACGACTTGCGGATATTTCTGAAATGCATCAGGATCTCATTTTCGATACATCTTGACGCGTAGCTTGACAGCTTTATATTTTTCGAAAGATCATATGTGTCTATAGCTTTGATCAATCCGATAGTGCCTATTGATACAAGATCCTCCTGACCTCCGGAATTCTGGTAGTATTTCTTTATGATATGAGCTACCAGCCGCAGGTTATGCTCGATCAGCTTGTTTCTAGCTGCCCTGTTGCCGGCAGCTGCCTTTTCAAGATAAGCGCGCTCTTCAGCCTTGGTAAGCGGCTTTGGAAAACTCTCGCTGTGGATAACATGCAGGATAAATAAATAAATATATTGTCCAATATACGCAAGAAAGCTGAACATAATAACACCCCTTGAACATACTATTC
>Ga0310696_10001195_pt1 | contig 38112 bp, 27 predicted proteins | sample AusTroGonzalo_MG_4_FD_203885 | JGI IMG/M metagenome (GOLD analysis project Ga0310696, IMG submission 203885) | Bovine rumen microbial communities from tropical cattle in Woodstock, Queensland, Australia - Gonzalo_02 (v2) (version 2) | ecosystem: Host-associated > Mammals > Digestive system >... | reverse complement strand
ACCGCGCCGCCCATCCCGCCGAGGTCGTAGTCCTCGTCGTAGTTGGCGACGTTGCCCTCGAACGAAGCGGCCGATATGATCGTCGATCCGGATATATTCGCATAGAGCGCGCCGCCGTAGATCGCCGTATTGCTCGCGATGTAGGAATTGTCCAGCGTGAGCTTCTTTTTTCCCTGCCAGACCGCGCCGCCGTAAACGGCGGTGTTGCCCGAGATCACCGCATTGGTGACCGTCGCCGATCCGGTGTTGTTGTTGTACAACGCGCCGCCGTACTCGGCCTCGTTTTCGGCAAACTCGCCGCCCGAAACGGTCAGCACGCCGTCGTTGAGGATCGCGCCGCCCAGCTCCGCCGTGTTGCCGCTCATCGTCGCGTCGACGAGCGTGAGGTAGGATTTGGAGGCTTTGTAGGCGTCGACCATCGCCGCGCCGCCCGAAATCGCTTCGTTGCCGATGAACTCCGCGCCCGAGATCAGCACCGAAGCGCCCTGATGCGCCTCGAACGCGCCGCCGTACTCGGCCGAGTTGCCCGAAAAGACCGCGTTCGTGACCGTCATGGTCGTCCCGCTGTGCGCCGCTTCGACCGCGCCGCCGTACAGTGCGCGGTTGCCCGAGAAGACCGCGCCGGAGATCAGCGCGCTGCCGGCGACGTAGATCGCTCCGCCGCCGCCGGTGGCGCTGTTGCCGCCGTAAGTGCCGCCATTGGCGGTCAGCGCGCCGCCAAACACTTGGAACACGCCGCCCATCCCCACGTCCCCGTTGAGCGTGGACGCCAAATTGCCGGTGAACGTGCCGCCGACCATCGCGATGCTGCCCATGGTCGCGCACGCCGCGGGCCCGTACCACTTCGTCGCGCCGGAGCAGACGACCTCCGTGCCGGAGAGGAGCGCCCCTTTGTCATCGACGTTGATGCCGCTCACGATCGCGCCGGAGTCGGCGACGAGCAGCGTTCCAGCGCCCATCGACGTTTCGGCGACGACGCCGCCCGAAGTCGCGGTGATGGAGTTGTTGCCGCCCGCTTCGAGGACTGCGGCATACGAGCTTTCGCCCGCCGAGACCACGACGCCCGAGGAGTAAACGGTTACCGGAAATTCTTCAGACATGATGAAAACCCTTTCTTTTTATGGGAAGTTGCCGGGGTGAAGACACAGCGTCCGCACGCGGCAAAGAAAGGGGAGCGAGTCGGAGATGGTGCTCCGGCGGGCACGATACCGGAAAATACTCCGGCGGCGCATGGAAAAAGGCGCGTCATTTTTACCTTTCTTGCGTTACGGGCGCAATCCCGGAGCGTCTGCGCTCCGGAGCAGATAAATTCAGATCCCCGCGGGCTCCGACTTGCCGGTTTTTCCGGCTCACGGTTGCTCGACAGCTCATGATTCGCACACGATTCACCGCGCACGGGATCGGTGTATAATATAGCACGGATGCGTGTTTTTGCAACCCCGGCGGCCTTCTTGTCAATCCGCAATTTACATGCTATATTAGGAACGGCGCGGCGCATCGGCGCACCGCCGCAATCCATCCCAAACAGGAGCCCGCAATGGAAAACGAAGAGAAAAAGGATGTTGTGACCGAACCGGCCGCCAAACCGGCGGAATCGCCGGAAGAACTGGCGAAAAAGCTCCGCGACAAGAACGATCTCCGGATCTTCGGGATCGCGTTCATGGCGGCGCTGATCGTCGTCGCGTTCTATCACATCGGACGCATGGTCCACCGCAAGTACTTCAACAAGTACCCGGTCAAAGCCTGCCGGTGCAAGTACCAGAGATTCCCCGGCAAGCCCGGCAAACGCCGCGGCAACCCCGGCAAGCCCGGCAAGCCTGGAAAACCCGGCAAGCCCGGCAAACCCGGCAAGCCCGGCAAGCCCGGCAAGCCGCAGGGCGCTCCGCAGAAGGCCGCCCAGCCGGCGCCGAAACCGGCCGCTCCGGCTCCCGCGCCCGCCCCGGTCAAACCCGCCGGCGAGCAGAAATAAGAGTCCGGGTACGACAGCAAAACGCCCCGACCGCCAAACGGCGGCCGGGGCGTCGTTTTTTCGATACGGCGGACTATTCGGCCTTGCCGGCGCTGCGGCGGCGATCGCCGAAGAGGCGTTTCGTCGTGTTGTTGGTCCACTCCGCCATCCGCTGGAAGGCGGCGTACAGGCACGGGATGAACATCACGCCGATTATCGACGCCAGCAGCATCCCGAAGAAGGTCGTGATGCCGATGGAGCGCCGGCTGCCGGCGCCCGCCCCGGAGGCCACCACCATCGGGAAGACGCCGATCACGAACGACAGCGCCGTCATCATCACCGAACGGAAACGGAGCCGCATGCCGTTGAGGGCGGCGTCGGTGATGTCCTTGCCTTCGTCGCGCTCCTGCTTGGAGTACTCGGCCATCAAAATGGCGCTCTTGGCGGTGAGACCGATCAGCATCAGCAGCCCCAGCTGGCAGTAGATGTTGAGCGGCATCTTGAAGCAGAACATCGCCAGCATGCCGCCCAGCGTCGCAACGCCGACCGACAAAATCACCGACAGCGGCATCGTCCAGCTTTCGTACTGGGCGACGAGGAAGAGGTAGCTGAAGGTCAAGGCGAGGATCAACAGATAGATGATCTGCCCCTGATTCTGCCGCTCCTCGAAGCTCATCTCGGTCCAGCTGAGCTGGTAGTCCTTGGGGAGCTTGGTGTCGACGATGTTCTGGATCAGCTTCATCATCTCGCCCGAACTCACGCCGGGCAGGCTCTGGGCCCGGATGGTGGCGGAGGGGAACATGTTGAAGCGTTCGACCTGCCGCGGACCGAGCGTCCAGCGCAGCTTGACCAGCGTCGACAGCGGCACCTGCTTGCCGGCCTTGCTCTTGACGTAGAGCTGGTCGAGCTTGTTGGGATCGCTGCGGAAGACGTCCGCGGCCTGCGACTTGACCTTGTAGGTCTTGCCGAACTTGTTGATGTCGTTGATGTAATCCGAGCCGAACTGGCTCTGGAGCACGGCGTAGATGTCCTTGACGGCCACACCCATCGCCTCGGCCTTGAGACTGTCTACGTCGAGGAAGAGCATCGGCGTGTTGGCGTCGTACGAGCTGAAGGCGTACATCGCCTTCTGAGTCTTCATGATCTCGCTCACCACCAGATCCTTGGCCCGGTCCAGATCCTGCGCGCTCTGGTTGCCGGTCGCCTGCAATGCGAAGGAGACGCCGCCCGTGGCGCCGAGGCCCTGGATGGCGGGGGGCACGAAGATCTGCACTTCGGCGTCGTCGAGGCGCATGCACTGCATCATCAGCTTCTTCTGGACCGCGCCGATCTGCAATTCGGGAGTCCGGCGCTTATCCCAGTCGGCGAGCTCGATGATCGCCAGACCGAGGTTTTCGCCCTGTCCCGAGGTGAGGCTGCGGCCGGGAACGAGCAGGACGTGCTTGACGCCCGGCGTCTTGGCGGCGATCTCCTGGATCTTGAGCAGCGACTCCTCGGTGCGCTTGAGCGTCGCGCCCGGCGGCAGCGTGACTTCGCAGAGCAGCGCGCCCTTGTCCTCGGCGGGGAGAAACGCTCCCGGCAGCCGCTTGTAGAGGAAATAGTTGCACGAAAGGATCACGCCGAAGATGATCAGCGTCAGCACGCCGCGGCGCACCAGCAGCTTGGCGAAGGCGAGGTAGCCGTTGCGCGCGCCGTCGATCGCCAGATTGAAGACCTTGTAGAGCCCGCGCGGCGGCCCCTGTTTGCGCAGCACCAGCGCGCAGAGCGCGGGCGAAAGCGTCATCGCGTTCAGCGTGGAGAGGCAGAGCGCGATGCACATCGTGATCGCGAACTGCGCGTAGATCTTGCCGACCATGCCGCCGTAGAAGCCGATCGGGGCGTAGACGGCGATCACGACCAGCGTGGTGGCGATCAGAGCTCCGGTGATCTGCTTCATGGTCTTGATCGCGGCGTCGAAGGGCGACAGCCCCTCTTCCTGGATCATCCGGACGCAGCTTTCCGTCACGCAGATCGCGTCGTCCACCACCGAACCGATGACGAGGATCAGCGCGAACATGGTCAAGGTGTTGATGCTCATGCCGAATATGCGCATGAAGATGAAGGTGCCGATCAGCGACACCGGGATCGTCACCGACGGGATGATCGTCGCGCGCCAGTCCTGCAAAAAGGCCCAGGTGATGGCGACGACGAGGATGAAGGTCAACAGCAGCGTGCTGACGATCTCCTTCATCGTCACGCGGACGAACTCGGTCGAATCGTAGCCGATCTCGCACTTCATGCCGTCGGGGAACTTCTTCGCGAGGCTGTCCAGCTCGGCGTTGACGCTGTTGATGACCTGAAGCGCGTTGGCGTCGTTGTTCTTGAAGATCGCCAGCGGGATCGTCGGCTTGCCGTCGAAGTAGGCGGGGACGGTGTAGTTTTCGCTGTTGAGCTCCACGGTCGCCACGTCGCCGAGCAGCACCTGCCGGTTGTCGGCGCCGTTGCGGACGACGATCTTCTCGAATTCGGCGGCCTCCTTGAGCCGCCCCTGCGCGACGATCTTGAACTGGATCACGTCGTTCGACAGCTCGGAACCGACCGATCCCGCCGCCGCCTGAATGTTCTGGTTGGCGACCGCGGCGCGGATGTCGGCGGGACTTACGCCGAGCGCGCGCATCTTGATCGGATCCATCTTGATGCGCATGCTGTAGGTCATGTCGGTGAAGACCACCGCGTAGCCGACGCCGTCGATGCGCGAGATCGCGTCGCGGATGTGGATCGCCGCGTAGTTGCTCATGTCGAGCGGGGTGTTCTCTTGTCTGTCGCCGGTGATCGCGTAGACGCCGAGGATGTCGCTGCTGCGCTTGTAGACGAAGAGTCCGGTGCTGGTCACGACGGTCGGCAGCGAGTGTTCGGCGCGCTTGATGGCGTTGTTGACGTTGACGTACGCCATGTTGGCGTCGGCGTCGCTCTTGAAGGTCATGGTCAGCGTGTAGTTGCCCGAGTTGTCCGAAGTGGACGCGTAGTAGATCATATCCTCGACGCCGTTGATCTCGGATTCGATCGGGGCGGCGACGGTGTCGGCGATCTCCTGCGCGGTGGCGCCGGGGTAGCGGGCCATCACGACCACGGTCGGCGGCGAGATCTCGGGATGCTCGGCGACGGGCAGCTGGAAGACGCAGACCAGACCGGAGATGATCAGGAACAGCGAGATCACCAGCGCGAACTTTGGCCTTTTGACGAATATGGCGGAAAACATTTTTGTGTCAGCTCCTCTGGAAAAACCCGTGTGCGTCGGCGCTCACTCCGCCCGGCCGGCCGGAACGGGGTTGACCTTGACCGGAGCCTTGGTCATCTGCGCGATCTTGAACGCCTTCTGGACCTTGTGCAGTCCGCGGGAAACGACCGTTTCGCCCTCGGCGAGCCCCTCGGTGACGATGATCTTGTCGCCGACCGTGGCGCCGGTCTTGACCTTGCGCAGCTCGACCGTGTTGTCCTTGCCCACGACGAAGACGCGGAAATCGCTGCTGCCGCCGATCACCAGCGCCGAGACGCTGACCGCCACCGGGGGCTTGGCGAAGTTCTCGGAGATCCTGACCGTCGCGTAGCCGTCCGGGGTGAGCACGCCGTCCGGGTTGTCGACCAGAAACTGGATCATCACCGTGCCGGTGTCGGTGTCGGCGCGGTTGTCGACGAAGTCGAGTTTGGCCTTGCGTTCGATCCGCTGACCGTCGGCGCCGAAGATCTCCATCTTGAGGTTGCTGAGCGAACTGTTCTTCTTGTAGTGCAGAAAATCCGCCTCGCTCATCGCGAAGCGCAGTTTGATGGGATCGTACTGGACGACGACCGCCAAAGTGCCCTTGGCGGGGGTGATGTAGTTGCCGCTGCTGTAGATGCTGCCGCCGATCCGGCCCTTGATGGGAGAATATATCTTGGTGTACGAAAGGTCGTTCTGGGCGAGCTTCAGCGCCGCTTCCGACGCCTTCAGACTGGCCTCGGCGGCCGAGAGACGCGCCTTGCAGGTGTTGAACGCGCGGAGCTTGTCCTGAAACTTGGATTCGGAACTGGCCTTCTTGTCGTAGAGCTGCTTTTCCCGGTTGTACTCGTTCTGGGCGAAAGTCAGTTCGGCCTTGATCTGGTCGATCGACGCCTTGGCGGAATCGACGTTCGCCTTGGCGGCGAGGACGTTGGCCTGATAGACGGTATCCTCGATGGAGTAGAGCAGCTGCCCCGCCTTGACCTCGCCGCCCTCCTTCCACACTTCCTTCTTCATCTCGCCGGAAACGCGGGCGACGATCTCGACGACGGCGTAGGCCTCGGTCCGGGCGACGTAGTTCTTGGGGGCCCCGGCCTGGATCGGCGCCGCGACTTCGGTCCCCACGGTCGGCGGCGGCTGCGCCGGTCCGGCGGCGTGAAGCGATCCCGCGGCGATCAGCGCCGCCGCGCCCAGCAGAACGGTTTTTCCCGACATTCCGGTGTTGAAAAGCATTCTCGTTTCTCCTTTATTTCAAAGATAATGTCGTTCGCATCCGGTGACGTGCCGCATAGCGGCAGCGTAGATTTAAAATATACCCCCGGAACCCCGGATTTTCAATAAGGAAGTCCGAATTTTTTTAATTTCAAACAGTGTTTTCGCCGCCGCGCCGCCGGAAAAGCGGCGAAACAACCTTGCAGAGCCCCCGCGGCGAGGGTATATTATAGGACCGACGGCGACGACTGACAACACTCACGGAAACACGGGCGGACGGCCATGCACACCAGCGGCAACACCAGGATCATCAAGGACTATACCCGCGGTCCGCTTTTCGGCAATCTGCTCGCCTTTTCGATCCCGTTCATGATCTCCAACGCATTGCAGGTGGTCTACGCGATCGTCGACATGATCGTCGTCGGCAAGGTCGTCGGCCACGAAGCGCTGGTCGGCGTCTCGAACGCCTCGGAGATCATCACCATGCTGAGTCTGGCCTGCACCGGCTTGTCGGCGGGCGGGCAGATCTACATTTCGCAGCTTCTCGGCAGCGGGCGGCGCGACCGGCTGAATCAGGTGCTGGGGAGCTTCTTCGCGCTCAAGCTGCTGCTCGGCGCGGTGATCGCCGTCCTCGTGATAACGACGGCGGCGCCGTGCATGATACTGCTCAGGACGCCCGCGGAGTCGCTGGAGCACGCCGAGATGTACATGCGGATCAACAGCCTCGGATTGCTGTTCACCTTCGGCTACGGGATGTTCGCGGCTGCGATGCGGGGGCTGGGGGATTCGCGCCACCCGCTGGCGTTCATCATCCTGAGTTCGGTAACCAATCTGGTGCTGGACATCTGGTTCGTGAAGTATCTCCGCTGGGGCGTCGCGGGGGCGGCGTGGGCGACGGTGATCGCGCAGTTCCTGAAGTTCGTGGTGTCGTGGATCTACCTCTACATCCGCCGCGCGGACCTCGGCTTCGACTTCAAGTGGTCCAGCTGGCGCATCGACTGGAGCGTGGCGTGGGGAATACTGAAACTGGGGTTCCCGCTGGCGATCCGCTACGGCATGATCCACTTTTCGATGCTCTTCGTGCGCCGCAGCGTCAATTCTCTGGGCGTGGAATACTCCGCCGCCTTCAGCGTGGGGCTCAAGTGCGACAGCATCGTCTCGACCGTTTCCGCGGGCATTTTGACGGGCGCGTCCGGGATCATCGGGCAGAACTACGGCGCGCGCAAATTCGTCCGCATCCGCCGCACCGTGATGTACGCGTGGCTGGTCAGCGCCGTCATGTACGCGCTTTACACAGCGCTGCTGGTGTGCAGATCGCGGTGGATGTTCGGGCGTTTCGTTTCCGACGAACGGGTGCTGGCGCTGGCGCCGGTCTTCGTGAGCGCGATACTGTGGCAGTTCCCGGCGATGGTGCTGACGCGCGGCACGACCGCGTTCGTCCACGGCATCGGCAACGTGTGGCTGGCGTTCGCCTTCGCGATGTTCGACGCGTTCCTGCTGCGGATACTCCTGAGCTGGCTCTTCGGCGACGTGATGTTCACGGGCACGCCGGAACAGCAGCTTTACGGCTACATCCTCGGCTACGGCCTCGCCTCGTGGGGAATGGCGCTGCCGGGGCTCGCCTACTACCTCTTCGGTCCGTGGAAGAAGCGCAAACTCGTCACCGAATGAGGCTTGCCGCGGCAAAAAACACCACAAAAGTCCGTCCCGGACTTGACTTTAACGTCTTTCGGTGCGATAATATTTAAATGTAGATATATTTTGCAACCCATTGTCCAGAGGCTGCGATCAATGGAATACCACGATTTGGTTTTGAGCGGGAAAAACGCGTCGAAGAACATCTTGAGCGGCGATCTCGCCTTCAATACGCTGGTGCGCAACGGCGCCAAGCTGCGCATCAGCGCGGGCGGATACGTCGAGACCACGACGGTGTTGAACAGCACGACCGTCTCCAACGCGGGCTGCGCCGTATCGACCTTGCTGAGCGGCGGCACCATGATCCTCTCCAGGGGCGGCGTCGCCACCGGCGTCTCGGTGCTGAGAAACGCCAGACTTTCCGTCGAAAGCGGCGGCGTCGCCACCGACGTCATGGTCGTGGCCAACGGCAACGTCAACGCCACCATTTACGGGGGCGACGACGTGACGCGGATCGAAGGGAGCAACACACGCGGGAGCTTCTTCCTTTCCGGCGGCACGGCCTCGAACTTCGTGCTCAACTCCAACGGGCAGCTCACGGTGATGTACGGCTGCACCGCGCTCGATACCGAGATCAACTCCAGCGGGACGCTTACGGTGTCGAACGGCGGCATCGCCACCGGGATCGTGCAGAACAGCGACGGCAGACTCACCACCCACATCCGCGGCGGCGATTCCGTGACGCTGGTCTCCGGGACCAACGGATACGGCACGTTCCTGCTTTCGGGCGGCACGGCTTCCGGATTCCTGCTCTACGAGAACGCCGCGCAGTACGTTTCGAGCGGCGGCACCGCGCTCGGCACGGTCGTCAGCAACAGCTGGGCGCACCAGTACGTCTCCTCCGGCGGACTCGCTTCGGCGACCTCGGTGTACAACAAGGGCAGCATGACGGTCTACGGCGGCGGAGTCGCCCGCGACACGTTGGTTTACGCCGGCGGCTCGATGATGATCAAGGGCGGGTACGCCAGCGGCGTCACGGTCTCGGGACTTCTGCAGGTGACCACGGCCACCGCCGGATCCGACGAATCCTCGACCGCGGGCGTGCTCGAAAACATCTTCGTCCTCTCCGGCGGGACGATGGACATCACCGCCAACGCGAAATATTCCGGGACCGTCGACATTTGCGGCGTCCTCAAGATATCCTCCGGGATCACCGTGAGCGACCTTATCGTGAGCTCCGGCGGTTCGGCGATCGTGGGCGGGGCGTTCCACGTCGCGGCTTCGACGTGGAACACGATCGTGACGCCCTCCGGCAGGGTGACCGTTTCGAGCGGCGGCGAAGGCCGCGGAGTCACCGTCTCGGGCGGCGGGCTGCTCACGGTTTCGGCGGGCGGCGTCGCCACGGATGTCGACCAGAAAGCGGGCGGGCGGATCATCGCCTTCGCACTCGGCGGCGATCAGACCACGTCGATCTTCGGATCGAACGAATCCGGGACGTTTCTGCTTTCCAACGGTTCGGCGTCCGGGTTCGTCATCTGTTCGGGAGCCGCGCTGACGGTATCGACGGGCGGCGTCGCCGCCGACGTCGAGGTCCGCCGCGGCGGCAGGATCAACGTCGCCTCCGACGCGACGATCGACGGCCGGCTGCTTCTGGATCTGGACGATTCGCCGAATGCGGTCGGATTGGTCAGCGACCTTTCGCGCGTCTCTCCCGACGCCGAGATCGTCCTCACCGGGATCTCCGCGCCCGGCACTTACGTCCTCGCCGATTCGGGCACGCCGGAAACGACGGTGCACTGCATGCCCTCCGGGCTGTACGAGGCAACGCTCCGGGCGGGGGAACGCACCGCCAACGCCTTTTACGGTCTGGAACACGCCTTCGACGCCACGGGACGAGTCGTCACGGCGACGGCGGTCGCGGCGGCGGAGTTCTCCTCTGCGGCGGCGCTCGACAGTTCGACGGAGTGGTGGGGCGGCGACCGCGCGGCGAAGTGGACGGCCTTTTCCGCCTCTCCGGGCGCGGTGCTGAACATGGTGGAGGAGGAGTTCGGCGGCGACGCGTGGCTGGAACTCGACGGCACCGGCCTCGCCGGAACGACGCTGTACGGCGCGGATGCGGAGTTTTCCGGCACGATCAACATTCTGGCGACCTCGGGGGCGGCGCTCGGCAACCTCGCGGCGGGCGCGGCGGCGGGCGGCTCGGTCGGCGGCGTGAAGTTCACGGTCGAAGACGCGACGGTCGGGCTCGCCTACGCGGGCGGCTTCGGCAGCGTCACGGGGGCGACCGAAACGCTGATCTCGGGCGGCACGTTCCAGAAAGATTTCTACGCGGGCGCGCTCGCCAATTACAAGAACACCGGCGTCGCCACGACCGTCGACGACATCTCGCTCACGGTCGAAGGCGGCACGTTCTCGGGCAACCTCTACGGAGCGTCGGCGGTCAAGGCGAGCGTCGCGGACGCCCACACGGCGGGCGACGTGACGCTCAAGCTCGCCGACGGCACGGCGGAAAAGATCGACTTCTGCTGCTTCGCGGGCGGCTACGCCACCGGAAACGCGGCCGACGCGGCCGTCTACACGGTCGGCAGGATCGAACTCGCCGTCACGGGCGGCAGCTGGGGCGAGGCGCACGGCGGCCGCGGCATCTTCGGCGGCGCGTTCGCTTCCGGCGTTAAAGCGGCGGCGGGCGACGTCGACATCACGATCACGGGCGGCAGTTTCGGCAACGTCTACGGCGGCGGCTGGGCGCAGAAGGGCGGCACGAGCATCGTCGGGAACGTGAACATCAGCATAGCCGGCGGCACGATCGCGAACGTCTTCGGCGGCGGCAGCCATTCGACCAGCGGCGGCGCGACGGTCGTGAACGACGTCAGCATCACCGTTTCGGGCGGCACGATCTCGGGCGACATCTACGCGAGAGGTCAGGCCGACGGCGATACCGCCGGTACGACGGAGGTGATCTTCACCGGCGCGGCGGATTTCGCCTGCGGCGTCTACGGCTACAGCTACGTCGGCGGAGAAGCGAGCGACGCGACGTTGAGCTTCACCGCCTACACCGGGACCTTCGCAGGTTCGATCGGCGGCTTCGACGGCATCGTCTTCGACGACGACACGTCGGCGACCTTCGGCGCGTCGGCGGACGTCACCAACAGTGCGTGGAATTTCGACGCGGCGGAGCGCGACGCGGCGCTCGCCGATACGGCGTTCCTGAACTGGACGGCGGCGGATTTCACCGGCGACACCATCAAGCTGAACCTCGCCGAAGGCGATGCGACCGCGTGGAGCCTCGTCGGTGCGGCGGCGGACACCGCCTACGGCACCTTCGAAGTACAGCTCGACGGCGTCGACATCGCGACCGGCCTCGCCCTCGACAAGCAGATCGCCGACGGCGACTACGCGGGCTGGGGCTTCACGGTGGACGGCAGCGTGCTCAAGTTCAAAAATCTGGCCTGAGCCGCGGATAAAAAACGGCACCGGCGGGCAGAGATCGCCGCCGGTGCCGCAAACGCTTATTTTATTACTTCTTCTCGAATTCGGCGCGGACCGCGGCGCGGAACTCGGAATCGCTCAGCACCTTGAGCGCACAGAACGCCAGCACCGCCCCCGCCTTGAGCATGGAGCCGTAACCGTATTCGCTGTTCGCGTAACTTTTCATGAGTTCGGAGTGCCCCGGCGCGGCCGGCTGTCCCGGCGCGCAGATGCTGAAGTAGGGGTGCGCCCCCGGCGCGGCATGGGAAAAATCTCCGAAGTCGCTCGACCCCCGGGCGGAGGGAAGTTCGTCGGTGACGTTCATGTCGAGCACCCGCGCGCCCTCGATGAAAAGTTCGTTCAGCAGCGAATTCGGCTTGCGCGCCTTGTAGGGGATCGAATACTGCGCGATTTCGCTCGTGCATCCCGTCATCAGCGCCGCGCCCTCGACCATCTTGACGAAACGGGCGTAGAGCTCGTCGATGAGCGCCTCCTTTTGCGACCGCAGATAGACGCGGCTCCGCGTGCGGTCGGGGATCACATTGGCCGCCTCGCCGCCTTCGAGGATCACGCCGTGGATCAGCGCGTCGCGGTTCATCTGCTGGCGGTACAGCCCGATCGCGTTGAAGAGCAGTATTTGCGCGTCGAGGGCGTTGATCCCCTTTTCGGGGCTGCCCGCCGCGTGCGCCGCGAGCCCGTGGAAGACGACCTCGTAGCGGCGGATGCCGGTGCATCCGGCGTCGCGCTTGGTCTGACCGCCGATGGCGTGGCTCATCATCACGGCGTCGACGCCCTTGAGGCAGTCGGCGTTCTTGAGCATCAGCACCTTGCCTCCGCCGCCCTCTTCGCCGGGGGTGCCGAGGACGACGATCGTGCCGGAAACGTCATGCTTTTCCATGTAAGTCTTGGCGGCGAGCGCGGCGGCGACGGAGGCCACTCCGGCCGTGTTGTGTCCGCAGGCGTGGCCGATCCCGGCGAGGGCGTCGAACTCGGCGGCGAGCGCGAAGGTCGCTCCGCCCTTGCCGTGCGTGAACTCGGCGCGGAACGCCGTATCCATCCCGGCGTAGGGGCATTCGACTTCGAAGCCGTACTTGCGGAGCAATCCGACGAGCAGTCCCGACGCCTTGACCTCCTTGAAGGCGAGTTCGGGATTCGCCCAGATGGTCTTCGAGGTCTCGACTAGTTCGTCGCGCCGGGTTTCGATGGTCGCCCGCAGTTCGGGCAGGATCGCCTTGATGTCCATGGTCACTGACTTTCTTTTTAGTAGTGGGTTGAGTTTCAAATCGCGTTAAATTTAATACCGCCGCGCGAAAAATGCAAACCCCGCGATTTGCAATGCGCCCGAAAAAGCGCTATATTTTCCCGAATTACCGAGGCGCGCCCGGCCGCGCCCCGAAACGGCGGAAAAACCATCATAAACGCAAGGATGAAAAGATAAAAATGAAAGACCTCATCAGCAAGGCGGACGTCCTCGTCGAGGCGCTCCCCTACATCCAGAAGTTCCGCAACACCATCATGGTCATCAAGTTCGGCGGCAGCGCCATGGAGGATACCGAACTCGTCGCCGGCGCCATGCGCGACGTCGTGATGCTCGAAGCCATCGGCATCCGTCCGGTGGTCGTCCACGGCGGCGGCAAGGCGATCAGCGCCGAGCTGAGAAAGCAGAACATCCCCGTCCGCTTCGTCAACGGGCTCCGCTACACCTGCGAAAAGACCATCGGCATCGTCGACGACGTGCTGCACAATCAGGTGAACAAGAACCTCGTCCGACTCGGCGAAGAGGCGGGGGGCAAGCTCCGCGGCATCTCGGGCAAGCAGGTGCTCAAGGCCAAGAAGACGCTCTCGCGCAACCCCGAAACGGGCGAGATGGAAGAGGTCGGCTTCGTGGGCGAGATCATCGGCGTCAACCCCTCGCTGATACTCGAATCGCTCAACGCCGGATTCATCCCGGTCGTCACTCCGCTCGGCACCGGCGACGACGGTCAGGTCTACAACATCAACGCCGACACCGCCGCCTGTCAGGTCGCCGCGGCGCTCTTCGCGCGCAAGCTGGTCTTCATCAGCGACGTGCCGGGGATCCTCGCCGACAAGGAGGACGAGACCAGCGTCATCAACACCATCCGCACCGACGAGATCGACGAACTCATCCACCGCAAGGTGCTCTCGGGCGGGATGCTCCCCAAGATCGCCGGGTGCGTCGCCGCGCTGCAGGCGGGGATCAACAAGGTGCATTTGATCGACGGGCGCATCAAGCACTCGCTGCTCCTGGAGATCTTCACCGGCAACGGCGTCGGCACGCAGATCGTGCGTCCCGACTCGATCATGTGAACGGGGAACGAACAGGAACGAAAACCCTATGGGCGGCAACACATTCGGCACGGTTTTCGAGGTGACGACCTTCGGTGAATCCCACGGTCCCGCGCTCGGCGCGGTGGTCCAGGGAGTCCCCGCCGGGCTGGCCGTCGACGAAGCCTTCATCCAGAGCGAACTCGACCGCCGCCGCCCCGGTTCCGGCATCCCGGGCGGCACGCCGCGGCGCGAAGCCGACCGGGTGAAGATCCTTTCCGGGGTGTTCCGGGGAGTCGCGACCGGCACGCCGATCGCGCTCGCGATCGAAAACACGAACCAGAAAAGCGCCGACTACGACGAACTTGCGGAGCTTTTCCGCCCCGGTCACGCCGATTGCACCTATTTCAAAAAATACGGCGTGCGCGACTGGCGCGGCGGCGGCCGCGCCAGCGGACGCGAGACCGCCGCGCGCGTGGCGGCGGGGGCGCTGGCGAAACTCGTGCTGCGCGAAGCCGGCATCGAAGTCGCCGCCGGAGTCGAGGAGCTGGGAAAGATCAAGTGCGCCGCAGTCGACTTTTCGGCGCCGCGCGGCAACGAACTCAACGCGCTCGACGCCGGAGCCGTCCCCGCGATGCGCGCGGCGCTGAACGCGGCCGCGGCGGATAAGGACAGTCTGGGCGGCGTCGTCCGGTGCCGCGCGACCGGAGTCCCCGCCGGGCTGGGCGAACCCGTCTTCGACAAGCTCGACGCGCTGATCGCTCACGCGGTGATGTCGATCGGCGCCGTCAAGGGGATCGAATTCGGCGCGGGCTTCGCCGCGGCGGAGCTGCGCGGCAGCGAAAACAACGATCCCATACTGCCGGATGGCTTCGGTTCCAACCGCGCGGGCGGCGTGCTGGGGGGCATCTCCGACGGCGACGCGCTGGAGTTCCGCGCGGCGGTCAAGCCCACCCCCTCGATCGGGGTGCTCCAGCAAACCGTGGATACCGAAAACCGGCCGCGCGAACTGACCGTCGGCGGCCGTCACGACGTCTGCATCGTGCCGCGCGTCGTGCCGGTGGTCGAAGCGATGACCGCGATCGTTCTGGCGGATATGCTGCTCTTGCAGCGCACCCGCCGGCTGTGAATCCGAAACCGGGGTGCAAGCGATGAAACTCAGCGTCATAATTCCCGTGTACAACGAAGAAAAGACCGTCTCGGACGTCATCCGGGCGGTCAAGAACTGCGGCATCGCCGATCTGGAGATCGTGGTCGTGAACGACTGCTCGTCCGACCGCACCGCCGAAGCGCTCCGCGAGTTCGAATCCGACTCGCAGGTGGTGGTCGTGTCCCACCCCGTCAACAAGGGCAAGGGCGCGGCGATCCGCACCGGGCAGGCGCAAACCACCGGCGACGCGGTGGTGATCCAGGACGCCGATCTGGAATACGATCCGCGCGATTTGGTGAAGATGTTCCGTTTCATCGAATCCGGCGACGCCGACGTCGTCTACGGCAGCCGTTACAGCGGCAACGAAAAACTGGTCGACCGGTACTGGCACTACCGGGTGAACCGCTTCCTGACGGACTTTTCCAACGTCCTCTCCAATCTGAACCTGACCGATATGGAGACCTGCTACAAGATGATCCGCGGCGATGTCTTCCGGAGCTTGAAACTCACCGCCGACCGCTTCGGCATCGAGCCGGAACTGACCGCGAAGCTCGCCGACCTCGACATCAGGATCTACGAAGTTCCCATATCCTACCGCCCCCGCAAGGCCGACGGCGGCAAGAAGATCGGCTGGCGCGACGGACTGGCGGCGATGTGGTTCATCGTCAAGTACAACTGGTTCTGAGATCCGCCAATGGAGATCGCCCACACCACCGCCCTCGGGCAGACGCTGGAACAGCGCCAGCAGCTTTCGGCGCGCACGCTGCAGTCGCTGGAGCTGCTGCATCTGCCGCTGCCCGAGCTGGAGGCGCGGCTGACGAAAGAGCTTGAGACCAATCCGGTGCTGGAAGAGGCACTCCCCGAGGAACCGCCCGCGCCCGCCGCTTCGGAGGAACGCGACGACAACGACGAATCCCAGTTCGACGCGCAGAACGCCGAGGCGGACGAGTGGCACGACTCGCTGCCGCTGCCGGGGACCGGGAACGACTCGTCCGGCATCCACGACCGTTTCGCCAACTCGCCCGCCCCGCCGGAGCCGCTCGAAGCGCTGCTCGTGCGCGAACTCGCGACGAGCGGAGCCGACGACCGCACCCGCGAAGTCGCCCTCGCCGTCATCGAGGCGCTGGACGAAAACGGTTTTTTGTCCACCCCGCCCGCCGACGTGGCGATGGCCTGCGACGCCGACCTCGACGAAGTCGAAAAGGCGCTGCAACTCGTGCAGTCCTTCGATCCCCCGGGGATCGGCGCGCGGAACTTGCCCGAGGCGCTGAAACTGCAGCTGGCGCGGTCCGGCAAACTCACCCCCGCGCTCGAAAAACTCGTCGACGAACATCTGGACGACGTCGCCAAAAACAAGCTCCCGCAGGTCGCAAAGGCGCTCGGCGTGTCGCTCGAAAAACTGCAGGAACTCTTGGAAACGCTCAAGACGCTCAACCCCGTCCCCGCCGCCGAATTCCGTCAGGCCCCCGAGAGCTTCGTCGAGCCGGAACTGGAGATAAAGCGCAGCCGCGACGGGAGTTACGCGGTGAAGCTCCTCCGCGAACGCCGCCGCGAAGTCGTCATTTCGGAGCGGTATTTGAAGATGCTCGAAGATCCCGGGACCGATCCCGAAACGCGCGAGTACGTCCGCGACCGCGTCCAGCGGGCGCGCGAACTCCTCGCCGCGCTCGACCGCCGCAAAAGCACCCTCGAAAAACTCGGCGAGGTCATCGTCGAAACCCAGAAGGATTTTCTGGATCACGGCGTCAAGGCGCTCCACCCGCTGACCATGAAGCGCGCCGGTGAGATGATGAACGTCGACGAAAGCACCGTCAGCCGCGCCGCCGCCGACAAGCTCGTCATAACCCCGCAGGGCGTCTTCCCCTGCCGCTTCTTCTTCGGCACGGGCTTCGCGCCCGCCTCGGCGGGGGGGGAAGGCAGCGCCGACGCGGGAGTATCCAACCGCGCCGTCATGGAGCGCATCCGCGAGATCGTCGCCGCCGAGGATCCCTCGCACCCCGAATCCGACGACGCCATCGCCGCCAAACTCAAGGCCGAAGGCACTCCGGTCGCCCGCCGGACGGTCGCCAAATACCGCGACCTCATGAAGATCCCCTCGTCCAGTCTGCGCCGCCGCTGGACCGGCAAGTAGCGGTTTTCTAGAGTTCGATCACCACCGGCGGAGTGCCGAAGGATTCGATGGTCGCCGCGGCTCCGGGGGCGAAGTAGAGCACCTGCGTGTTGGAGTCGTCGGCGCTGTACATCCGTTTGAGCGTCGGGTGGGCGTCGAGCATGGCCTGTTTGGCTTCGCGGCGGTCGTCGTCGACGAGCTTGCCGGAGAGGCGCAGCCACTGTTTCTTGGCCGGGATGAAGGCGCAGATCTCGACCTTGCCGTTGCGGGCGATCTGCTGCGAGACCTTCTTTTTTCTGCCGGTCTGGATGTAGAGTCTGCCTTCGTAGACCAGCGCCGTGCCGAAGGGGCGCACCCGCGGCTGGTCGCCGTCGACGGTCGCGAGGTAATAGACGCCCGCTTCCTTGAGGAACGCGCAGACGGTCTCGGCGTTTCTCTGCTTTTCGAGGGACGGGGCGTCATCCGCCGCGGCGGCGGCTCCCGTCAGCATGACCGCGGTCGCGAAACACAATCCGCAAAGTTTCTTCATTTCGGCATCTCCCATGTTGAGTTGTTAAACGAGGTCCAGCACCGCCTCGGGCGGCGCGGCCGCGGAGAGGACTTCCCCGGCAAGGTACAGCGAACCCGCCGAAAGCACGACGTCTTCGGGATTTTCCGAGCGGGCGCGGGCGAGGGCTTCGACGGCGTTCGCGCACGGGACGAAGGGGGCGTCGCTCCACGTTTTGAGCATCGCGCCCAGCTCCGCGCCGGAAAAGCTCGGCCGCCCCTCCTGCGCGAGCGGGGTGAAGTAGAAGCGTTTGGCCCTTTTCGCAAGCTCCGGCAGGCAGTGTTCGACGTGCTTGTCCTTGAACGCGGCGTAGATGACGGGGAACTTCTTTCCCGGGGCGATCTCGTCGAGCGCCTCCATCAGCGCACCTATCCCGTCGGGGTTGTGCGCGCCGTCGACGATCAGCTTGTCGTCCAATTGCTGGAAGCGCGCCGGCCACCGCGTGTACCTTATCCCGTCGAGGGCGGTCGTGAAGTCGGCGCCGAGCCGGGGGGCGATCTTTTCGAGCACCGCGCGGACGATGCGGAAGTTCCGCCGCTGCATGCGGCCGAGGAGCGGAAGTTCGACATCGCGCCCGGCGTACTTGAAACACTGGCGCACCCGGCCGTCGGAAGAGCGCACGAATTCGACCGTTTCGGGATCGTCTTCGCCCGGGCCGAAGCACGGGGAACCCAGCTCCGCCGCGCGCGCTTCGATCACGCGCCGCGCCTCGTCGGGTATGACGCCGTAAAAGACCGGTACTCCCGGTTTGATGATCCCCGCCTTCTCGCCGGCGATCGCCGCGAGGGTGTTGCCCAGGGCGTGCATGTGGTCGAAGGCGATGTTGGTTATCACCGACGCGACGGGGGTGACGACGTTGGTCGCGTCGAGGCGGCCGCCCATGCCGGTTTCCCAGACGACGACGTCGCACTTTTCCTCAAAAAAGATCTTGGCCGCGAGCACGGTGGCGGTCTCGAAGTAGCTGAAGGAGCCGCCCTCCGCGAGCTTGGCGAGCTCTTCGGCCGCCGCGGCGAAGCGCTCCTCCGTAACCGCCTTGCCCGCGACGCGGATGCGTTCGCGCAAATAGACGAGGTGCGGCGAAGTGTAGAAGCCCGTCCTGAGCCCCGCATGGCGCAGCGCGCACTCGAGCATCGCGCCCGTCGAACCCTTGCCGTTGGTCCCGGCGAGGTGGATGAATTTCAACGACTTTTCCGGGTTGCCGCAGCGGCGCGCGAGTTCGCGCGTCGCGTCCAGCCCGAGCCGGATGCCGTTCATGTCGAGGGCGTCGAAGTACGCTTCCGGATCGAAGGTCATTTCCGCCTCCCCGTCAGCGCCGCTGCGCGCACGGCGACCACGCGGGCATCGACAGCCGGTATCCGGTGCTCAAAAGTTCGCGGACCTGCCCCGTGTAGGTGTCGACGACGAACAGCCCCGATCTGCCGAGGTGCGTGCGTTTGCAGACCACCTGCCGGTTGTCCGCCGCCCACGCGGGGGACTCCCAGTTGCCGGGGGCCGTGGTGACGCGGGAGGCGCGGCCGGTCTTGAAGTCGTAGACGCCGAGGGTGTACGCCCCGCCCGCCCGCGAAGCGAAGACGATCTTGCCGTCGGTCGACCAGTCGGGAGTCACGGCGTCGGAGCCGACGGTCGGCAGGCGCATCCGCTTGCCGCCGTTCACGTTGGTGACGTAGATGCGCGGCGAGCCGCCGCCGTCCGAAACGTAAGCGATCTGCCGCCCGTCGGGGCTCCAGCAGGGCGAAGCCTCGACGGCGATCCCCTTGGTGAGCCGGGTGAGCTTGCGGGAAGCGATGTCCATCACATAGAGGTCGACCAGATGGTCGAAGCTCAAGATCACCGCCATCTTGGTGCCGTCGGGGCTGACCGCCGCGCCGGTGTTGAGCCCGCGGAAGCCCGAAATGACGCGCGTCATCTTCTTGGCGCCGACGGTGGTCTCCAGCACGTCGATGCCGGTCCGGCCGTACTTGGAGTAAAACACGCTCCGCCCCGAGGGGTTCCAGCAGGGCTCGACGCAGAGCGAACGGAAGTTCGTCAGCTGTTCGACGCCGCGCCCGTCGATGTCGCAGAGGTAGATGTTGCGGATGCCGGGGGCGGTCTCGGCGCAGAAGGCGATGCGCGAGTTGCAGAAGCCCCGGACCTTGAGCTCGCGGAAGCTCCGCTCGATGACCGTGTCGACGATCAGCTTGGCCGCGGCGCGCGAATTGGCGGCGCGAGTGAAGCGCCACGAGGCGAAGGGCTTGCCCGCGAAAGAGAGGTCGGCGACGACCGCGCCGCCCTCGCCGCGGAGCGCGAGCTTGTAGTCGGACTTGCCCGGCTGTCCCATGTCGAACCAGCCGCAGACGGCGAGGAAGTTGCCGACGTCGCGCGCGAGTTCCGCGTCGGCGGAGCCGCCGTCGAAGCTGATGGTCGGGTTGGGGCGCGCCTTTTTGACGACCTTTATCATGGCCGGCTCCGCAAGCGCGGAGACCGTCGCGAAAACCAGTGCCAGAGCCAGTGACAGACGCTTCATTCGAGTCATTCCTTATGTAAAATTTTCACGGTTCGTTCCATTGTCGCCGTCGTATGGAAAAAGTACCGCCGTTTCAGTAATTTTGCAACACCTTTTCCAGCGCGGAAAGCAAAAAATCCGCCGCGTCGGGCGCGGGGGGGCCGTCGAAACTCAGCCGCAGTCCGGAATAGGCCTCCTGCCTCCGGTATCCGAGCGCCAACAGTGCGGGCGACGGATCGGGGCTCTCGGCGGCGCAGGCGCTGCCGCTGCTCGCCATGACGCCGAGCTCCGAGAGCATCCGCACCAGCACCGCCCCCTGCATGCCGGGGGCGCTGAGATGCAGTATGAACGGCGAAGCGAGCCCGGCGGGGAGCGTCGGGACGAGTTTCGTGCCTTCGAGTCGTTTGCGGAACGCGTCGTTGAAGCGCCGCATTTCGCGGCAGAGCTCCTCCCGCCGCGCCTCGCGCCGCGCCGCCGCGAAGGCGAAAAGCTCGATCACCGCGGGGGGTATCCGCGACAGGCGGTGCTCCTTTTTGCGGTAGGCGGCGGCGAAGGCGGCGAACTCGGCCGCCCGCTCCCAATCGGGGTTCAGCAGCAGCGCCGCGCCGCCGCCCGGCACGCCGAGCTTGGCCCCCGACACCGCGGCGACGTCGCACTCGGGAAAGGGGAGTCGCCCCGCCCCCTGCGCCGCGTCGGCGAAGCGCACCGCTCCCGGAAACGCGGCGTAAAGACGCGGCAGATCCTGCACCGCGCCGATTTCGCTCTGCACCTCGTGGAATGCCGCGAGCGCGGCCTTGCCGTCCGGCTCGGCGGCGAGCTGTCCCCGTCCGTCGGAGCGCAACAGCTTGAGCTCGCCCGCTTCGCGTTTCAGCGCCGCCGCGAGCGCCGGGTGCTCCAAAACTCCCGACACCACGCGCCGTCCGCGGACGAACGGCGAAGCGGCGAGCAGCTGAAAGAGTTCGGTACAGCTCGCCCCCCACACCGCGCGGCCGCCCTCCTTGCCCCAGAAGGTGCGCGACAACGACGCTTCGGCGGCGGCGATCCGGCGCCGCAGTTCGAAGCCGAGCGCGTGGCCGGATTCCTGATTGGCGAAGTCGTCGCTCCACAGTTTCCGGGCGAGTTCCAGTGTTTCCGGATCGGGCGGCGCCGCCGCCGCGTTGTCGAAGTAAAGCATGATCTTTCCCGTGTTCGTATGTCGGTACCGGCAAAATTTACCCCGGCGTCGCCGTCAAAGCAAGTCCGGATCGCTCTTAAAATTGACTTTTGCCGCTTTTTTATGTATATTATAAGCTTGAGATACCGAAAAAACGCAGGCGGCCGAAATGAACGACGAAGTGATATATCTGGACAACAACGCCACCACCCGGGTAGCCCCCGAGGTGCTGGAGGCGATGCTGCCGTTTTTCTGCGAGCGCTACGGCAATCCGTCGAGCATCCACCGCTTCGGCGGTTCGGTCGCGCCGGAGATCGAAAAGGCGCGGCGGCACATCGCGGAGCTCCTCGGCGCGCACTACCGCGACCGCGACGACTGCGCGAGCGAGATCATCTTCACCAGCTGCGGCTCCGAGGGCGACAACGCGGCGATCAACGCCGCGCTCGCGGCCCGGCCGGAGCGCCGCCGCATCGTGTCGAGCGCGGTCGAGCATCCCGGAGTCCTGAGCTGCCTCAAAAACTGGGAGCGCCGCGGGTACGAAGTCGTGCTGCTCCCGGTGGACGGGCTCGGCCGGCTCGACCTCGGCGTCCTCGAACGCGCCGTGAACGAAAACACCGCGCTCGTCTCTTTGATGTGGGCCAACAACGAAACGGGGACGATCTTCCCCGTCCGCGAAGCGTGCCGCATCGCCCACGCCGCCGGAGCCCTCTTTCACACCGACGCGGTGCAGGCGGCGGGCAAGGAGTTCATCGACGTCGACGAACTGAACGTCGACTATCTTTCCATATCCGGCCACAAGCTCCACGCCCCCAAGGGGGTGGGCGCGCTCTTCGCGCGGCGGGGCATCCCGTTCGCGCCCCTCATCTACGGCGGACATCAGGAGCGGATGCGGCGCGGCGGCACCGAGAACGTCGCCTCGTGCATCGGCCTCGGCGAAGCGTGCCGCATCGCCGGAGCCGCTTTGCAAGACGAACGGCGCGAACTGGCGAGACTGCGCGACAAGCTCGAAGCCGGCGTCCTCGCGAGCGTTCCCGAGGTCCACATCAACGGCGACAAAGCGCACCGTCTGCCCAACACGAGCTCGATCAGCTTCAAGTTCATCGAGGGCGAGTCGATACTGATGTACCTCGACATGCACCGCATCTGCGCGTCGAGCGGTTCGGCGTGCACGACGGGCAGTCTGGAGCCGTCGCACGTCCTCAAAGCGATGGGGGTGCCTTACAGCAGCGCCCACGGGACGATCCGCTTCAGCCTATCCAAGTACAACACCGACGCCGACGTCGACCGGACGGTCGAAGTCCTGCCGCCGATCGTCGCCCGTCTGCGCGAAATATCCCCCTACTGGAACGGAAGATGACGCTCCCGGCGGAGCGAACCCGAGGAACGGACATGTCGGAAAAGACGCGTGTATTCTGCCACTGCCACGTCTATTATCCCGAGTTGTGGCCGCAGCTGCGCGGGGCGCTCCGGAATCTCGCCGCGGCGGGCTGTCGGCTCCGCGTGGCGCTGACGACCGTTGTGCCGCTCCCCGCCGTCGAGGAGGAGTGCCGCCGCGAGTTTCCCGATACCGAGGCGACCGTCGTGCCCAACCGCGGCTACGACATCCTGCCGTTTTTCCGCGTTTGGGAAGACGTGCGCCCCGGGGATTTCGACCTGGTGCTGAAGCTGCACACCAAGCGGGATTGTCCGGAGCCGTGCATGCACGTCAACGGTTTTTCCGGTCGCGGTCCCCGGCTGCGCGACATGCTGCTGGAGTTCCTGGCGACACCGGAAAACGCGCAAATGTCGCTGCGGCGCTTCGACGATCCGCGAGTCGGCATGGTGGGCAACGGCAGGCTCTGGATCGATTACGACCGCGACCGCATCGAGTGGGACCGCCGTTTCATCGGCGACGAACTGCGGCGTTTCGGCATGACGACACGGGAGCGGGCGTTTCTCTCCGGGACCATGTTTTTGTGCCGTCCCCGGGTGCTGGAACGCTTTCGCGGTCGGATCGACTGCGAACGCCTGTCCGTTCGCAACGATCACGCCATCAGCGTGATACATTGTTACGAAATGCTTTTCGGCTGCGCGGTGGCCGAGGCGGGGTTGCGCTTTTGCGACTACGCCGGCCGGCCGGCGGCGGAACTTCACGGTGGAAAACTGCGGATGCTCTGGTTCGGATTGCTTTACAAGCTGTGCCGGATTCGGAACGTCCTGACGCCGCGGCGCCGCCGCGGGATCTGACGGAGGACGACATGACCACGAAAAAGAAAGAGATCACTTATCCGACGCGCTGGGAGTACCGGATATTCGTCGAATCCGGCATGCTCGCCGCGGCGCGGGAGATTATTGGAAACATCCTCGCCGATCAGGACGAGCGCGCCGAACTCGCCGACGGCGAAAAAAGCTCTTCCGGCAAGTACCTCGCGCTCCGCGCCCGCGCCGAGGTGAAGAGCAAAGCCGAGGCCGAAGCGCTCGGGCAAAAGCTCAAAAACGTCCCGGGCGTGAAGTTCGTACTTTGAGAGGCGCGGCATGAAATTCATCGGAGCACACGTAAGCATCGCGGGAGGCGTCGAAAACGCCCCCCTCAACGCAAAGTCCATCGGGGCGACCGCCTTCGCGATGTTCACCAAGAACCAGCGGCAGTGGAAGGCTTCGCCGCTCGCGGAGGCCGGCAAGTCCGCCTTCGCCGCCAACCTCGCGGACGCCGGGATCGCGCCGGAGCACGTGCTGCCGCACGACGGCTACCTCATCAACCTCGCCCAGCCGGATGCCGAAAAGCGCCGGAGCGCCGCCGACGCCTTCACCGACGAGATGCGCCGCTGTCACGAGCTCGGACTGAAACTGCTGAACTTCCACCCCGGCAGCACCAAGGGCGAAGTCGACGACGCGACCGGCATGGAGTTCGTCGCCGCGGGCGTCCGCTCCGCGCTGGAGGCGGTCCCGACGGTCGTCGCCGTCTTCGAGAACACTGCCGGTCAGGGCTCCTGCCTCGGCGCGTCATTCGCGCAGCTGAAGACGATGCTCGACCTCGTCGGCATGCCGGAAAGAGTCGGCGTCTGCCTCGACACCTGCCACGCCTTCGCCGCCGGATACGCGCTCGACGACGCGCGGGGAAGGAGCGACTTTCTGGCGGAATTCGGCGAGACCATCGGATTCGAGCATCTCCGCGGCATGCACCTCAACGACGCGCAGGGCGTCCGCGGCGGCCACCTCGACCGCCACGCCCCGCTGGGCGAAGGCGCGCTCGGCTGGGAGTGCTTCGCGCAGCTCGCGGCGGATCCCCGGCTCGACGGCATACCGCTCATCCTCGAAACTCCGGACGACTCCCGCTGGGCGGCGGAGATCGCCGAATTGAAGCGACTCGCCGGAATTCAGCTGTCACGTCCACAATAAAATCTTTCGTTCCGGCGTTAAATCTTCGGACACTCCCGAAAATTCCTCCCGCCAAGTGAGCGGGCGGCGGCAGAGTGCGGTCGAAAACGAAAGGTTCGAAGATGAAGACGCTTTTCAGACTCTGTACCGCGTTGGCGTTCTGCGGCGTTCTGCCGCTTCTCGCGGCGGACGGCGACTCCGCCTCCGCCGACGGCGGCAAGGGCGAATCCGGCGGGCACGGCAAACGCTGGGGACACGGCGGCAAAGGCAACGTCACGTTCCTCGTCTGCCCGAATTGTCACCACCGCCTCGTGGTGCGCTCCGCGTCCGGCCGCGGTCACGGCCCCGGCGGCAAGGAGGGGCGCGACGGCAAGGAATGGCGCGGCCCGCGGCGCGGCGGCAAGGACCGGCGGCCGGAAAACCGGCAGCGGCAGGCGGACAATCCGGCGCCGACCGAGGAGACCAAGACCAACTGACGCTTTCCGCCCGAACTTCGAAGCGATCCCGGTTCCCCGACCGTCACGGGGGGACCGGGACTTTTTTTCAGCGCGCCGGGAAGACGCGCTCGGCGTCGGCCTTGCGGCACCAGCCGTCCCGGCCGTTCGAGCGGACGCGGATGAAGTCGTCCCTTTCCTCGACGATCGCAACCGCGGCGCCGCCGTCGAGCCTGCCGACGGCGCGGCCGCCGAGCCCGGACGGGAGCGACGCGAGTTCCACGTCGCGCAGCACGATCGCGCGGTCGGCGGCGTAAGGGGCGCCGGCGGCGTGCTGGGACCAGGCGAAAAGCGCGGCGGCGAGCCCGGCGAGAGCCAGTATCCCGGACGCGGCGAGGGCGGATTTCTTACGCCTTTTCCGCAACGCGGCGAAGACGACCAGCGCGGCGCCGAAGCACACCCCCGCGGCGGCGAGGTATTCGTCGGGGCGGAGAAGGTCGCGGACGCCCGGGCGCGACGCGGGGAGTTTCAGCTCCTTTTCGACCGAGTTCAGTGCGGCGCAAATCCTCCCGTCGCGCGGAGCGAGGCGGTGCGCCCGTTCGAGCCACAGCCGCGCCCGCGGCAGTTCGCCGTCACGCAGACCGGCGATCCCGGCGTTGTGACACCCGGCGGCGGAGCGGCACTCCGCCCCCGCCGCGCCGAGCGCGGCGAAAAACGCCGCGACGACCAGCGACCGCTTGAGAAGTTTTAAAAATGTCCTGCGCCCCGATCCGGAAAGTTCGCACTTCTGCCGTTCCGCCTCGGGGACGAAGGCGTTGCGTTCGATTTGGACGAGCGCGGAGGCGAGTTCCGCGTCGCCGACGCGCTCCGCGATTTCCCCCGGCGACGCGTCTTCGGGCAGTTCCAGAGCGCGCGCCAGCGCCGCCATGCCGCCCGAGGCGAGCACGGACTCGGCGCTTTCGCCGCTCTTGAGCCTCCGGATTGCGGCGGCGGTTTCCCGGCACCGTTCCGACTCCGGGCCGCGGCGCCGGAGCCTGCGCCATACTTCGATCGCCAGCGCCGCGAACGCGAGCGCGGCGAAGGCGGCGAAGCCGACGATCAGCCCCCGCCTCGCAAGCGGCAGGGCGACCGTCCCGCCGTCGTCGGGGAGCGGCGCGGCGACGCCTTTCTGCGGTTCGGCCTCCGGCGCGGCGGACCGCCCCGTCACGGCGATCCGGAATTTGCCGAACCCCGTCCGCCACTCGCCCGCCGCCGGATCGAAGACGGAAAACCCGGCGTCGAGCCCGTATTCGCCGCCGTGAAGCGGGATCAGCGCGTAGCGGATGCTCCGCGCTCCGTCGGGGGCGGTCTTGAGCTCGGGCGGGTAGACGCGGAACCCGGGGAACTCCAGCGCGGGGGGTTCGATGCCGGAAAAGTTTTTCGCGCCGGGGAGTTTCAGCTCCAGCTCCAGCGCTTCGCCCACGCGCGCAGTGCGGCCGGAAACGGCGACCTCGACGCGGGCGTTTTCGGCCACGCCGAGGGAGCGCGTCCCCTCCGGATGCGGCGGCACCGGCGCGATCCTGAGTCGGCGCGCCGGATAATCGAGGCGCACCCGGCGGGCGTCGCGCGGCATGATCCGGGCGGCCGAAAACAGGTCGTCGAAATCGACTCCGCGGGGCAGCACCGCCAGCTCTTCGGCGGCCTTGAGCGTAAACTCGCCCGCGCTCATGAAGCGCAGCCGGGTGCGGAAGGTGAAGGTCCGCAGGCCGCGGCGCATCTCCTCGACCGGATCCTCGAAATGGGGGTGGCGGGTGCGCCGCCCCGAAAGATCCGGCATCACCGCCGGACCGTCGCAGTCGATCTGCGGAAAGCCGATCTCGGCCACGTCCAGCCGCGACGGCACGGTCAGCACGAACTCGACCGGGATCTCCTCGCCGGCGTAGAACTCCGCCCGGCCCGCGGGCAGGACGATCCCGGTCTCGATGCCCGGCGGGGGCGGCGGCGCTTCGCCGGGGGCGCGCACCCGGAGCTTGACGGGTTCGCTCCGCGCGGTCGTCCCGTCGGCGAAACGCACCTCGAACGACGGGATCACGAGCTCGCCCGGACGGTCGGACGAAAGCGGCAGGGAAAAGGTCAAAGTATCCGACCTCGCGCCGTTGACGACGCTCAGGTTTCTCGACCGGGAAACGCGGTCGGCGCGCCACACGGCCCCGGGGATCACCGGCAGGGCGACGCCGTTCACGCCCGGATCCTTCGTGAAGGTGATCGACACCATCGTCGAACCGCCCGCCGGGAAATCCGCCGGCTCCGCGGAGACCTGCACGACCGGTTCCTCCGCCTGCGCCGCCAGAGACGCCGACAGCGCCAGCGCCGCCAGAATAAAACGCATCCTGATCATTTTACGATCCTCTCCAATCACCAGTCGCGCCCGACCGGGGGACGGGGCGCCCCGCGGCGGAGCCGACGGCGGCTTTCACGCTCCTCGCCGTCCAGCACGTCGAGCAGCCGCGCCCCGCCGTCCGGGAGCTCCCCGGCGGACTTTTCCCCCGCTTTCCCCGCTTCGCCGGGGCGATTTTCCGCATCTTTATTTTCGCCTCCGGGCTTTTCGCCCCCGGCCTGCTTCTCGTCGCCGCCGGGCTTTTCGCCCCCGGCCTTCTTTTCGTCGCCGCCGAGTTCCTCGACCGCGCGGTCCAGATGCTCGCGCGCCTCGCGCGAGTCGGCGGAGTTTTCGGCGGCGCGCAGTTCTTCCGCGGCGCGGCGCGCCCGCTCTTCGAGTCCGCTCTGCCCCAGCGACTTAGCCTGATCGCGCAGTTTGGAGCTTTCCTCCGCCGCCCGCCGCGCCGCGGAGCGGGCCTCGTCCCCGCCCTGCGGCTTTTGGGGTTCCCCGCCCTGCGGCTTTTGGGGTTCCCCGCCCTGCCGTTGCTGTGCGCCGCTTTGCTGTTGCTGTTGTTGCTCGCCGTTCTGCTGCTGTTGCTGCTGCTGTTGCTGTTGCTGTGCGCCGTTTTGCTGCTGTTGCTGCTGCTGTTGCTGCTGTTGTTCCCGATTCCGCTCTCGGGCGTCCTGCGCGCTCTGCCGGGCCTTCTGCTGTTGTTTCTTGAGCTCTTCGATCGCCTTTTTCAGTTTTTCGAGTTCGGCCAGATCCTTTTCGTACAGCCGCAGATCGTCCGCCGCCGCACCTTCCGCCGCCGCCGCGCCGCTCCCCGAAAGCGCCCGGAAGTACAGCTCCCGCGCGGCGGCGAACCTGCCCTCCGCGGCCGCGAGTTTTTCCAGCGCCGGATCGAGCTCTTGTTTCCGCACCAGATCGCGCGCCCCGGCGACGATCGTCCGCCCGCCGTCGTGCTCCATCGCGCCGAGGTTGAAGAGCGCCTTCGCCCGCACCCGCTCGTCGCGGTCGGGGTGGCGCAGCACCGCTTCGAAGCACCTGCCGGCGCCCTCGGCATCGCCCGACTCATGGCGCTCCAGCCCGAGGTTGTAAAGCTCCGCCGCCGTGCGCGCCCCGGCGATCCCGCCGTCGGGGAGCTCCGCCGCCGCGCCGGTCGCGGACAGCGCGCAGAGCGCCAGCAGCGCCGCCGTGCGCCGCAGGGGCCGTTCGGGCAGCAAGATCGCCGCCGCGAGCGCCGCGAAGGCCAGCCAGACGAAGAGGCCGCTCCGCTCTTCGGGGATCTCCTTTTCGGTTTCGCCGTACTCCGCCGGAGCGAGCTCCGCGATCCGCGCCGCCGCCGCGTCGGCCCCGGTGTCGGTCACCGTGCTCCGGATGTACGCGCCGCCGGTCGCCGCGGCGATCTTTTTCAGTTTTTCCTCGCCGAGGGCGCTCGTGATGACCTTGCCGTCGCCGCCGCGCCGGATATTGCCCTCCGCGTCGGGGAGTTCCGCCGGACGCGCCGGATCGCCCAGCCCGATGACGATCAGCGGGATGCCGCGTTTTTTGAGCTCCGCGACCGCCCGCGCGCTGTCCCCCGTGAGTTCGTCGCCGTCCGTCAGCACCGCGACCGCCTGCGTTCCGGGCGTCCCGTCGAGCGACCTCAGCGCCTCGCGGAGCGCCTCTTCCAGATTCGTGCCGCCCAGCTGGACCGCGTCGACCGACAGCTCGTCGACGTACTCTTCGAAGACCGCCGGATCGGCGGTGAGCGGGCACGCCGTGTACGCGTTGCCCGCGAAGGCGATCAGCGCCAGACGGTCGCCGGGGAGTTTGCGCACCAGAGTGCGCAGCAGATATTTGGCGTGTTCGAGGCGCGACGGCGCAAGATCCCGCGCCAGCATGCTCTTGGATACGTCGAAGACCACCGCCACGTCGCGGCCGCGCCCGACGACGGTCGTCCGGCGGGTGCTCCAGTAGGGGCGCGCGGCGGCGAGCGCGGCGCAGATCATCGCGAAAAAGACGAGCGCCAGACGCACGCGGCGCGCCCCGCGCGACAGCCGCACCGCCCGCCGCGGCACGGGACCGGAAAAGAGGCGCCCGAGCTCCCGCCGCCGCCGGATGACGGCATAGACCAGCGCCGCCGCCGGCACTGCGAGCGCGGCGATCCAGTACAGACGCTCAGGGGAAATGAATTTCAAAACGGCACCTCGGTTTTACCGCCTCCATCCATTGGAGGGCAACTCCAATATAACGACTTCCCGCGGTTTTTCAAGGGACGGGGCGGGCGAAAGGCGGCTTCAGAGAAACTCCGCCTCTTTCTCGTCCACCCAGCGCCGCGCCGCCGAGGGGAGCGTGGAGGAAGCGGCGTTGAAGGCGTCGACGTACTCGAGCCGGACGCGGCAGTCGCGCCGCGCCGGAGCGCGTCGGCGGTCCTCGTCTTTCAGGTACGCGTCGAGTTTTTCCTGACGCGCCAGCACCTCGTCGATCAGCGCGAGCTGGCGCCGCAGCCGCGACTCGTAGCGAAAGGGCGGATCGGCGGCCTGCGCCACCAGTTCGGCGAAGCCCGCGAGCGCCTGCTGCGCCGGGCGCGAGTCGCCGGGGCAGAACTCGGCGAAGCGGACGTGGAACTCCGCGCACCGCAATCGGGCGTCCGGGCGCTCCCGGAGCCGTTCCGCCAGCTCCAAAACGTCGAACTCCTCGAATTTGTCCGTCATGCCGCCCCGTTCGTCCAGCACCGGCAGTTTGAGCTTGCGCAGTTCGGCGAATTTCCGCCGCGTCCAGCGCGCCGGACGCGGCGCCAGATTGTGCCACGCCGCCCGCCGCGCCGCCAGCTTGAATTCGGACTCCTGCTTTTCCGGCGAGGGCAGCCACAAGAGATCGGGATCCCCGCCGCCCGCCGCGCCGCAGCAGCGCAGATAGGCCCCCGAGGCGATCTTCCGCCCGCCGGAAAAGAAAAAGGCGCGCGCCAGCTCACGGGCCCACGCCGCCGCCGCCGGATCCAGACGCCCGGGATCGATGGCGCGCACCGCCGCCGCCGGGGGCAGCCGGTCGTTTTCGAGAAGCGCCCCCAGCACCGGCGAACGGCGGTTGCCGACGAGCAGCTGTTCCTCATACTGCCGCGCTTCGAGGATCAGATCCAGCGCGGGGAGAAGCCACCGCGGCAGGACGTCGTTTTCGCCGGTGCGCAGTCGGCCGTTCGCCGCGGCGAGCAGGATCGTGCCGTAAAGTTTGCGCCGCCAGACGGCATCCCGCCGGAGGTCCGGCGAGCCGTTCAGCAGCAGAAACGGCGCTCCGGAGCGGAACTGCAGTTCGGTCCCGTACTCGGGGACGGCGGGTGAAAAGGCGACCGTGAGCCCGCGGTGCGAGTTCCGCCACGGCACGCGAAAGATCTTGGTCAGGCGGTGCGCCGTGTCGGTCAGCCGCTCCGGAACGCCGGGCGCGGCCTCGCCGACGGTGGTGAAACTGCCGGCGAAAGCCCGGCTCAGCGCCGTCAAAGCCAAAATTGTTGAAAATATCTTCAAATACACGGTTGTTTTTTCCGGATTTCGATGATAGTTTAGCTTCATGTCCGGTCGGCCCTGTCCCGTCACGGCCGCGTCCGGGGCTAATATAGTTTGCACAATGGGAAAAAACCAGTACCGATGGCCAAAAAAAACTTTGACGAATTCTATCCGGTGGCGCTGACCGTCGCCGGCAGCGACTCCGGCGGCGGCGCGGGGGTGCAGGCCGATCTGCGGACCTTCAACGCCTTCGGCGTCTACGGCGCCAGCGCCGTCACCGGCGTCACCAGCCAGAACCCCTGCGAAGTGCGCCGGATCGACCTGCTGCCGCCCGAAGCCGTGCAGTGCCAGCTCGACACCGTGCTCGACCGGATCGCGGTGCGCTGGGCCAAAAGCGGCATGCTCGGATGCTCCGCCGTCGTCGCCGTCGTCGCCGAAACGGTGAAGAAGCGCAAACTGCCGCTGGTCTGCGATCCGGTGATGGTCTCGACGAGCGGCGCGCGGCTGCTCGATCCGAAGGCGGTCGCGGCGGTGCGCGACAAACTCCTGCCCGTCGCGAAGTGGATAACGCCGAATCTGCCCGAGGCGGAACTGCTGCTCGACACTAAGATCGACTCGCTCGAAAAGTGCGCCGGAGCCGCGAAAAGACTCCACGAACTCTGCGGCGCGTCGGTACTGCTCAAGACCGGTCACGCCGGATTCACCCCCGGCGCCGACGACGTGGTCTGCCGCGGCGGAAAGCTCTATTTGCTCAGATCGGAGCGGATCGCCGTGCCGCCGCTCGCGGCGCACGGCACGGGATGCACCCTCTCGGCGGCGCTCGCCGCCGGACTCGCCGCCGGAGCGTCGTGGAAGCAGGCCCTCTGCGACGCCAAGGCGTTCGTGCTCGGTTCGCTGGCGGAGTGCGCCGCGATCGGGCGCGACCTGAGCGCGATGTATCCGCCGGTCGGCGATTTTTCCAGCGCGGTCAAGCTGGAGGAATACTCCGGAGGGGAAGGATGAGCAGCGTGCGGAATTTCGTCCCGGCGCTGCTGCTCGGCGCGCTGACGGCCGCGGCCGCCCCGCGCGCCGCCAACGCCCCGGCGGCGCCCGTCCTCACGCGCGCCGACAACGCGGCGGGACAGCACGGATTCTCGCCGGCCCGGAACTCCGGCGGGGAGTACTTCGTTTCCGGCAAGTCGACCTTGCGCTTCACCCCGGACAAGCCGGTGTGCTCGATCGACGGCGTCAAAGTCCACCAGTGCTTCCCGTCGCGGCGGACACCCGCCGGGCTCATGATCGCCCGGCTCGACGCCCAGAAGACGATCGGACCGCTGTCGCCGCAGCGGAGCGGGGTGTTCCGGCACCGCGTCGCGACGATCACCCTCGATCCCGGACACGGCGGGCGCGACCGGGGCGCGGCGGGAAAATACACGATCGAAAAGGCGGCGACGCTTCTGATGGCCTACCGGGTGGCGGCGATTTTGCGCGCCTGCGGCTACCGGGTGTACCTGACGCGGAACGGCGACTATTACGTGCCGCTCGCCGAACGGTGCCGCATCCAGAGACGCCACAAAAGCGACCTTTTCGTTTCGATCCACTTCAACGCCGCCGAGAAGAAAAGTTTTCACGGCATCGAGACCTTCGCGCTGACTCCGGCGGGGGCGGCGTCCACCTCGGGGGGGCCGCCGCTCAACAAGCGCTTCTTCGGCAACTTCTTCGACGCCAACAATCTGCTGCTCGCCTACACGATCCAGAAGGCGCTGCTGCGCCGCACCGGCGCCTTCGACCGGGGCGTCAAGCGGGCGCGCTTTGCCGTGCTCAAGGACATCGACGCGCCCGGGGTGCTGGTCGAAGTCGGCTTCGTATCCAACCCGCGCGAGGAGCAGATGATGCTCAACCCCGCCTACCGCGACAAGATCGCCCGGGGCATCGCCGAGGGGATCATCGTCTACCACCGGATCATGCTGCGCCGCTGAAAAGCGGGCGTTGCGCGCGCCGGAACTTTGTAATTGCGTCGTATATGTGCTATATTATCTTTAAGTGTGAATTTAAACTCAGTCGGGAAGCTTCCGGAAGGCCGATCCTCCGGGAAGCCCCCGTTGCGGAACATACATGGACAAGTTCATCGGACCGCCGTCTTATCTTTTTTACGATGTGAACGGCTACGACACGCCGGAAAACAACCGGTGTTCGCCGTGGTACTACCTGTGGCTCAAGAGCCGCTGGTACTACTACGCCGGGATCTTCGGCACCTTCTGCCGCGGCGGAGTGCTGGGCATGATGGGCAAACTGGATCCCAACACCCAGACCAGATACTCCAACGACAACCTCCACCTGATCGAAAAGTGCGGCGGCCGCGTCCACATCGCCGGGCTGGAACATTTGCGCGCGCGTGAGGGCAGGCCGACCGTCGTCGTTTCCAACCACATGAGCCTGCTGGAGTCGGGACTGCTCCACTCGGTGATGCGCGGATATCTGGATTATTCGTTCGTCGTCAAGGAGTCGCTGCAGCGCGTGCCGTTCTTCCGCCACGTCATCAAGTCGATCGACGTGATCCCGGTGACGCGCAAAAATCCCCGCGAGGACCTCAAGACCATGCTCCGCGAAGGCAAGCGGATCCTCGATTCGGGGCGGAGCATGATCGTGTTCCCGCAGTCCACCCGCACGGAGACGCTCGAACCGGATAAGTTCAACACAATCGGCGTCAAGCTCGCCCGCGCGGCGGGGGTGCCGGTGGTGCCGATGGCGCTCAAGACCGATTTCCTCGCCAACGGACGGCTGGTGCGCGATCTGGGCGCCGTGCGTCCGGAGCGGCAGGTCTGCTTCGAATTCGCCCCGGCCATGGAGATCCGCGGCAACGGGCAGGACGAGCAGCACGCGATCATCGAATTCATCAACTCGCGGCTCACCGAGTGGAGACGACAGGACGCGGAGAGGGCGGTCAAACGATGAAACGCCTGTTCAGAATCGCCATTCTGCTGGTGCTGACGGCCGCCGGGCTCCAGCTCCGCGGCGCCAACGTCTTCGGCGACAAGATCACCAAGGAGGACTTCCGGCGCATCAAGGCGGACAGCTGGCGCCTCGTCGGCAAGAACATCATCGTCAGCGGCAACGTGTACGTGCCCTTCGGCAACTTCGAACTGCACGCGGATCAGGTGGTGCTGAACCTGGAAAGCCGCGACCTCGAAGCGGTCGGCAACATCACGCTCCACCGGTGGGAGCACGCGAAACAGTCGGTGGATCCGGACAAGCTCGAAGAATTGTCCAACCTCGCCGGCGTGCGCATCACGGTCGTCGGCTCCACCGGCGACATCTGGGGCAACCGCAAGGTCACGGTCGAGGTGGCGCGCATGGCGGACAGCATCACCGCCCACCGCGTCACCGGCAACCTCAACACCGGATACATGAACTTCGACCGCGCCCAGCTGCGTTTCCGCAACTTCGTCTGCCGCGCCGAATCCGGCGAGCGCAAACCCGACGGCATCTTCATCCTCAACAAGGCCGAGATGAGCGCCTGCGGCTATCTGGAACACGACAACGGCCATTACAGCGTCGGCGCCAATCAGGTTAAACTCATCCCCTTCGAAGTCGACACCTTCGACCTCAAGGAGCAGGATCTGGGCGCCGGCACCGGCGACTACGCGGTCTGGCTGACCAACGGCTGGGCCAAGGTGTACGGCGTGCCGATACTGTGGCTGCCCGCCTTCTACAAGCCGCGCGACGAATCGCCGGGCATCTGCAGCCTCGTATTCGGCAAATCCACCAACTGGGGCTACTTCATCTCGATGCGCAAACGCTTCAACTTGTACGAGTATCCCTTCGTCTCGGTGCAACTGATGGGCGACTACTATTCGCTCCGCGGCTTCGGCTACGGCGTCAACGGGCGCTTCGATCTGGACAACAGCCGGACGGACTTCTTCGCGTACTCGATCTTCGACAACCATCCGTACAAGACGACGGACTACCGCCGCTACCGGCTCAAAGTGCCCTCCGACCGCTGGAACTTCCGCGTCAGCAACGTCAGTCACATCACCCCGCGGCTGGACTTCCGGGCCGCGTTCGAATACACCAGCGACTATTACTTCACCCGCGACTTCTTCGGCGCCCGCTACTCCGCCAATCCCCAGCCCGCCACCTACGCCGCGCTGGAACAGCAGTTCGACATCTTCAGCACGTCGCTGTACTTCCGGATGCAGGTCAACACCTTCTATTCGACGGTCGAAAAGATACCCGAGGCCCGGATCGACCTGCACCGCCAGCAGATATTCAACACGCCGTTCTACTATCAGGGCGACCTTTCCGCCAGCTACATGCAGATGCGCTGGATCAAATTCGACTTCCGGCCCAAAAACGAGCGGCTTCAGGAATACGACCTCGAGGATTACGAGACGTTCCGCCTCGACACGACGCACTTCATCTATCTGCCGCTGCAGAAGTACGGCTTCTCGCTGATCCCGCGCGCCGGATTCAAGCTCACCGCCTACTCCAAATCGTCCAAGGGGCCCGTATCCAGCAACGAACTGATCCAGATGTTCAACGCCTCCAACCCGACCAACACGGGCGTCGGCAATCTCAACAACTACGACCACAAGGGCGGCTCCCGGGTGCGCGTGGTGGGCGAACTCGGCGCCGAAGCGTCGTTCAAGATCCACAACACCTGGCAGAACGCCCGCAGCGACTTCCTCGGCATCGACGGACTGCGCCATGTGATGCGCCCCTACATCAACTACACCTACATCAGCAAGCCCAACGTCGACCGCAAGTATCTATTCTACTTCGACGACATCGACCGGATCGAAAAGGAAAACTTCTTCCGCTTCGGGTTGGAGAACCGCCTGCAGACGCGCGACGGCGAGGGGGTGCGCGAATACTTCTCGATGGAGAACTACTGGGACCTCTACCTCGAAAAGAGCGATGAGAATCCGGAGTTGAGCAACGTCGGCAACTTCTGCACCAAGCTGACCTTCAAGCCCATCCGCAACCTGACCTTCAGCACCGAGTTCAGCATCGACCTCGGCGGCAACAACGAGGAGCTGCCGGCCTTCCGCCGGCGCAACGGCCGCGAAAGCGACGCCGGACTCAAGGCGAAGTGGCTGAACCGCTGGGACCTCTCGGTGACCTACGAACCCGTCAAGGACTTCGCGTTCACCTTCAGGTACAATTACTACCGTCCGTTCAACTCCAGAAGCGCCTACTCGATGGGCTCGACCTTCGAACTGCTCGACGCCGGCAGCTACTTCAACTGCTACCGGAGCAGACGCACCGAGACCTTCTCCTTCGGCGCCCGGGCTCCGCTCACCCCCGACCGCCGCACCTTCGGCGCCTTCAACTTGACCTACGACGTGCTCAAGGGCGGGATCACCACCTTCGGCTTCATGGTCACGCGCCAGTTCCACTGCATCGAATTGATCGCCACGCTGGTCTTCGACCGCGTCGACGAGATCGACGACAAGGGCTGGGACACCAACTTCGCCATCCAGGTGCGGCTGCTCGGGCTGGAAATGCCGGTGCAGAACGAAAGCAACCGGATGCTCACCCGCGCCAACGACGTCAGCTTCGGCGGCAACGAAAGCAGCAAGGGCTTCTGGTGATCGCCGGAAGCGTTCGGCGCCGATGAAGATAACGTCGTTGAAACTGCGCGATTTCCGCAACGTCGCCCGGGGGTGTTGGAGTTTTACCGAGCCGCAGGTCCTGTTTCTGGGGCCGAACGGGGCCGGCAAGAGCAATCTGCTGGAGGCGATCGGGTTCCTGAGCGTGCTGCGGTCGTTCCGCGGCGCTTCGGTGCGCGAGATGACGAAGCTCGGCGAGCATGAATTCACCGTCGCGGCGAAGCTCGACTGCGGAGCGTACGCGAAGACGCTGGCGCTCCGCGAAGGTCCGGCCGGCCGGGAGCTTTTCGAGGAGCGCCGGCCGGTCCGCCGCTCCAGCGACTTCATCCGCAACTTCCGCACCGTGGTCTTCGCCCCGGAGGACCGGATGATCGTCGCGGGCGGCGCCTCGTACCGGCGGAGATTTTTCGACATGCTGATCTCGGTGCTGGAGCCGAAGTACTTCGCGGCGCTCGGCGACTGCAACCGCGCCCTGAAACAGCGCAACCGCGCGCTGCGCTCGGGCGGCAAGGGCGCGGAGTGCTTCGATCCGGTGCTGGCGGAGAGCGCCGGGGTGCTGACGGCGTTCCGCCGCGAGTACGCGGCGATGCTGGAAAAAGAGGTCGGCAAGCTCATGGCTCCGCACGGCCGCTTCGCCGTGAAGTGCCGTTTTTCCGCCCCGGAGAACGAGGCGGAGTACTTGAAGCTGCTCGCTTCCGAGCGCGAGCGCGAGCTGCGGCGGGGGGCGACGCTCTGCGGGCCGCATCTGGACGACTTCGAGCTCACGCTCGACGGCAAGGACTTGCGCAGCTGCGGCTCGAACGGACAGATCCGGCTGGTGTCGCTGTATCTGAAGCTGGCGGAGTTCGCCATCGTCAGAAAACTCGCGGAGCTGCCGGTGCTGGTGCTGGCCGACGACGTGACGGGCGAACTGGACGAGGCAAACACGCGGCGCTTCTTCGAGCTGACGCGGGTGGCGGATCAGGCGTTCTTCACCTTCACCAGACGCCCGGAAGATCCGTTTTTCGCGGCGGCGCAGGAAATCGCATTGCCGGCGGCAGCTGACGCCGCGGCCGAACATCAGGGACAGATCGGAAAATGACGAAACAGGAAACGAAACAGACCGCGGGGCGCGGCGGAGCCGGGCGCCTGCGGGAACTTGTGAAAAAGCTCGCGGAACTCCTCCGGCGCTTCAGCGCCGACCGGAAATTCGACAACTGGCGCAAACTCGGCGGCTACTGCCTGCTGGCGTATCTGATCGACCTCGTCATCACGCTGTTTTTTATGACCGCGGTGAACAGATGGAGCTTCGGCGCGGGGGTGCTGATGTTCTTCGGCGTGCCGATCTACGCGCTCGCCTACACCGCGCCGGGAGCGGTCCTGACGCTGATCGCGGCCGGGATTCTGGCGAGATCCCGCCGGGCGCAGCCGGTCGTCGCCGGGATCGTCGGCGCGCTGTGCTTCGCAGCCACCCAGCTGCTGCTGCTGGCGGACCTCGGACTGCTCAGAAACTTCGGCTACCACTTCAACAGTTTCGTCTGGAACCTGCTGACCACCCCGGGCGGCTTCCGCTCGATGGGGGTGCGGGACAATACGATACTGCCGCTGTCGGGGGTGATCGCCGCCGTATTCGTGCTGAATCTGGTGCTGATGTATTTCGTGATCTTCTTCCGCGGCGGGGCGGCGG